>Ga0099364_10005367_pt1 | contig 19040 bp, 15 predicted proteins | sample TergutTh196P3_FD_73070 | JGI IMG/M metagenome (GOLD analysis project Ga0099364, IMG submission 73070) | Microcerotermes parvus P3 segment gut microbial communities from Pointe-Noire, Republic of the Congo - Th196 P3 | ecosystem: Host-associated > Arthropoda: Insects > Digestive system > Gut ...
GAAAAGCTATCTCTAGAAATAAAAAATAAAATCAAAGAAGCCACAGAACAGCTCACAAAATACTCAGACGACCACCACTCAAAAAAAGAGTTTAGCATCGCTCCCTTTGGTGAGGTCATCCTCAAAAAAATCATCGTGGTGTATCATGGCTGGGAAATGGTGTATTGTGAGGAGATCAGTGTTTAGTTTGACACGATATAATAGGCATGATATTAAAGTATATAAAGATAAAATTTATTATTTGAGGTAAGACAATGGATAAAGAAATTATACTTAATCATCTTATCCCTACAGAAAATAACCAGGATATCAATAATATAGAAAACTTGATAATGCCAATTGGTCAGTATAAAGGGGAACCAATAGTAAATATCATCAACAAAGATAAAATATACTGTGATTATATGGCAAAGCAACCCTGGTTTCGTGAAAAACATCCTATTATATATCAAGCGTTCATAAACAATTTTGGTGAACCAAAAGAAACTCCTGAACACAACGCTATCCAAGCTCGGTTTTTGGATGATTGTTTTTGTTTAGCAATTTTTAAATTATTAGCTTGGATACCGCTTGAATCTATCTTATATAAAAAATTTGAAAGTATAAAAAATACTTTGAATACATTAGATTATAATTCTAAATATAGAGCAAATCAAGAAATTAAGTCTTTTACAAATTATTTTGATGCTCAAAAATCACAAAAAAATTATTTCTCTATCTTGAAAAAATTTGAAATAGGTGGCTGGGATGTTGCACTAAGATTGCTACCTATTACATATCAAAAAGTTCATGATACTTTTGAAATAGATAAAATATTTGATAGATTGAGAGTAGCTATTGAAATAAAAACTACATTAGGAGATGATTATCCTGCGACCTTGAGACAGATTAAAAGGCATGAAAATATCGGGATTCGCTGCCTAGTTTATAACAATTGCACTTCAATAGGAGCCTCTATTAAACAGATTAAAGATATTTTTTTTCATTCTAATATAAAAATTTTTTCCATAGCTGATATAGATGAAATATTATCATTGAACGAAAATAGACATTAGGAACACAAGACTACCACTGCCTGGAATTATTGTTTTACACACGGATAGGAGATTGATACTAGTGAAATGGTGTAATCATCCTCTTGATTTTTATTAAGGTTTTCATTTGATCATATTTTCGAAAGCAGATAAATGCGTTCCCTACAGAAACGGGGAAAATAAAAACATATTGACAAAAAACCTACATTAAAAAAATTAGTAATTACTAATTACAAAGAGGATTTTTATGGAAAAAATAAAATCTATCCAGTATGGCATCTCAAGTTTTGCCGATATTTCAAGTAGAAATGCCTATTATGTAGACAAGACGATGTATATCCACGAGATTGAGAAAACACCTTTTAATTTCCTCATCCGCCCTCGCCGCTTTGGGAAGTCAATGTTTTTGTCGATGATGGCTCTATACTATGATATTGCTAATAAAGACAATTTTGACACCCTATTTAAGGACACATGGATTCATGAGCATCCGACAGAAGAAAGAACAAAATATCTCATTTTGTATTTTGATTTTTCAATGGTAATCCAAGAAGCAGAGCACATACAAGAGAGGTTTGAGAGCTATTGTAATGCAGAAATAGGTGCTTTTTTATCAAAATATAAAGAATTTATCCCTAAGGAAACCATAGACACTGTCAAACAAATACCATCCTCAGGAGAAAAACTAAACAACATTGCAATAGGTCTAAGGGATACAAACTACAAGTTTTATGTCTTTATTGACGAATACGACAATTTTACCAATACTCTCTTGACTGATAAAGGAAATCTTTTGTATCAGCAAATTACACGCGATACAGGTTTCTTTAAAAGTTTTTTTAGAGTCTTAAAAGGACTTACAGGTGGCATAAGATCAGGTCTCGCCAGACTTTTCATGACAGGTGTCTCACCTATCACACTTGATGATGTGTCGAGTGGTTTCAATATAGGGACAAATATTTCCTTAGTGCCAAAATTCAATAATATTCTTGGTTTTACTGAAAAGGATGTCAGCGATATATTTGATTATTACATCAAAGCAGGACAATATCCTCTGAATAAAGAAGAGGCAATGCACCTTTTGAGAAAATGGTATGATAACTACATCTTTTCGGATGAAAGTGAGGAATCTGTCTATAATACCGATGGTGTCCTTTATTTTATGCTGTTTACTATCAATAAAAACAGATTTCCAAAAAAAATCATTGACGAAAACCTCCGCATGGATTATACAAAACTACAAAACCTTGTTTTTCATGGAGAGGAACTAAACGGAAATTTTGATACATTGACGGAAATCATCAATACAGGTGAAATTGTATCAAATATTAAAAATACTTTCTCATTTACTCAAATGAAAGAAAAAGAAAACTACATTTCATTTCTTTATTTTCTTGGTTTGTTGACATTTACAGGAAAAACTTTTAGAGGTTGTTCTTTACTACAAATACCTAATGAGACAATAAAGCACCTCGTTTATGACTATATAAAAGGTATTTTACGCAAACCTTATGGTAGATTGAATTGGGTAGATGACCTGGTTAATTGTATGTCAAATATGGCTTATGATGGAGATTTCAAACCTGCCTTTGATTATATCCAAAAACTCCTCAAAATCCAGACAAGTGTCAGAGACTTTATAGATGGTGAGGCTGTAGTAAAGACATTTCATCTTATTTATCTCAATATAAATGATTTCTACATCAGCTATTCAGAAAAAGAGATGAACAAGGGATTTGCTGATATTGTGTTATTCCCCTTCTACCAAAAATATCCAGACATGAAATATGCCTACCTCATTGAAACTAAATACATCAAAAAAGAGTTTGAGGGTGAAAAGCTATCTCTAGAAATAAAAAATAAAATCAAAGAAGCCACAGAACAGCTCACAAAATACTCAGACGACCACCACTCAAAAAAAGAGTTTAGCATCGCTCCCTTTGGTGAGGTCATTCTCAAAAAAATCATCGTGGTCTATCATGGCTGGGAAATGGTGCATTGTGAGGAAATATGAGTTCGGAGTAGAGTTTTTTCTATTTTAACACAGAGAAGACACAGAGCTCACAGAGTTTTATTAACACAGAGTTTTTGAGAGTTCACAGAGAGCACAGAGTATGAATGATAATTTATTTATTAAAATACTTTCTTTGTGTGCTCTGACGGTTCAAGAGCTTGCTCGCAGTTATTGCTTGCACTTTTAACACATAGAAGACAGAGAAGACACAAAGATCACAGAGTTTTTTTAACACAGAGTTTTTGAGAGTTCACAGAGAGCACAGAGTATGAATGATAATTTATTTATTAAGATACATTCTCCGTGTGCTCTGTCGGTTCAAGAGCTTGCTCGCATTTATTGCTTGCACACGGAGTGAATTACCTCAAAAAAAATCAACTTTTCGGAGATGGATCATTTATGACCCCACTCCGAAAAGTCATTATAGCCACCCCCATGTAGCTTTCTTAGTGGGGGGGGATATTTATATATCGGAACGGATAAATGCGTTCCCTACAAAATGTGGAACGAATAAATACCCAAAAAAAAGACGAGCCATAATCTACCGTTTCATCTAAAGTTAGGAGAGTAGATATGAAACAGAACTTGTCTAAATAGTTCCTTTTTTTGGTAGAATTATGGCTCTATTCATCAATAAACAGTAATAATTTACAGCTTAGCTCTAAATGCCTCCCGCCCTGCATATTTACCAATTCTGCCGAGTTCTTCTTCTATTCTCAGTAGTTGGTTGTATTTTTCTACTCGTTCTCCTCTACAAAGTGAGCCTGTCTTAATTTGTCCAGCATTTACAGCTACAGAAAGGTCGGCAATAAAGGTATCAGCGGTTTCACCAGAGCGGTGTGAAATGATGGTAGTAAAGCTATTTTTCTTTGCTAGCTCTACAGTTTTGAGCGTTTCTGAGACGGTGCCTATCTGGTTTAGTTTGACGAGTATGCTATTTGCCGCCTTTTTATCGATACCCATCTGTAGTCTTTCACTATTTGTTACAAAGAGGTCATCACCAACTATTTGGACTTTGTCTCCGAGCATTTTTGTCATCAAAACAAAGCCGTCCCAGTCGTTTTCGGCGAGACCATCCTCTATAGAAATGATAGGGTATTTTCCGCATAAATAAGCGTAATAATCGACCATTTCTTTTGATGTCAGAGCTTTGTTTTCAGCACTGAGGACATATTTTCCGTTTTCAAAAAATGATGAAGCCGCAGGGTCGAGTGTGATACCGATGTCTTTACCGGGTCTATATCCTGCTTTTTCTATAGCTTTGATAATCATTTCGAGAGGTTCTTCGTTGTTCTTTAGATTTGGTGCAAAGCCACCTTCATCACCGACACCTGTTGCATGTCCACCTTTTTTGAGGATAGCTTTCAAGGCGTGAAAAATTTCAGTATTCATCTGGATTGCCTGACTAAAGGTTGTAGCTCCAATAGGTGCTATCATGTATTCTTGGAAATCGACATTGTTGTCCGCATGCTGTCCACCGTTTATGATATTTGACATTGGAACGGGGAGGACATGGGCATAAGGACCACCAAGATACTGATAAAGTGGCAAATCGATTTCCTCAGCAGCAGCTTTAGCAACAGCCATTGAAACTCCAAGTATGGCATTTGCTCCGAGTTTTGACTTGTTTGGTGTGCCATCAAGTTCCAGTAAAATCTGGTCGATTAAGAGCTGTTCTGCAACATCAATGTCGAGTAATTCATCGGCAATGATTTCATTTACATTTTCGATAGCTTTCAAGACACCTTTACCATTGTAAACATTTTGATTTCCGTCTCTTAGCTCTACTGCTTCGTATTCACCTGTAGAGGCTCCGCTGGGGACAGCTGCTCTTCCGATGACACCTGATTCAAGGACAACTTCGACTTCTACAGTAGGATTTCCCCTTGAGTCGAGTATCTGTCTTGCAAATACATTGATTATATCTGACATAGTTTTTTTTCTCCTATATAATAAAGTAATTTTTTAACACAGAGATTTTGAGAGAAGACACAGAGCACACAGAGAAGAGTTCTCTGTGATCTCTGTGACTTCTCTGTCTTCTCTGTGTTAAAAAATCTCTGTTTTCCTCTGTTCTCTCTATTTCAGCATCGACTGAATAGTCTTTATTGAGCCGAGCAAAGAAGTAGCCTCATAAGGCAGAACGACTGTCTTGTCACCTTTTTGTATCAGTTCGCCAAATGTCGAGATGTATTTTAGAGCGATTTGGTATTCGGCTGGGTCCATCTTTGTTTCTTTTACAGCTTCTGCTATTTTTCTGATAGCTTCTGCTTCTGCTTCTGCCACGAGAAGTTTTGATTTTGCTTCCCCTTCTGCTCTTGTAATTTGAGCGTTTTTAAAGCCTTCTGCTTCGAGTATTTTTTCTTGTTTTGTGCCTTCGGCTTCGAGTATCTTTGCTTGTTTTGTTCCCTCAGCTTCGAGTATCAGAGCTCTTTTGTCTCTTTCGGCTCTCATCTGTTTTTCCATAGCAGCTCTGATTTCTTTTGGTGGCTGGATGTCTTGCAGCTCAACGCGATTAACTTTTACACCCCATTTATCGGTAGCATCATCGAGGATGTCTCTGAGCTTTGAGTTTATCATGTCGCGAGAGGTCAAGGTTTTATCGAGTTCCATTTCACCGATGACATTTCTAAGCGTAGTTTGGGTCAGTTTTTCGATAGCTTCTGGCAGGTTATTGATTTCATAAATAGCTTTATATGGCTCTGAAATCTGAAAATAGAGCAAAGCATTTATTTCAATCATCACATTGTCAGCAGTGATGACGCTTTGTCTCGCAAAATCATAGACATTTTCTCTGAGGTCGAGCCTGTATTCTGTCCTGAGCTGGATAAATTTGTTTCCTTTGTAGTCTTCTCTGACAAAACGCCATGTAAAACATCTAAAATTGTCAACGAAAGGCACTATGATGTGTAAACCACTTGAAAGTGTCCTCAAGTATTTACCAAATCTTTCGATGATGATGACTTCGGCTTGTCGGACTATCACGATACCTTTTTTGACAAGTATCATGACAAATATCACAAGCACTACTAAAAATAGCAATAATCCTGGTTCCATTGATTAAATCTCCTTTGTGTGTAATTCCACTATTACTTTGTTACCTTCGAGCCGTAAAACTTTTACATGCTCGCCTTCTTCTATGGTCTGTTCTGGATTTGATGAGATTGCAGACCACTCTTCACTTTCGACTTTTACATACCCTTTTTTGTCGGGCAGTATCGTTTTTGTTACTTTACCTACCTTACCTATCAAGGCATCTACATTACTGGCGACACTTGCAGTTGGCTTTAATAAAAAGCCAGCAAATCTTTTCATCAGTAAAAATGAGATTGTGGTGGTGATTGAAAATATCAATAGCTGAGTCGGTATGCCAGGAAATATCCTCGCTGTCAGACCTGTTACAATTGCACCTATCCCAAAACTAAAGAAATAAAAGCCAGGCGTAACAATTTCGATTATCATAAAGATAATTCCAATTGCTAGCCAAATTGCCCATACATCCATGTTGCCTCCTTTGTTAAAATGATGAATCAGAAATGAAAATGCAGAATATTTCTGCATTCTGCATTCTTATTTTTTATTTCTCAACAGCTCATCTGCGTGCTCCAGAGCAGTTTCTGTAACATTCCCAGAGAGCATCCTCGCTATTTCTTTTCTTCTTTCCTCAAAAGTGAGGACTTTCATCGTAATAGCACTCCTATCCTCTATGCTCACTTTTTCAATACTCAAGTGCTGGTCGGCTATAGCAGCTATTTGAGGTAAATGGCTGATACAGATTATCTGGTGGCTCTGACTCAACTCCTTAATAAAAAAACCAAGTGTCTTTGCTGTCTTTCCCCCTATACCAGCGTCAATTTCGTCAAAGATGACAGTCCGCTCTGGCAGTTTTTTTGCCAAAATCGACTTTACTACGAGGAGTAGTCTTGAAAGCTCCCCACCAGAAATAGTCGATTTCAGCTCTTGTAAAGCCATCCCTTTATTTGCATTAAAAAGAAATTTAACCCTATTAAAGCCAGTCAAATTATAGTTCTCAATGCCCTGCGATGTATCAATTTTTAAATCGCAAATTTTGTCAACTATTATTTTGAAGTCGGCTTCATTTATAGAAAGTTTTCTGAGTGATTCTATGATTTTGGTCTCAAATATCGCAGCTGATTCTATTCTTTTCGTTTCAAGCTCTATAGCTAAATCATAAGTCTTTTTTTGTAAGCTTTCTATCTCTTTTATATATCCTGCCTCCGTCTCTATATCCTGCTGATAGCCTGCGATAAAGTCTTTCATTTCTGTCAGATATTCATTCAACTGAACTATATCCTTTTTGTATTTCGTTTTTAAGTCAAATATTGTTTTTAGCCTTGTTTCTACTTCTTCAAGCCTATTAGGGTCGGTAGGTATCTCGTCATCGATAAATCTTGAGCCTGCCATTATGTCTTCGAGTGCGGTGATACAAGTAGATAAATTTTCTACAGTTTCCTTGATTATTTTACTATTTGCGACATAATTTTGTAACTTATTTTTATACAGACCCAAAATGTCGTAAACTGTCTTTTCAGCCTCAAAAAAATCAGATTTCATCTCAAAAAAGAGATTCAAAATATCCTTGGCATTAGAAAGCAGGATATACTCTTTATCAAGCTCTGCTTCCTCATTTTCCTTTATATTTGCTGTTTCCAGTTCATCTATTTGGTATTGAAATAGCATTATCTTATCTTTATTTTTCTGGATGTCCTCTTGATATTTTTTTAGTTTTTTTATTAAATCAGACCAGAGATGATAATGTTTTAAATATTCCTCTCTTCGCCCCAAAAGATTAGCAAAATTGTCAAGATATAAAAGCTGAATATCCTCATCAAATAAAGAATGTTGGTCTCTCTGACTATGAAAATCAAGTAGGATATTACGAAACTCTTTCACGACAGTATTTGTAGACTTTCGACCATTGATAAATATTGATGACCTGCCATCAGGCTTTATCTCTCTAAATATAAATAGCTCAATAACTCTTTTCCCCCCACATTTATGGGGGGGGGCGGGAGGAGCATCTTGTAACTCTTCCTCTGATTTCTGATTTGTGATTTCAAACTCCACCCCATACTTCTCTATCAATTCCAAAAATTCCTTATTTTTCTCTAATCCCGACACATCAAAAATAGCTTCAAGCTCCACACTAGTGTTATTGTTGTAAAAGACATCACTTTTAAGCTGTTCTCCGAGAACAAGCTGCAAAGCTCCCGCAATCACAGATTTTCCAGCTCCAGTTTCTCCAGTCAGGACAGTCAGTTTATCGCAAAAACTGATATTCATATCCTTGACCATTACAAAATTTTTTATTTTTAAATCTTTTAACATATTTTTTACCTTTAAAATATTTTTTCCAGCCATCATTGAAAATGGCAGCGGTTTTGTAGGGAACGCATTTATCCGTTCCGTTTTGCAGCATTTTTTTTCATTTTTTTAGGAACGGATAAATGCGTTCCCTACAAAACCAAATTATTTTCTTTTTTATATTTTCCCCATCTGTAGTTTTTTTCTTAAAACTTGATAAAAAGTTTTTTGTGTAAGTTTTACAAATTTTAAAGCATTTTGTGACTTTTTTATGATAATCCTATCTTGATATTCCAGTTCACACCTACTATTGCCGTCAGTCTGGAGAAAAATATGGTGTTTTTCTGGAAGTTTGATTTCAATAGTCTCGTTTTCATCAAAAACCATTGGTCGCACTGTCAAAATATGTGGGTTCAAAGCTGTTACTACTATAGCTTGCATGATAGGTGATATTAAAGGTCCACCCGCAGAAAGTGAATAAGCTGTAGAGCCTGTAGGAGTGCTGACTACTATGCCATCGCTCCTTGTTTCATAGACAAATTGCCTGTTTGCATAAAGTCGGAGTCGTATCAGCTTTGAATTTGACCCTTTGAATATTACAGCATCATTAAGGGCTATACCTTGATAAATAGGCTTGTTTTCTCTAATCACTGATATGTCGAGGAGCATTCTGTTTTCCAGTCTGTATTTTTTATTTATTAAAGATTGGATAGATTGTTTTAATTCCTTTAAAGAAATATCGGTAAGAAAACCAAGTTTGCCGAGATTTACACCCAAAACAGGTGCACTGTAAAAAATAGAGTTTTCTGCCGACCTGAGCATTGTGCCATCTCCACCAAAACAGAGGATAAAGTCTATTTTAGGGGGTAGTTCGGAGTTCGGAGTTTCGTTCTGCCCCCCCTGTGAAGTATGAGCGGGGGGGGAAGGGGGGGGCATTTCTTGTAACTCGTAACTTGTAACTTGTAACTCTTTAGTAACAGCCTCTATCTCTTTTATTATCATTTCTTTATCGAGTAAAATTCTTTTAAATAATATCCCTAAAATCATTGAAAACTCTCCCGTAAATATTTATAAGACAAATATCTATCTTCTGGTATTGTTTTATTAATGTTTTGTTTTATTGCACAGTTTACTTCATGTGTATGACTACAATTATTAAATTCGCATAACTCATAATACCTTGAAAATCCAGGAAAACAAGATGCCAACATATCTATATCCTCTGGTTTTATACCTATTGACTTTATACCAGGTGTATCTATTAGATAACCACCAAAACTCCATGTTATCATCCGTGAACTCGTCGTAGTATGAGTCCCTTTTTTATGAAATAGACTTACATCACCTACTTTTAAATTGAGACCTGGTTCCAAAATATTTATCAAAGTGCTTTTCCCTGTCCCAGAATGCCCTGTAAATACCGATATATTCCCTTGTAGCAAGTTTTTTAGCTCATCAATCCCTGCTTTCGAGACAGCTGAAGTAAACACCACTCTATACCCCATATTCATATAATACTCACACTGGGCATAGACATTGCTTGAAGAAGTGTTTTCGTTTTGCACCCCAAATGTAGTGCTAGAGCTTGCCTCTGTTTTTGTGAGAGGGGATGGGGAGGGTATTTCTTGAAACTTGTAACTTGTAACTTGTAACTCTTCAGGCGCAGAGGCAAGCTCTGGCACTACAATCGATTTGTGATTTGATAAATCCATCTTATTCACACACAAAATAACTGGTATATCAAGGATTTCAGCAGCACAAATATATCTATCTACTAGTCTCGCATTAAAATCAGGGTCTTTGACTGAAACCAAAATCACTACCTGGTCGATATTAGCAGCTAATAATACTTCATTTGGATGGATATATCTCGACAAAAGGTTCTTTCTTTTTACGATTTCCTCTATCCGAAAATTGTCCTTTTCTGATATATCTACATTTACAAAATCACCTACACAAACAGGGTTTCTTGACTGATGGGATAGATATTTTAGCCTACCACTCAGGATACAGTCGTGAGTCGTGAGTTGTGAGTTGTGAGTATCGCTTTGTCTCACACTTGTAGTGCCAGAGCTTGCCTCTGTGCTTGTAGGGCGAGGATTTAACTCCGAACTCTGAACTCCGAACTCCAAATTGGTAAAGTCCACCTTATACACATAATTTGTCTTTACTTCAATGACAAGACCTCTGAGTAGCTTTGTGTTTAATTTAAAAGTGGTTTCACCTTTTTCTATGAGAGTTTTTGCAGCTTTTTTCCGAGTATCCTTTGTAGACTCAAAATGATAGATGTCGTCTAGATCATCCACCTTGATGTTCTTCAATTTCATATCCTGACCTATTGTCTTGAATTTGTCTCTCTTTTTTTGCATAAATTATCTCTCTATACAAAAATTTTTAATTAAAGCAAATTGTCAAGCAGAATTTGAAAATAGTATATAGGTAATTTTCCCATTGACCATATTTTCGGAACGGATAAATGCGTTCCCTACAGAAGCGGAACAGATAAATCAGTTCCCTACAGAAGCGGAACGGATAAATGCGTTCCCTACAGAAGCGGAACAGATAAATCAGTTCCCTACAGGAGCGGAACGGATAAATGCGTTCCCTACAGGAGCGGAACGGATAAATGCGTTCCCTACAGAAGCGGAACAGATAAATCAGTTCCCTACAGAAAATACGAGAATTAAAAACAGCTTGACATAAAAACATAAATGAAAATCTTTGTAATTACTAATTACTAATTTACATAGAGGTTTTTATGGAAAAAATAAAATCGATCCAATACGGCATTTCAAGTTTTGCTGATATTTCAAGTAACAATGCCTATTTTGTAGACAAGACGATGTATATCCCTGAGATTGAAAAAACGAGATTTAATTTTCTAATCCGTCCTCGACGCTTTGGGAAGTCTATGTTTTTGTCTATGCTTGCCCTATATTATGATATTGCTAACAAAGAAAATTTTGACACACTCTTCAAAGATACCTGGATACTAAACAATCCGACAGAAGAAAGAGGCAAATATCTCATTTTGTATCTTGATTTTTCAATGGTAATCCAAGAAGCTGAGCATATACAAGAGAGGTTTGAAAGCTATTGTAATGCAGAAATATGTGCTTTTTTATCAAAATATAAAGAATTTATCCCTGAGGAAACTATCGACAAAGTCAATCAAATACAATCCTCAGGTGAAAAACTAAACAACATTGCAATAGGTCTAAGGGATACAAACTACAAATTTTATGTCTTTATCGACGAATACGACAATTTTACCAATACTCTTTTATCCGATAAAGGAAATCTTCTGTATCAACAAATTACAAGAGATACAGGCTTTTTTAAAAGTTTTTTTAGAGTCTTAAAAGGGCTTACAGGTGGCATAAGATCAGGTCTATCTAGACTTTTTATGACAGGCGTCTCCCCTATCACCCTGGATGATGTGTCAAGTGGTTTCAATATCGGGACAAATATTTCTTTAGCACCAAAATTCAACAATATTCTTGGTTTTACTGAAAAAGATGTCAGCGATATCTTTGACTATTACATCAAAGCAGGTCAATATCATCTAAATAAAGAGGCAGGCTTACACCTTTTAAGAAAATGGTATGACAACTACATTTTTTCCAAAAATTGTATTGAATCTGTCTACAATACCGACGGTGTCTTGTATTTTCTGTCCCATATTATTGATAATGACTTATATCCAGAATACCTCATAGACGAGAATCTCCGCATGGACTATACAAAGCTACAAAGCCTTGTCTTTCACGGTGATGAACTTAATGGCAATTTTGATATCTTGACTGAAATCATCAATACTGGTGGAATCGTATCAAAGATAAATAAAAGTTTTTCTTTTACTCTGCTCAAAGAGCCAGGAAATTACATTTCATTTCTTTATTTCCTTGGATTATTGACCTATTCTGGAAAGACTTTTGAGGGTGAACCATTTCTTCAAATTCCAAATGAAACTATCAAACATCTCGTGTATGACTACATAAAAAATATATTAAAGAAACCTTATGGAAACATGCACTGGGTAAGGGAATTGAGTGTTCTGATACAAAAAATGGCTTATAGAGGAGACTTCAAACCTGCCTTTGATTACATCCAAAAACTCCTCAAAATCCAGACAAGTGTCAGAGACTTTAAAGATGGTGAGGCAGTGGTAAAGACATTTCACTTGATTTATATAAATATAAATGACTTTTATATCTCTTATTCAGAAAAAGAGATGAACAAAGGCTTCGCAGACATAGTCCTTTTCCCCTTTTACCAAAAATATCCAGATATGAAATATGCTTATCTCATTGAAACTAAATACATAAAAAAAGATTTTGAGGGTGAAAAGCTATCTCACGAAATAGAAAAAAATATCAAAGAAGCCACTGAACAGCTCACAAAATACTCTGACGACCACCACTCCAAAAAAGAATTTAGTATCGCTCCCTTTGGTGAAGTCATCCTAAAAAAAATAATCGTAGTTTATCACGGGTGGGAGATGGTTTACTGTGAAGAATGGATAATGGATAATGGATAATGGATAATGGATAATGGATAATGTAGAAAGAGGAAAGATGCCGAGTATCTATGTAGAAACATTAGGATGTAAAATCAATCAATACGAATCAGCTTGTGTTTTAGAAAGCTTTTTACAAAATGGATTTCAGCGGTCTAATGATATAAAAACCGCTGATATTATAGTCATAAATACCTGCACAGTAACCAATAGGTCGGATTATAAAAGTCGAAACCTCATAAAAAAAGCAGAAAATTTAAAGGAGTTAAATCAAGCTGTAAAAATCATTGTAACAGGGTGCTATAGCCAAAGAAATAAAGATGAAGTAATATCATCTGGTTTAGTAGATTTGATAGTGGATAATAATCAAAAGGATAAGATATTTTCATTAGTTACAAGTTATAAGTTACAAGAAATCTCCCCCCCTCCCCCTCTTCTACAAAGCCATAATCCTTATCGGGATATTCAAGGAAAGATTGATAATTTACTTATGGGGGGCAGAATGAAAGATACAAGTGTCCTCTCTTCACACTCCATAAGCCAATCGGAGATTGGCACTACGAGAGGAATGCAATGGGTGGAAGCAGAATGTTTTAAAGAATTTTCAGATTTAAATACAAGCAGTATGGGTGATAGAAGTAGAGCTTTTTTAAAAATCCAAGACGGGTGTGATTTTTATTGCTCCTATTGTGCAGTTCCCTTTGCTCGTGGAAAACCTCGTAGTAGGTCTGTAGATAGCACATTAAAACAGGTAGACAATTTTTCGTCAGCAGGGTATGAGGAAATAGTCTTATCTGGAGTAAATCTCGGATTGTATAGTTCAGACGGACATGATCTGGTTGATTTATTGTATAAGTTGTCAAAAATTGATGCTTTAAAGAGAATTCGTCTCAGTTCTCTCGAACCTCAATTACTCACAGATAAATTACTACAAGCTATAGATGAAATCCCAAAAATATGTCGACATTTTCATATACCTTTGCAGTCTGGTAGTAATGAACTCTTAAAAATCCACAATAGGAAATATACTGTGGAGGATGTTGAAAGGGTGGTGAGCAAATTACAAATTACAAATTACTTATCGCTTGCGCAGGGAGTGAAATCACAAATACCCCCCCCCCCTACCCCCCCCATAAATGTGGGGGGAGCATCTCTACCCATAAATGTGGGGGAGGGGCAAAAGGTTTCTGCAATAGGTTTTGATGTGATAGTGGGATTACCTGGTGAGACAGAGGAGCTATTTGAGGAGACTTATAAATTTTTAGAAAAACTAGATTTTACTTATTTACATGTATTTATTTACTCAAAAAGAAAGGGAACAATAGCAGCCTCTATGAAAGGTCAAGTAAATGGAAAGATAGCAAAGGAAAGAAGTAAGAGACTTTTGGAATTGTCTCAAAACAAAAAAAAAGTTTTTTTTGAGAAATTGATAGAAAATCAAATACCTCTATTTGCTCAAAAAGAGGGCTATGATAAAGAGAAAAAGATGTGGTATGGGACAAGTGATAGGTATGTGAAAGTATATGTAAGAGTTACAAGTTACAAGTTACAAGATAAAAGTTACAAGATACAAGATACAAGACTTCCCAGCATAAGCCAATCTGAGATTGGCACTACAAAAAAATTATTACCTAAATCGATATTTTTTGATGGTGTCTTATGTGAGGAAATAGAATGATAGAAATAAAGAATCTTACGGTAAGGTTTGAAGATAATCTGATATTGGATGATGTATCCTGCACAATAGAAAAAGGAAAAATCACGAGTATCATCGGCAAATCTGGGATAGGTAAAAGCGTTTTGATGAAATCTGTTTTGGGTCTCATCAAAACGATAGAAGGTGAAATATACATAGACAATATCTCTATAAAGACACGGGATAAAAAGGAATTGAAAGGAGTAAAATCAAAGATGGCTATGCTTTTTCAAAATTCTGCTTTATTTGATAGTTTTGATGTATTTCAAAATATAGCTTTTCCTTTGATAGAACATAATTTGAATATAATACCCCCCCCTTCCCCCCCCACTCCGCAAGCTATATGGGGGGGGCAGAGCGAAAATTCCCCCCCTTCCTCCCCCAAACATACATCATTGGGGGGGCGGAAATCAAAAATGTCTTTTGAAGAGATTCGAGAAAAAGTGAGAGAGATGATAGCTTTGGTCAATCTTCCAGATATAATGGAAATGTATCCAGCAGATTTGTCAGGAGGTATGAGAAAGCGAGTGGCTCTCGCAAGGGCAATCATTCAAGAGCCTGAATACTTGATATATGATGAGCCTACAACAGGTCTTGATCCTATCACTGCAAAGGACATTATAAACCTCATAGAAGCTATCCATCATAAATTAAAAATGACATCGATAATAATCACTCATGACAAGGATTGTATAAAGCAATTATCCGAAATGATGATTTTGATTGACAATAAAAAGATACTTTTTAAAAATGACATCGAAAGTTTTAAAACTTTTGAAAATAGTATTGCAAAGCAGTTTTTATAAATTAGTAATTACTAATTACTAATTATTAAAAGGAGAATATGATGAATATACCTAAAATCAGTGAAAAAGATTTTATCATGATACTGACTGGAGCTGGAATTAGTGCCGAGTCTGGCATCAAGACCTTTCGAGATAGCGATGGATTGTGGGAAAATCACAGAGTAGAAGATGTCGCTACACCAGAAGGTTTTAAAAAAGACCCCAAATTAGTCTGGAAATTTTATAAAGAGAGATATTTTCAGTCTCTTGAAGTAAGTCCCAATCTGGGTCATATAGCACTCGTAGACCTCGAAAACAAATTTCAAGACAATTTTTTGCTCGTAACACAAAATGTAGACGGACTTCACACGAGAGCAGGTTCACATAGAGTTATAGAAATGCATGGAACTTTACTCACCTGTTTTTGCACAAAATGTAGTAAAAAATATACAATGAAAGAAGTCGATTTAGAAGAGATAATACCACCTTGCCTTGCCTGTGGAAAGCCTTTACGACCCGATATAGTTTGGTTTGGTGAAATGCCCTATCGGATGGAAGAGATTTATGCTGCTCTAGATAAAACTACAGTCTTTATGAGTATTGGCACAAGCGGAAATGTCTACCCTGCTGCCTATTTTATAGCTCAAGCAAGACAAAGAGGGGCTAAAACAATAGGAGTAAACCTTGCTGAACCTGAAAATAGTTCTTATATCGACTATTTTTTTCAAGGAAAAGCAGGGGATATTTTGCCGAGTTTGGTTAATTTAATAATTAGTAATTAGTAATTACTAATTATTAAATAAAGGAGTTTACAATGCCAAAATTTATGATAGTCGGTGGTGATGGGATGCTTGCCTTTGCTATAAAGAAAAATGAATATTATAGCGATTTTATAGCCTTTTCTTCAAAAGAATGTGATATTACTAAACCTGAAATGATAGAAAAGCATATTTTGAAGTATAAACCAGAATATCTGCTAAATTGTGCAGCTTATACAGATGTAGCTGGAGCAGAAAAAGAGATTTCTTCGGCAATGGATGTCAATGCACATGGAGCAATAAATCTGGCATTGCTCTCAAATAAACATCAATGTAGACTTGTCCATTTTAGCACTGATTATGTCTTTAAGGGGGATAAGGAAATAGTTTACAAAGAGGATATGCCAACCAATCCAGTAAACAGTTATGGTGCAACAAAACAAAAAGGTGAAGAATTTGTCCAAGCAGTAAATCCAAGTGCCTTAATAGTCCGTGTATCCTTACTTTATGGAGTAAATGGCAGAAATTTCATATCAAAAATAGCAAACATCATGCAACAACAACCAGAAATGAGTGCTATCTGCGATAGATACGGAAAAACTACCTACGCTTGCGATGTAGCTGAAGCAACAAAAAACCTAATTGAAAAAGAAGCAGTAGGTATTTATCACTTTGCAAACGAGGGAATCTGCACAAAATATGAGTTTACAAAAAAGATTTATGAACTTTTGAGAAAAAAAATCGACTTTAAATGCGATATCCTACCTCTGATGTCCTTTGAATACCCCGACAATACACCGAGACCTATCTGGTCTGTCCTCGACACAGAAAAATATAAACAAAAAACAGGAGCTGATATAAGACACTGGGAAGAGGCTTTGGAGGATTATGTAATGAGTTTGGAAATTTGAGTTTATTTTTACACAGAGATTTTTAATGAGGTAATTCTGCGAGCAAGCTCTTGAACCGACATAAAACACAGAGATTTTGAGTAAAGAGTTACTCACAACTCACTACTATTTAAGGAGTATATAAATGATTGAATTGCTATTATTGATAACAATCGGACTATTTGCAGGCGTATTTAGCGGAGTTCTCGGTATCGGTGGCGGACTGTTAATTATCCCCTGCCTTGTATATATCATGAAGATGACTCAGCACGCAGCACAAGGCACGACACTTGCTTTGATGCTTCCACCTATCACTTTAATGTCGGTTTATGTCTATTGGAAGGCAGGTCATGTGGATTGGAAGATAACTCTATTTGTCTGTATAGGCTTTTTTGTAGGTAGTTTTTTTGGTGGAAAAATAGCTGTGGCTTTACCATCGTTAGTATTAAAGAGAATATTTGCAGTCTTTTTGATAGGATTGGCAATCAATATGCTCTTGCAAAAACAATGAGGCTTGAGGGAGTAGGGGGGAGAATGCAGAAATGAGAATGCAGAATGCAGAAATAAGAATATAATTTATAGGGAGTAGGGGATAGGGGGGAGAATGCAGAAATGAGAATGCAGAATGCAGAAATAAGTATATCGTTGATAGGGGATAGGGGATAGGGGATAGAGGAAAGGATAAATCAATGAATAAAATCAAGATATTACCAGATGAAGTAGCAAATCGTATAGCAGCTGGAGAGGTGATAGAAAGACCTGCCTCAGTAGTAAAAGAATGCGTAGAAAATTCAATAGATGCTGGAGCTACAGAGATTATAATCAAAATAGTCAATGGTGGTAGGGACTTGATTCAAATCATCGACAATGGTCATGGGATGACAGAAGAGGATGCCTTTTTAGCCTTTGAAAGACACTCTACAAGTAAGATAAGCACCGCAGATGATATTGTTCATATCAAAACTATGGGGTTTCGTGGAGAAGCCTTGCCAAGTATAGCCTCAATCAGTATATTTCAGATGATTACAAAGACTAACTCAGAAGAGACAGCTACAGAAATTAATTTTAAAGGAGGTAAACTCGAATCTGTCCAGAAAACAGCTGCTAAAACAGGAACTTGTATCACAGTCAAAAATATATTTTTTAATGTGCCTGCTCGGAGGAAATTTCTCAAATCAGAGCCTGTTGAATACAAACATATACTAAACTACATCCATTATCAGTCTGTTCTTTTCCCTAATATCAGTATTTTATTATTTCACAATGGTAAAGAAAAACTAAATTATCCTATCACAAATTCAATAGAGGATAGGATGCTTGATATATTTGGAACTACATTTAAAAATCAAAAATTTTTATCCTTTTCAAAAGAATTACCTTTTATCAAAATTTATGGCTATCTACAAGAAATAAAACCTAATTTGAGTTCAGAGCTCGGAGTTCGAAACTCAGACTTTATGGATACTCATTATATCTTTGTCAATAAAAGGTATATAAATGACAAGACTATTTATTCGGCTATAAAAAAAGGATATGAACCTTTTTTAAAGAAATATCGTTTTTTTGAGGGGGGAAAACTACCAAATTATATAATTTTTATCGATATAAATCCAGAGGAGATTGATGTAAATGTCCATCCTGCAAAGACAGAGATAAGATTTCGGAACAATAGTGCTGTTTATAGCTTTGTGAAAGATGCGGTGTATGAAAGCTTATTTAAGAATTCAGAGTTTGATACCCAAACTGGGAACGCAGACATCTTGTCTGCAACTACATCTCGATTTACAGGTAGCAATAGCCTTGCGTTCCTTGAAAGCAAGATGCCTCCTTTACCAGAAAGCAGAAACTACGAATCTGGACAGAGGCAAGCTCTGCCACTACAACTAAACTCCGAGCTTCACACTCCGAACTCTTCCCCCCCCCCCCCCCCCCCCCCCCCCCCCCCCCCCCCCCCCCCCCCCCCCCCCCCCCCCCCCCCCCCGCCCCCCCCCCCCCTCCACCCCCCCCCCACCACACAAA
>Ga0099364_10005368_pt1 | contig 19039 bp, 15 predicted proteins | sample TergutTh196P3_FD_73070 | JGI IMG/M metagenome (GOLD analysis project Ga0099364, IMG submission 73070) | Microcerotermes parvus P3 segment gut microbial communities from Pointe-Noire, Republic of the Congo - Th196 P3 | ecosystem: Host-associated > Arthropoda: Insects > Digestive system > Gut ...
TTATGTGAAAGGTCTCCTCTATAATCCCGTCTTGTTTGAACGGGTACTGCTATCGGACGATGTTGATTGGTTAACCTAGCGTGCAGTAGAGCACAAAGAATTCGCTTAAATCATGCTTAAACTTGCTTAATTGAGTTTTTGTGAAAAGGCGAAATATGCTTGAAATCAAAAGCTTTACGCGAAAATCAATTGCAAACTATTGCACATATATGCTTAAAACTGTCTTGATCTGACTTAAATGAAACAGGAGAAAAAACAGATGTAGTAACGAAGAATCTTATTACGACAAAGAGAATGTCGTAATGGATGTCGTAATAGAAAATGAACCGCGCTTGCAAATACTCCTTGAACTGATAAGTGAGGATGCTACAATTTCAGCAAGAGAACTTGCACAAAATATTCAGGTTGCAGAGAGAACTGTACAACGTGACATAGAAGTCTTGAAAATCGCTGGCAAAATCAAACGGGTTGGTGGTAATCGATATGGGCGATGGGAAATACAGGTCAAAAGTGATGAAAGTTAGGAACTCCATAACAAATATGTTGTTCGCGAATGCATAAAGGAGAACTATAATATGAACTCTGCGGGTATTGCTGATCCTTATTGGTACGAGTGGTATGTTGGATAAAGTTTCGTTATTCAAATGTTAGATTCTGATAGCGATATTAAATCCGTCATATTTCAAAAGGGCGAATATAGTGTCATCGATGATGTGATTGTTACTTATAAAAACGGTAAGCAAGAGCATTGTTATCAGGTTAAGCATGAGATTGAGACGTCAAATCAGAAAGCATTGACCTTTAGTACGATCATTGCGAAAGATAAGAATGGCAGAAGTTTAATAGACGATCTTGCAATAGGGTGGAGAGAGGCGTCTCTCAAAACCGGGAACGACATAGTACCCAGCCTTTTCACAAACAAAACCCTAGGAAAAAACAAGACTCAGCGGTTTTATAAGGGGTTAGAGTATCAAGCAATAACTCTGGGCGATTTTTTTGTTGAAATCAAACAGAAGCTCACAGAAACAGGAGAACTTGACAAATTTGCTTTTACCGAGACTGAAAGCGATTTGTTGGTGCAGTGGCAAGAATTCACCAACGCAATAAGTATACCTTACGATTTCATAAGTTCTTTTCTAAACAAGCTATCAATTAAATCATCGCAGGCTTCATTAGTCGAACTTGAGCAGTCATTATTTACTGGTATCAGTGAGATTTTTAAGTGCTCTCCAGAAACCGCCGCCAAATTGTTTAGTCGTTTGGTTGCTGAACTCCGTAAATGGACAACATCGATAAGAATTTCAGAGGAAGTGACTGCTGAAATCGCTTATGAAGCTCTTGGTACGAAGCTAGAGATATCAAACGAACAGCACCGCCTCGCGCCCCCAAGTCCATTTTTTAAAAGCCGCGAGGAATTTTGTCGTATTATTGTTGATGAAATAAAGCGAACCTCTTCTCCAATAGTGTTTATATTTGGAGAGCCAGGTTCTGGAAAAACAAGTATTGTCAGCCACATACAAGCGACATACGATTTATTTACAATACGCTATCATTCTTTCCGCACAATCTCGCCGGAACAGCGATTTTACAATATGGATATGGGCTTATGTGAACCTCGACAATTATGGACAGAGCTTATGATTCAAATCCGAGGAAGACTCAGAGGAAAACTGCGCGAGTATGGAGTGCCTGTGGTTTGCGACCATATTTCTGATGTAAATCTACGTTCAGAAGTACTACGTCTTCTTAGCATTATCAGCAAAGAAACGAACGCGGGGGCGGTTCCGGCGTTCCGATGTAACGCGAGAACCGTCCAAAAAAGCATTGTCCCTAAAAACATTTGCATCAGTTAACGCCGCAAAACCGTTATCCCGAGTTACCTACCATGGGGACAAACCTGACGGGCAGTAGGTCTTTCTCGACTATTTCCCCGTCTTTTTTTGTTACTAGCTTCAGCCATTGAACCGAATGGACTTTTCCAACGGGTATGATCATTTTGCCATTTTCAGCCAATTGTTCACAAAGCGCTTCCGGGATAAAGTCAGGCGCGGCTGTGACGATTATTGCGTCGAAAGGGGCTTTTTCAGGCCAGCCGATATAGCCGTTTCCATGCTTTACTTCTACATTATCGATTCCAAGCTCAGCAAAAGTCTTTTTTGCTTCGGCAGCATGCCCCTCCAGCAACTCAACTGTATGGACATAACATCCGAGATATGCCAGCACAGCTGCCTGATAACCTGAGCCCGTTCCAATTTCAAGAACCCTCATTCCGGCGGTAATATCAAGCTGCTCTGTCATGTACGCAACAATGTATGGCTGCGAAATCGTCTGCCCCGCCCCTATAGGCAGGGGCGAATCGTCATATGCGAGGTCATGGAGATGTTTTGGCAAAAAAAGGTGTCGCGGCACATTTCTCATGGCATTTAGAACTGTGGCTGATTTTATGCCTCTCGGTATGAGCTGCTCCTGAACCATTTTGAAGCTATCCATGAGCCATAAACAAGTTCGTGCTAAGGTACTTCTCCCCTCTGTCCGGGAAAATCACTATCACGAGTCCGTCGGCGAGTTTTTCTGTGACTTTGAGAGCGGCAATCATTGCGGCGCCGGAACTCATGCCGACGAACATGCCCTCCTCCAAAACAATGCGACGCGCCATTTCATACGCTTCTTCAGTGTCTATCATGATGCTCTCGTCGATTTTTGAAGTGTCATATAGCTCTGGGACGATAGCTTCATCCATATTCTTCAAGCCCTGTATATAATGCCCTTTCACCGGTTGCGCTTCAATTATCTTTATTTGGGGATTAAGCTCTTTGAGCTTCATGCCAATGCCCATGATTGTTCCTGATGTGCCGAGCGAGGACACAAAATGCGTGATCTTGCCTCCTGTCTGATCCCAGATTTCCTGCGCCGTCGTGCTGTAATGCGCCAGCTTATTGTATTCGTTCGAGAACTGGTTTGGGTTAAAATACGCTTCAGGGTTTTCTTTTATAATCTCGCGTGATCTAATAATAGCGCCGTCGGTGCCAAGCTCTGGGTCGGTAAGGATTATTTCAGCGCCGAACGCCTTTATCATTTTCTGCCGCTCTATGCTGACGGCGGCGCTCATTACAATTTGAACGCGGTAGCCTTTGATAGTCCCTATCATGGCAAGCCCTATGCCCGTGTTGCCTGATGTCGGCTCAATGATTATTTTTTCTTTAGTGAGAGTGCCTTCCTGTTCGGCCTGCTCAATCATTTTCAGGGCAATGCGATCCTTGACGCTACCTGTTGGATTGAATCCCTCAAGCTTTGCATATATCCGCACTGCGGGGTCTTTACTGAGCTTGTTTATTCTTACAAGCGGTGTGTTTCCTATTGTTTCAAGTATGTTGTTATACATTTGGTGTCCATCCCTTCCTTAATGCTGGTTCCACTGCAATTATAGTCAACTCGCAGGAAAAAGTCAAAATCTTTCAGGGCTTGCCGAAACTTGCTGAAAAAAGGCCGTATTATGCGTCTCCGTTCGGTCAGTTCCGGCGTTTTCACCGGAATTCCCTCTCTGCGTCGCACAACACGGCCTTTTTTCTCAAGTTGTGCTGTCATTCTGGCTGCCATTGACCAGTAAGCTGAATAAATACTGTCTTTCGACAGTTTGCACTCCTAACTCGAACTTGCAACTGCCGAGGTGGCTACAAAGCTTGCGAATATCGCCGTCATAATTACGACCTGCTGGGCGATGATGATACTCGCAATGCTTGTTGAGACCGATGCCGTTAGTACGCCGCACTTAGTGTCGTCAGCGTATGCGGCTGCTACCATCGCCGCCGCGAAAAGCTGTAGTTCCCATTTTGTTACCGACCAAGACCCGAACCCCTTCTGAGCCCTGAGAAAAACCTGTGCTTCGTCAATTTCTTGCGCAATTGTTTCGGCATCTGCCGTAAGCATGGAGAGTATGCCGAGTGACGGAAGAGTGTAGACTTTATCCAGCCGAATGCTACGGGCTTTCAGCGCATCCCTCAGCTTTAGCACTCGGTCGGCAGCCACGCCGCAGTCGCCGCTCAAAACAAGTACCTGAGAAAGTGCCTGGACGCAATTCTTTGAGCGGAACTCTGTTTTGAAACGCTTAAATAGCTGTTCGATTCTTTCTGCGCCTGTCTTTACATCTACGTCGGAAAGGCCGAGCATTGCAGCATAGATATAATCGTCCTCACCGACACGGAACCAATTGTTTGCTTTCATGCTGTCGTAAAACTCCCTTGCACGGGCAACAATTCTTTGATAATCATTCTTTTCCCCCAGAGAAGCAATTTCATAAGCCGCGACAGCAAGAAAATCGGATGCTCGGAATTTGGAGTCTTTCATCATTTCATACACAGCGACGGCGCTAGCAAACATGTCTTTGGCGTTTTCTTCAAGGGACAGCATAGCCGCAATGCCCATAGCCATATTCCCCCGGAAAGTTGAAAATACCCCTGTATTGTCTTTGATTAAGTCATGGCTATTTTGAATTGCGCGGCAGTCGATTTCCTGATTGTTCAGAGCATATATCATAGCCGCCAGCCGTTTTGCCGATGAGTCGTGCCATTTGAACTCCTTTCTGATGCTTTGGGCGTTCTTCGTAAACAGTTCAAGTTTGTTTTGGATTTCGTTTTTCATTTAAGTTACCTCCATTATTGATGTGAATTATCTATTTGACAACAGTGTGCCATCTTTGCGTCAACTCATGCCCGCAATGGCCACGCCCCTGACGCACACTGTGAGTGGGCCTTCATAAAAATCATGCTGCGCGCGCTCAAGCGACATAAACATATCGCCATGAACTTTCCTTATATTCCCGGAAACGGAGCCGCCCGTTACCGGTACTGTTTTTGTGCCGTCAAAGTAAAACCCGAGGCGTATCTCGCTGGCGAAATCGCCGGTCACGGCTTCCATTTGAAAACCGGAGAAAGAAACCAGCTCCAAGTAGGGCTCCGCTTTCATGTCATCTATGGATTTCGTGCCGCCGGTTACAACGCAGCCGCCTATGTCGCCTGTCGGTGTAATGTCCAGATAGCTGGAGTAACGCACGTCGCCACAATACTGATTCAGCACGCCGTCTTTAATCAGTTCAACGGGCTTCAAGGGGAAGCCATCGCTGTCATACGGCCTCGATTTAGTCGAGCCCTTTAGGAATGGGTCTAACGTGATGCTTAATTTATCGCCTGAAGCGTCACCCTGCAAGGCATCGCCTACCTTGAACGTTGAGATCCCGTTATACACATTCGCCGCGTTCGCATTTGAGCAATAGTAGCTGAAAAACTCCCGTAGGCAGTCCCCCGTCAGAAGCACGTTGATATTCTCGACGGCCGGGGTCATCTGCGCAAGAGGCTTTTTTGCGGCAATATCAAAGAGTTTCGCAACCCGCCAGGATAGCAGCCCGGCATCAAAATCAGCCATTGCGCATTGCTCCGTTATCTCAATCTCGCCGCCATCCTTCCAGTTGACGGCAGTCTCCATGTCGGTTGAGTACACCGTATATGAGCGGTCGATGCCGTTGGAGTTAAGCACCCGCACGTCTTTTCTCGCGATAAAGAACTCGCTGTAGCTGAGGTAGCCCTTGTCGAAGCGATCCTCATCGTAAACGGCTTTTATCAGCTTTTCCAGCGCGGAGTATAGGTCAATATCGCCATCAACGTTTTTCCCTGCAGCATCAACCCCGCCGTCAGCGTCAACAAGTGGATAATGCTCATTCTTCACAAACCCCGCAGCGTATAGAGATTCATCAATAACCTCTTTTATTTCAGTGCGCGACATGCCCGGGTGAATCTCAGTATCGGAAGAGCCCCGGAATTTAATTCCATCCTCCGAAAAAACCTTATACACCGTCAGGAAGGTATGCGTAACTTCGACGCGCCTGTTCATTTCGAGCTGTTTTCTCACGAAGTAACTCTCAATACGCACGGTTTTTTCCTCTGTTATCCGATACTCCAGCCCATCATACTCCGCAACTGCGGCTAAAAGCTCACTAATCATCAGCCCAGCCTCGCTTTCGTTTTTATATACGGCCCCCCGGATGAGACCTTGACCCATTCCTTGTACCCTTTGCCACATCCGCCGCTGCCTTCAAGCCCAAACTCGTCGGATACCATCGTTATGTCGCTTAGCAGCGTAGGGACATAGCCGGTCATTATAACAGGCGCGACTATTTTCCCCGTCAGCTTGCCGTCGATTATTTCCTCTGCGGACTCAAACATGACCTGAATGCCCCAGTCCTTAGGGTCTTCCATGCCGCTTGTCGCATGTTTGATATAATAACCATGCTTGACCGACGCTATCATTTCTTCCAGCTTATGCGCCCCTGCGCTGAAGAAGGTGTTGGTCATGCGTGTGTACGCCTTGCGTTCAAAGGATTCGCGTTTTCCGTTGCCCGTGGGTTTTGTGCCTAGCTTAAGCGCAGACAGCAAATCCGAAATGCCTGATTTTAGCGTTCCATTTTCGATGATCACCGTGTCCGTGCCTATAGTCCCTTCATCGTCAAACAAGTATGAAGAAACATGCTCTGCCGAAGCTGCCCCGTCATGCATCGTGACAATGCGCGAAGCTACTGGTTTGTTCAAGTACTCTGCAGCTTTTGCGCGGTTTTTTACAAACATGTCCATCTCGACTCCGTGCCCAAATGCTTCATGCGCAATGATGCCCACAGCTTCCGGCGAACAGACTATCTCGTACTCGCCCGGGGGCATTGGGCTCGCATCAAGCAGCTTGCAGGCATTGCCGACGACAGCCTCAAGTCCGGTTTCCATTTCATCAAGGATTTCGAGGCCTTTGAGCCCAGAGTAGCTTTTGTATGAGTTTTTCGTGGTATCTCCGTTCCTGACCACAGCTACCAAGTACGCCTCGGACCAGACGTAGCTCTGCTCTAAATCCTTTTTTTCAGACAAGAAGAGTTTCGACACATGAGTCGCAGTGAACACGGTGATAAAATCCACCAACAAATCGGAATGCGTATGTGCTTTTTTATTGAATTCCCTGAGCCTCGCGATTTTTTCGCCGGATGTCATTGCATCCAAGGGCTTTTCGATTTCCCCCGCAAAGCTCTTGACCAGTTCTTCCTCGACGATAAGGGGATAGCTGATAATATCCCCCGTAACCTTTGCGGCAGCTTTGGCGTTGTTGCGAATTTTATCAGCCAGCGCGGATACATCATCCTCAGATATTTCGTTAAACGAGTGTTCATAGTACCTTCCATCCGCATAAACCCTAGCCACGAATCCGCGTTCATTCCACTTCCCATCCGTGGCGGAAGTTGTTTTGTCCCTGACGTTGAAGGTTTTGCATTTCACGTCGGTCCCCAGAACGGACACATAATCAAAACTCTCCCCCAGCTTTGAAATCAGCGATTTCAATATGGGTTTCTTCGCGCTCAAGAATCCCGACATTTCTACTTTCATTACCGTCGCCTCCTGCTGTGTTGATATACTCGCGAGTGAATAGATTTGCAGTTACTGGCTCTAATAATAACACGGGCAAATCCAATCTTCAATGGATTTCTGTGAAATCTGCCTAAGTTTGGCTGGGGTTCTTAATTATTGACAGCAACTCCCATTTCATTATACTATGTATTCAAAAGGATGGTGAATGAGCATGAAGAAACTGGTAAGGGATTCTGGTGGAGCAGAGGAACGAAAAGTGCAGAAAATATCAACGGCAGATAACGAGATACTGATGGAAACAATGCGCGAGAACGGGAGGTCGCTGGACAATCCTCAAGTAGGGATGTTTTGGTATAATCCCCAGAGGAATAGGCTGGTTGGCGTATATAGTGCGTATGCTTCGGAGCTATCGTTCAATGCAAAGGGGCGAAAGACCATGCAAGTTCTGCATCATAAAGTATGGCCTGACGTCAGAGAAGATGCTATAGCCAACGGAAGCAATGACAAGATTTGGCGTGAAGAGGACTATACTCAAGTACCTCGCGGGCGGATATTTCAGATTGAAGTACCCGGTTCTGACGCAGAGTATTTTGAAATACTCGTAGGGTCTTGGATAAATGAGTATCCACAAGCGGCAGACCTAATTATAAAGCGTTTTAATCTGGAACTCTCTGACTTTCAGTTCATACATAGCGAACACTGGGACGTAGGCAGAGGTACGTCAGAGTTATTCATATAAGCAGTTAGCAGTCAAATTCAAACAAAAAAAGTCGCAAAATGCAAAACCCATTGTAGGGGTCGATTGTAATCGACCCGCCAACGCGGTTTTCACCGTTAGGCATGGGAATGGAACCAAAAGGTCTTTTCCGATTTATTTGGGGTAGGGAAAAAGCCCTTGAAAAATACTCTGACAGTTTTTTCAAAGGCAAATATCTTGCGGTCGTGCTGGTTACTGAGCTGAGCGGCTCGATAAGGCATAAAGTAGAAAGCGTTGTCAAAAAAACCGCACTAGGCCGTCCCCGGCCCCTGTGGAGCGCCTACTGTGAAAATGACATTGGGAGCTGGAAGCCGTTGAATTTGCTGCTGTCGTCAACTATTGCGTTTTTGAAATCATCCGAATGGACTACGTCCAAGATGTCATGGACAAATTGCCTGCCTAAATCCTCCGTCCTAACCGCGATAACATTCACGTATCCTTCCAGCAATACTTCGTTGTACAACGCTCCCGAGATATTCAGCCCGCCGGCGAATGCGAAATTTCCATTTATTACGGCGACGTCGTGATTAGACAGCTCTGACACAAGCTGATTGGCCGGAAACAGGACAAACTCCAAGTTTCTTAGGTTTCTTGATAAATCCTCCACCGTTGCGCGGCTTTTGTCTATCCGCCCATCGATGGTAACCAAGCCGGCCGTTTCCAAAACCCGCAACGCCCGCGCCAGATTCGTGGCATCGTCGGGTATGGCCACAACCGCCCCGTCCCTTATATCTTCGAGAGTTCTGAACCTTGAAGAAAAGACGCCCATAGAAACAGTCGGTATCTCGGCGATTGCGGACAAGTCTAGGTCATGCTCGAACTTGAAGTTGTTCAAGTAGCGGTAATGCTGGAACATATTCAAGTCCACTTCGTAATTGCTGAGCGCCATATTCGGCTTGACAAAATCATCATAGAGGACCAACTCAACCGTGTAACCCTTGGGCGCGAGAAATGGCAGAATCATTTCCACGAACATATCGCCGTAAGGCCCCGCCGCAACGCCAAGTTTCAGATTATTCCGTTCTGCAGCAGGCTCTACATGATAGGCAGCCCTTTCGATAATAGCCCTGATGTCATCTGTATTTGCTTGCGCGCAGCCGGACACGGCAAGCAGCGCAAGAACAATCAGCAGAATAGATATTTTCTTCATAATCCCCAAATCCTTTAATTCCTTTTTGTTTCAAAAACGGAAACCATGTCATACAGCGTGTCTACTTGATTTAGCAGGTCGCCTGCGACTTCTGCCGATTGGCCGGAAGTGTGCAGATTCATGTCAGCGGCTTTTGAAATCCAGTCTATGCTTTCGTTTAGCGTGGAGATCAGTCTTGATTGCTTGACAGAAGAATTATCTATCTCGCCTATCAGCTCCGACATCCCGGCAATATCTGAGACAATTGTTTTCAGGGCCTCGGCGGTCGAATGCGCTATTCTCGCGCCCTCATCGACCCGCAGTCCGGATTCTTCAATCAGCTTTGTGGTCTCCCTCGCCGCCCCTTGACTCTTGGTCGCAAGATTGCGCACTTCCTCGGCGACCACGCTGAAGCCCCTGCCATGTATCCCTGCCCTGGCTGCTTCCACGGACGCATTCAGTGCCAGTATGTTTGTTTGGAAAGCGATATCCTCGATTACTTTAGTTACTTTTGAAATATTGTCGGAAGACATCTTTATACCGTTTATTGCCTTCACCATGTTTTCCATTTCCTTGTTGCCTTTTATTGCGTTGTCTTTTGACTTAACGGTCAACTCGCTTGCGATTCTTGCGTTGGTGGTGTTCTTTTCTGCTTGCTCGTTTATCACCGCCATCGTGCTCACCAGGTTTTCAACTGAATCGGACTGGCGCGATGTTGCGCTTGAAAGCTCGTTGCTGCTGTCTGTAATCTGCCGCGCGCCCGCGTGAACCTGCTGCGAGGCGCCGCGTATGCTTTTCACCACCAAGTTGAACTCGTCGATAATCAGGTTTATTGCGTCTTTTATTGGCTTGAAATCGCCGGAATACTCCCCCGTTATTTCCTGGTTCAGATTGGATTTCGCCATTAGCGACAGTATTCTTGATATTTCCGCGACATATGCGTTGAGCACGGCGACTGTCTCCGTCAATGCGCTGTGTATCCGTTTGAACTCGCCTGTGTACTTGCCCCTCATGGATATGCCTAGGTTGCCTTTTGATATTTCGTGGGCCGTGTCTACGATCCGGTTTATTGGGCTGACAATGCTCCTTGTTATAAGCGCGCACAGGGCGATGCCCATAACAATGGCAGCAATCAGGAACGTGTATTGCAAGCGCGTGGAAAAGTCTTTGAGCTGCTCGTTGCTGTTGTTCGAATGCGCGGCCAAAGACTCATACGCCGATGCGATGCCGCCCAGCATCCTTGACAGATGCTCCGTGGTTTCGGCGTTCGTGGCCAGCAGGGCATTGACTTCAAGCTTTCTTGCGTGATCAGGTATATCGCCGATGCTCGTGTCCAATATCCGCCGGCTGGTGGTTAAGTAGTCGTTTCTGAATAGGTTTTCTATGGGTTCGCACAGTATGCGCAGCTCATCTATCGTTACCAGTTGCGCAAACAGCTGGTTTAGCTCCGCCGCGTTCGATTCAAACTGGTTTTTCTGGTCTATTGCCCCCTTTTGGTCATCATATTGGCCTTTTATAACCGCGTTGTAGACATTTACCCTCAGATTAGTGAATACCCCTACTGCCGCGTTAAGCTTTTCCAAGCCGACAACCTGTTCTTCATACATCGACATCCCGGCTTCATGAAGGCTTTGCATACCAACAATACCCATCACGCCAACCGCGACGGCAAGGATTATTATCACTGCGAACCCTAGAAATAGTTTGATTGCTATTTTCATTATAACTCCTCTGCACGAACGCTCGGTGATCGCCCTGTGCTTACCCAGTTTAGCTATAAGGCAAACCGCAGTATAACAGTCAACGCTTCATCTGTCTATAGACCGTGGGGGGTACTTTTCGAAATAATGCGTTGAAATTGCTGTTGAATAGTGATATAGTAACTTAGCGGTTGTTAGTGCTAATTAGACAAGTAGTTTGTGGTCGCTAAGTTACAATTCATAATGCATAATGCATTATGAATTATGCATTATGAATTGAGGAAATAGCATGGCTATGTCAGACACGGCTTCTCCTGTACCTAGGATTGAATTGATGGGTTTGCTCGACAGGCTTTCGGCGAAGCGGCTGTTATACATCCATGCCCCGGCGGGTTTCGGGAAAACGTTTTCCTTGCGTTTATGGCTGGAATCCCGTGGAGGCGCATCGGCGTGGGTCGCCGCCAACGAAACCATGAGCAAAAGGCCGGTTGACTTTTGCCGCAGATGCGCGGCAGCCATGCTGGCCTTTCAGCCGGACAACGTTTCCGTGCGGGAAATTCTGACGCATGAATCATTTGACGCGGCGCCTTTTGAGTTCTTGGAACGGGCATTTTTGGAGTTAGCAATTTCTCCAAATGAGCAAAATCAGCCCTACACTTTCGTCATAGACGACCTCCATCTTATTGACAATCCCTACATACTGCGCTTTATTTCCGATCGTGCATCGGGGTTGCCTGAGAACATGACATTGTGCCTCATAAGCCGCGCTGCTCCCCCGGACTGTTTTTCCGACCATGTGGTCAAGAACTCCATGGGGATAGCCGACGTGGATAATCTGAAGTTCTCCGAAGATGAGATAAAATCCCTCTTTGCTGCGAGGGGGCGCAGCTTGACGCAAATGCAGGTGCGCGAAATAAAGGAGTCCACAGGCGGTTGGGCCATTGGGCTTAACGCATTGCTGCTCTCAAACGGAGAACAGGCAAGCCGCCGGCTGCCCTCTCGCTACTGGGAGACATTTATCAGGGAGCAGCTCTGGGACAAATGGGATGAGAAACGTCGCAGTTTTATGCTTCGCGTTTCGATTGTGGATGAATTGACTCCGGAATTTTGCGATGCCATGACAGGCTGCCGCGACAGCGGCGAAATGCTCGACACGCTTGTCCGCGAAAATGTGTTCATCAGCGTTGACAATGAGAATGTTTACCGCTTCCATCATTTGTTCCGGGACTTCTTGCGGATCACGCTTGATGGCGAACCCGCGAAACTTAGAAATGAGCTCTACAATAGGGCCGGCGACTGGTTTCATAGCCGTGCCGACTACTACCGCGCCATGGAATACTTCATCAGCTGCGGCAACAAGAGCGGGATAGCCAAGAGCCTGCGCCCGATGTACAACTACAACTCACCTTATGCATCCGTGGAGGATACGATGGCGGCAATCCATATGTCCGTGGACAGCCATACGGTAGACGCATATCCATTCCTGCTGGAACCACTGGCTTGGGCAGCTTTCCTAGAGGGGCGAGGCGCGGACATGGAGGGGTATATTGACCGGTATTTCAAGAAGCTGCCAATGGTAATCCTGCAAAACCCCCAATCCGTGCAGGTTTCGGTTCTGCTTCGCTGCATGGACTACCGCAACAGCATGGAAAAACTGACAACGCACTTTAGAAAGCTTCCTTTCAAGACTTTGTTGTCGTCAACCACTCCATCCGTGACCCAGAATATGCCTTTTTTTCATCGCTCCGCCAGGGACTACGCCTCTGAGTACTCGCTGCTTGGAGAAGATAGTTTTACTAGGCTCAGGAAAACAATTGGCAGGTTTTTCGGGGATGAGTACGATGTTATCGAGGCGCTTACCCGGTCTGGCATCGCTTACGAACGGGGAGATATGGATGTGGCGCATAAGTTCGCAGTCGAGGCAAACTCCGTTGTTTTGGAGCATTTCGCGCCTGAGCTCAAGTTCTGCGCGCTTATGCAGCTAGCTGCCATATTAAACGCGCAGGGGCAAGAATCAGATTTAATAAATGTCCTCGACAGCATTTCCGCAATGATTGAACACAACAAAGCATATTATCTGGACATGAATTACCGGGCGTTTTTGTGCCGCCTGAAGCTATATGATGGCGACAAGGCGGCGGCAGGCAGCTGGCTCAAATCCCACGCCGCCTCCCCTTACGATAGGCTGGCTTTTTATAAGCTGTACCAGCATTTTACTTCCACGCGGGCACACATTGCAGTCGGGGACTACACAACGGCTATCCTGTTCCTGAAAAAGCTATTGCTGCTATGCGAGCAATACCGCAGGCCGCTTGATGCCATTGAATCAAATGTCCTGCTCGCCATAGCTTACTGGAAGAAGGGGCGCGGCTCGAAAACCGAGGCGCTTAAGTCGCTTGAAACTGCTTTGCTGTCTGCCCAAAGCTATGGTTTTACACATGTTTTCACAAGTGAAGGCTCTGAGCTTTCCAACATGCTGCATAAGTTGCTCAAGCGCGCCGTGCAGAGCGATTATGACGGCGGGATTTCGGCGGCGCAGCTCAGATTGCTGCATATCCGGGCGCTTGCGCAGGCAAAGCTCACGAAAGGGCTTACGGCTGGGAGCGCGGCGAGTGACGTGAAGTTCACGGAGCGGCAGAAGGAAATCGCGAGGCATCTGTGCGATGGGCTTACGCAAAAGGAAATCGGCGAAAGGCTCGGGCTGAAGCCTTCTACTGTAAAATCGCATATGATCCTGATCTATAATAAACTGGATGTGACAAACGCCATCGACGCAGCGCTGAAAATAAATGAACTTAAAGCTCTGATCGAGTAGGGGAATTATGCATTATGAATTATGCATTATGAATTATGAATTGCGGTCGAAGACCGCATGGGGAGGTGCTTGCTGACCACGAGGGATATGCAGAAGAATGCGGCTGCGAAGATGAGCTGAGTCAGCATGGCTTGCCATATGGGGGCTAAAGCCTCGCCTGTGAAGGATGTCAGCGAGCCAATTTGGTCAACCGCCATGACATACCAATACATCGGCGTGAATCTTGATACCGCGATCATCCCCTCTCCGAACAAGTTCAAAGGGACAAACACGCCGCCTAAGAAGCACAGGCCGAGGCCGAGGAAGTTGGCTGCCGCGTTCTGGGCGTTGGGGCTGTTCATGAACGGGCATATGACAGACGCTATTGACAGGGAGACGATGGTAACCGCAAAAGAGTTCAGCAGGACAAGCCCGATAATCCGCGCGTCGACGCCGGCCAGCGTGGATCCGTAAATGATAAACCCGAATGCCGTCAGGAGAAGCCAGGTTGCAAAACAAAACAGCACGCCGCATAGGATTTGCTGGGCGCTCATGAAGCGAGGCCTCATGGGGGAGCATAGGTTGCGCATACGCAAGTCAGGACGGCGGAACGACGACGTGACAATGCTGATGCATAGAATGACAAGCACCAATGCTATATAGCACAAAAACCTTGCGTATAGCAAAAAAGTCATATCAACAGGAGCGCCCGCGCCAAAGCGCGCCACTTCAACCGCTGCTTCCGCAGCTAAGTCCTCAAGGGCAGTTTGGACTGCGGTCTCTTCGCTGGCGCCGCCTAATGAGCCGGTTATGCGCACTTGGTTCAGATACTGATTCACAAGCATATCGACATAGAGGCCTGTCGCTGAGTTAGGCGTGGCTACGGTTTCTATAGCAAGCGGGTTTCCGCTCCAAAAAGCATCACGGAAGCCTTGCGGCAGTATTGCGATGAAGTCGGTTGCGCGATAAAACGAGGCATCCTGAAGCGCATCCTTGCGGTCTTCGAGCATGACATTGTTGCCGCGCGTACTCAGAAATGCGGCCAAGCCGTCGGACAGGTGGGAATCGCCGTCGCGGTTGATGATCGTGAAGTTCGGGGTGGTTTCTTTAAAATCGACCGTATATTCCTCCGACCCCAGCATGGGTATGATTATGGACATGGCGATAAAGACAGACAGATATATAGCAAATGCCGCGCTCCGCCCCTTTATTATGATCAAGCAAGCCTTAAACACTCTCATATCTCTGCCTCCTCACAAATACGGCCGCCACGCACAGCATAGCGACTGCCATAGCCAAGATGATTCCGATGTTTAGGAAAAAGCGTTCGTAGGTATCGTAGTAATACAAGCAGTAAAAAGCGTCGGCAATCCGAGCGGCGGGGTTAAGCCATGCCACAATCGGAGCCGCTTGCGCTACCATGTAGTTGATTCCGCCTACCATCAGGCCAGAAAGAAAACTCAGCGCCATCGTGATAGAAATCAATATAGCCGTTTTTGCCTGCTCTTTTAGTTTTGAAGTCGCCGACACCATAGCCCCGAGCGAGAGCCCAAGGAGGCTGCCGGCAAGGCATGTAACGAGCACCAGCCACAGTTGGGGGCCGAAGCTGACCCCCAGCGCAAAACGGATATAGGCGACGACCGTCAGCAGGCTCATGTATTGCACCGTAAAACCGCCCAGCAGGTCATATGCCACCATGCGGAAACGTCCGTTAGGGGACATCGTATTCCTCGCGCCCAGAGGCGATAGGTTTGCTTGCAGTTCAGACACGGTGATCAGACCCTGAAACCCGCCGTACAGGCAGACCATAGCCAGCAGCGAATAGAAATAGCCGACGCTTTCCGACTGCGGGTTTTCCGAGAGGGATGCTTCATCTGTGTAGTTTACGGGAGATAGGAGCGAGGGCAGGTATTCCGCCGGCGCGCCGGGGGTTTGCTTTATTATTTCCTCCATGACCCTCTCTGTTTGCACAAAGCGGTCGAGAAAACCTTTGATAATCGTCTGCTGCAGGCCGTTGCCCGTGACAATCAGTTTGGGCGCCCCGTCTACGATGATATACCCGTGGATATCGCCGGCTTCCAAGAGGCCGTCAGCTTCCTGCCGGTTGGGGAGCAGCTGCAAATCAAACAGCTGCCCATCACCCTCGGCCGATACCGATTCGAGGGCTGCGGCAAATGGGGCATTCTGCCTGTATTCAACGCTGTCGATAACGCCGACCGGTATCTCACTGAACTGAAAAGAGGCGCCGAGGTTAGTAAACGCAGCATAGAAAAGGGTGGCTAGAAAAAAAGGGAATATCCAAGTCCAGACAGTGGTCTCAATATTCCGCAGGCTTCTGAGGACACGCTTTGGGTAAATATTCATGAACATGATTCATCACCTTAAATCCTTTCCCGTTATCTCCAGGAATACGTCGTTGAGGGTCGGGGGCTCCGAGGTTACCCGCCCTAAGGGGATTTTGCTATTCCTTAGCGCATCGAGCACCATGGTCAGCTGGCGGCTTCCGGCAGGGTAGCGGGCGGTCAGGAGGTTGCCGGATATGTCCGCTTGATATATGCCGTCGATGTTTTGTATTTCTTTTAGCACATGCTCCGGCAGGCCGAAGACTTCGACCGTGAGCTTCTCGCCTGTGCGGATCATGGCTTTAAGCTCTTCTTTTGTCCCCATGGCCACCGATTTCCCCTTGTCCATGATCATAATCCGAGTGCAAAGCTGCTCCACCTCTTCCATGTAATGCGAGGTGTAGACGATTGTCGCCCCGTTGCGGTTGAGTTCCCTTATGCCCTCCAGAATATGGTTCCTGCTCTGGGGGTCCACCGCCACGGTGGGCTCGTCAAGGAAAATCAGCTCCGGCTTGTGGGCGATGCCGCAGGCAATGTTCAGCCGCCTGAGGAGGCCGCCGCTTAGTTTTTTGGGGAGGAACTTCCGGTAGTCCTCCAGCCCTGTGAATGATATGGCTTCGTCTATAAGCGGTTTGCGTTTCATTTTATCCGGTATGTACAAACCGCAGAAGTAATCTATGTTCTCAATGACGGTCAGTTCATTAAAAACAGCCACATTCTGCATGACTATGCCTATGCGCCGTTTCACGGCATAGTTATCGGGCTTCATAAGCTCGCCGAAAAGCCTGACTTCCCCTTTGCTGTATTTCAGCAGCGAGAGCATGCAGTTTATCGCGGTCGTTTTCCCAGAGCCGTTAGGGCCGAGCAGCCCGAATATCTCCCCCTTGCGTATCTCCAGCCCAAAATGGTCAAGCGCGACCAGCTCCCCGTAACGTTTCACCAAGCCCTGAACCTCAATAAGTGATGGTGCGTCAATATCATAAGCCATATTATTTACCTCCTCCTTGGGTGTAAACTGATTATAGCAAAAACCCGCATCGGCAAACAGTGCATAAAGTCATTACATTGCCAAACGGAATATTACAATTGTCATTGTTGTTGATTATTCAAATGTGATATAATCAAAACGGGGGTGGCATTGTGCAAAAACTTGTTGATAAGCTTCTGCTGCTCGGGATGTGCTTGCTTGCGCTGTCTTTGACCGACGTGCGGTGGCTGTCCGTCATCGTTATGCTCGGCGCGGTGGCGATAAGCGCATTGAACAGTTATTTTGACAACAGGCTGCCTATGGCAATATCCCTTGCATATATAGCCTTATGCATAACCGTCCCTGAGTTTGTCTTATTTCTCCCGCTGATTGCCTATGACTTATCGGGCATGGACAAATGGGCGGTGAAGCTGTCCTGGGCAGCCGCGTTGCCTTCCTGCGTCATCGCAAGCGGCTGGCAGGTTGCCGCCGCCGTCGCTTTGGCTTCGGGCATGGCGTTTGCCTTGCAGCAAAGGACTTCGGCCGGCCAGAAGATTCAAAGCGAGCTCTACTCGCTGACGGACGACGCGAAGGAAAAAGCGGCGATTCTTGAGGATAGGAACCGCGAGCTGATGGAAAAGCAGGATTATGAAGTGCGGATTGCGACGCTCGCGGAGCGCAACCGCATAGCGCGCGAGATTCACGATAATGTCGGGCATTTGCTCACAAGGTCGATTTTGCAGATAAGCGCATTGCAGGTCTCTGACAGAGACGCCAATGGCAAGGAGCTGCATTCCGTCAAGCATACTTTGGCCGAGGCCATGGACAGCATCCGAAACAGCGTCCACGACCTGCATGATGAGTCCGTCGACTTGCATTTGCAGCTGCAGTCAATCATAAACGCTTTTACGTTCTGCCCGGTGAAGCTGCGGTATGACGCAGGGGAGCTTGCCATGGAGACGCGCATTTGCTTCGCCTCGGTCGTGCGCGAGTCGCTTAGCAACATAGCAAAGCACAGCAAAGCGACGGAAGCAACGGTCACGGTCACGGAGCATCCGGCGTTCTGCCAGTTGGTGGTATGGGACAATGGCGCACCCGGCGCGAAAAAAGCCGCAAGAGGAATCGGCCTGCGGAACATGGAAGACCGCGTAAACGCCCTAGGAGGCATTTTCATGGCAGAACACAACAAAGGCTTCAAAGTCTTCGCATCCATCCCCGTAGGGGGGTGTGACAGAAAATGAGAATAATAATAATAGACGACGACAGTTTTATCTGCGCTTCGCTTAGGACTATCCTGCAAGCTGACTCCGGGATTGAAGTGGTTGCCATGGGCAGCAGCGGTGAAGAGGCTGTTGCGTTGTTCGAGAGCCTGCGGCCGGATATCATGCTCATGGACATCCGCATGGGAGGGATTAGCGGGCTTGAGGCCGGGGAGAGGATATTGCAGGCGCACCCGGACGCGAAGATCCTTTTCCTGACCACGTTCTCCGATGACGAATACATCGTCAAGGCGCTGCGCATGGGCGTGAAAGGGTATCTGATAAAGCAAAACGCCGAGGCGATAGCTCCGGCGCTTTGGGCGGTCATGTCTGGGCAAACCGTGTTCGGTAGTGAGATCGTCGCAAAGATGCCGTCATTTATCAGCGGCCCGGCAAAGCCTGACCTGACGGCGCGCGGAATCGGCGAGCGCGAAATGGACGTCATCGAACTTGTTGCAAAAGGCTACAGCAACAAGGAGATAGCAAACGCGCTGTTCCTGAGCGAGGGGACGGTAAGGAATTACATCAGCGTGATACTAGAAAAGCTGGAACTGCGGGACAGGACGCAGCTGGCGGTGTTTTATTTGGCCACATGAACTAACATGGGTTCCACAACCTAATCTATGTTCAAGTTTCAGCAACGAGCCCAGTATCTAGGGGCTAGGGGCTAGGGACTAGTAGACGCGGGAGCAAAAAT
>Ga0099364_10005369_pt1 | contig 19038 bp, 14 predicted proteins | sample TergutTh196P3_FD_73070 | JGI IMG/M metagenome (GOLD analysis project Ga0099364, IMG submission 73070) | Microcerotermes parvus P3 segment gut microbial communities from Pointe-Noire, Republic of the Congo - Th196 P3 | ecosystem: Host-associated > Arthropoda: Insects > Digestive system > Gut ...
GTTTCCTGGGCGATCCGCTGATCGCGGACCTGATGCTGCGCTCGGAGCGGATACCGCCCCTCAGCGGGCCGGTCGTCGAGATCGCCCATCCGGAGCTGTTTGATTGTCTGTATACCAAAACGCTGCCCGGCGATGCAGCGTACAGCCCCCGTTATGAGGCGTTCGCACGCAAAGGCAGCTATGTACTCTATGTATGCTACAGCGGTTATCAGGATGGGGAAAGTGTCCTTCGGGCGCTGAGAGATTTATTTGCAGAAGTTTAGCTGTATTTACTCTGCACCCCGGGCCCCGGGGGCGTTGCCAGCCGCCAGCCGCTCCTCCAGCCAAAGGCCCAGCTCTTCTTTCCCCAATCCGGTTACGGCGGAGAAAGCGATGACCGGCGTCTGCGCCGGAAGGGCAAGGCCCTTTCGGATCTGGCTGATCTGACGGCTCCATTGACCGCGGGACAGCTTGTCCGCTTTCGTACCCGCTACCAGAATGGGAAACTGATAATGGAGCAGCCACTCCGCCATGGTTTTGTCGGATTCCATGGGAGGATGCCGCAGGTCAATCAGCAGGATGACGCCCGCCAATTCCCGGCGGCCGGTCAGATAGGTTTCGATAAACTTGCCCCAGCTTGCCCGTTCTTCTTTGGAAGTTTTGGCATAGCCGTATCCCGGCAAGTCGACAAAAAACCATGTCTCGTTGATTTCATAGAAGTTGATGGTTCGGGTCTTGCCGGGCGTGCTACTGGTTCGCGCCAGGTTTTTGCGCTGCAAAAACGCGTTGATCAGCGAGGACTTGCCAACGTTGGATCTTCCGCTCAAGGCGATTTCCGGCCGTCCGCCGCCCGGGTATTGCGCAGGGCTTACCGCCAGCGCGAATATGTCGGCTTTCTGTATCATCATGAAGCAATTAACTCAGCAGATTTGGCGCTTCCGGTACTAGCGCTTTTGCCAAAACTTCATCCATATTTTCTACCATTTCAAAGCGCAGGGCGCTTCGGATGTTGTCGGGAATGTCTTCCAGATCCTTTTCGTTTTCATTGGGCAGGATGATGGTTTTGCAGCCCGCCCTGTGCGCGGCGAGAATTTTCTCCTTGACGCCGCCGACCGGCAGCACGCTTCCCCGTAAAGTGATTTCCCCGGTCATCGCGATATCGGCGTATACGTACTTGTCGGATAGCGCCGAAGCCATGGCGGTGGCCATGGTGATGCCGGCGGAAGGGCCGTCCTTGGGGATTGCTCCTTCCGGGATATGGATGTGCACATCAAGGTCTTTATAGAAGTTTTCGTCTATACCCAGCTTATCCGCACGGGAGCGAATAAAGCTGTAGCCCGCCTGGGCGGATTCCTTCATTACATCCCCAAGTTTGCCGGTGAGGATCAGCGTGCCGTTGCCTTTCATCAGGCTGACCTCGATATGGAGGACTTCCCCGCCGACCTCTGTCCAAGCCAAGCCATTTGCGGAACCCAGTAGATTGCCTTCCTGAGAAGTCCGGTGCCGGAATCTGGGTATGCCCAGGAATTCGCGTAAATGTTTCGCGTTCACTGTGACAGACTTTGCATGGCCGCCTGCGATACGGCGGGCGGTTTTTCTGCATATCCTGGCGATTTCCCGCTCCAGGCTGCGGATGCCCGCCTCCCGCGTATAGTTCTCGATGATCGTCTGCAACTCTCCGGGCATGATGCGCATCTGGCTTTTTTTTAGTCCGTTTTCCGTCATTTGCTTTGGTACCAGAAAGCGTTTTGCGATCTCCAGTTTCTCTACTTCGGTGTAACCGGGCAGTGTGATCAGTTCCATGCGGTCAAGCAAGGGAGGGGGAATATTGTAGGATACGTTGGCGGTGACGATAAACAGCACTTTCGACAAGTCGGTGGGGATCTCGATAAAATGATCGCTGAATGTGGAGTTTTGTTCGGGATCCAGCACCTCCAGAAGCGCAGCGGAAGGATCGCCGCGAAAGTCAACGCTCATCTTGTCGACTTCGTCCAGCAGAAAGACAGGGTTTCTGGTACCCGCCGTGCGCAATCCCTGGATGATCCTGCCTGGCAGCGCGCCTACATAGGTTCTGCGGTGTCCGCGGATTTCCGCTTCGTCGCGGACGCCACCCAGGGACATGCGGACAAATTTCCTGCCCATAGCGCGGGCGACGGATTTCGCCAGCGAGGTTTTTCCCACGCCGGGCGGTCCGACCAGGCAAAGGATAGGCCCCTTGATCGTTTGGGTGAGTTTGCGTACCGAAAGGTACTCCAGTATGCGTTCTTTCGGCTTTTCCAGCGCGTAATGGTCTTCTTCCAGGATTTTTTCCGCCAGAAGGATATCGAGGTTATCCTCCGTTTCCTTACTCCAGGGTATCATCAGCAGCCAATCCAGATAATTGCGGACGACGGTGGCTTCCGCTACCATAGGAGGCATTTTCTCAAGCCGTTCCAGCTCCTTGAGGGCTTTTTCGAGCCCTTCCGCCGGCATTCCGGATTCCTCCAGACGCGTGCGGAGATCCTCTACTTCCGATGATTTGTCCTCTCGTTCGCCCAATTCTTTCTGGATTGCTTTGACTTGCTCCCGCAAGTAGTATTCTTTCTGGTTTTTATCCATTTGCTGCCGGACCTGGGCATTGATTTTTCTCTCAATATCCAGGATTTCCAGCTCCCTGCCCAGGATTTCCGTCAGGAGGTTGACCCTGTCGCTGATGGAAAGGACCTCCAAAATCTTCTGCCGCTCAGGGAGCTTCAGCGTGATGTGGGAAGCGACAAAATCACAGAGCCTACCGGGTTCGTCTATCGATGTGATCGCGGAAACCGATTCGGGCGCTACTTTTTTACTGAGGCGGACGTAGCGTTCAAACTGCTCGCTCATCGTGCGGAGCGCGGCTTCCATCGTCAGGCTTTCTTCCGTCACATCAGAAAGATAGCTGTAGTTTGCTTCCAGATAATGCTGTTCGGAGGTCAAGCTCTCCAGACGGGCCCTGTTGAGCCCTTCCACGAGCACCCGTACCGTTCCGCCCGGCAGTTTCAGCATTTGCTTGATATCCGCAATCGTACCGATGCGGTAAAGATCATCGATGCCCGGCTTGTCTTTGTCCGGATCCCTTTGGGCGACAAGCAAAAAGCGGTTTCCCTGCATGATCGCCGTTTCGATGGCTTTCACAGATTTCTCTCTGCCTACATCCAAATGGGTCATCATGCCCGGAAAAACGATAATTCCTCTCAGCGGGAGAAGCGGCATCGTTGGAGGGGTATCATTTAAATAATCGTCCATATGGCAACCTTTCTTAGTCGATTACACCCGGAAACCGGAGGGCGCCTGTTCTGCGAATCCGGGTTCTTCGCACACGGCTGTTCCGCAAATCGAAGAGGCGCAGTAAGCATCCCATTCGCTTCGCGGCATAGTATTGTTCTCAGGCGCATTATATCACAGTTTTCATTCTGATGACAAATCCGCTTCGGTTGATTGATTTCTGTCCAGATGATATACTAATCCATATTATTTTAAGGATCGTGATGAAAATGACAAACGAAACCGGAAAAGAGCTGTCCACGAAATATGATCCAAAGCAGGTGGAAGAGCGCTGGTATCGGGAATGGAAGGAGAAAGGTTATTTCAATGCGCCGGTTATCCCTAAGGATAGCAAGGCAGCCGCCGCGGTGAAAAGCCCAAAAGGCCCCTTTTCCATTGTCATGCCGCCCCCCAACGTGACCGGTTCCCTTCATCTGGGGCATGCCATCGACAATACGATTCAGGATATCCTGACCCGTTTCCGCCGGATGCAAGGCTATGATACGCTATGGCTTCCGGGTACCGATCATGCCGGCATCGCCACCCAGGCAAAGGTGGAAGAAGCGCTGGCCGCAGAGGGCAGGAGTAAATATGATTTGGGCCGCGACAAATTCGTGGAGCAGGTTTGGGAGTGGAAGCACAATTATCACGGTCGAATCGTCGAACAATTGGGAAGCCTGGGCAGCAGCTGCGATTGGGAACGGGAGCGCTTCACCTTGGATGAAGGCTGTTCCGCCGCCGTACAGGAGGTTTTCGCTACCCTGTATGAAAAAGGCCTGGTCTATCAGGGCGACTATCTGATCAACTGGTGCCCGAAATGTCAGACGACCATTTCCGATATCGAAGTGGAACACGAGGAGGAGGAAGGCCTTCTCTGGTATCTGCGTTACCCGGTGAAAGACGAGCCAGGCCGTTTTATCACAGTCGCGACGACCAGGCCCGAAACGATGCTGGGGGATACCGCGGTCGCGGTCCATCCGGCGGATCCCCAGTATGCGACGCTTATCGGAAAAACAGTGATTCTGCCATTGATGAACAGAGAAATCCCCGTTATCGCGGACACGATGGTGGATCGGGCCTTCGGTACCGGCGCGGTCAAAGTCACGCCGGCGCACGATATCAACGACTTCGAGACAGGACTGCGCCATGGGCTGGAGCAGATTTGTGTGATGGACAATGACGCTAAGATGAACGACAGGGCAGGCGTCTATGAGGGTAGGGACAGATATGAAGCCAGGGATATGATCGTGAAAGATCTCGAAAACCTGGGCCTGGTGGAAAAAACCGAGGGGCATCAGCATGCCGTCGGGCATTGCTATCGCTGCGGCGTGACGGTGGAGCCGATGATTTCGAAGCAATGGTTTGTCAAAATGAAACCCCTGGCGGAACCGACGATTGAAGCGGTTAAGGACGGACGTATCCGCTTTGTGCCGGAGCGTTTCACCAGAATATTTCTCAGCTGGATGGAAAATGTGAGAGACTGGTGCATCAGCCGCCAGCTATGGTGGGGGCATCGCATCCCTGTGTGGTATTGTCAGGATTGCGGTGAGCTGATCTGCAGTAGAAAAGAGGCGCCGCAAGTTTGCCCTCAATGCGGCGGCGCCGCATTGGAACAGGATCCTGACGTACTGGACACCTGGTTCAGCTCCGGGCTCTGGCCGTTTTCCACAATGGGCTGGCCTGAGATGAGCGACGATCTGGCTTACTACTACCCTACTTCCGTACTGGTTACCGGGCGGGATATTATCTTCTTCTGGGTAGCAAGAATGGCCTTCCTCGGGCTGGCCTTCATGGATAAACAACCTTTTCATGATGTGATGATCCACGGCCTGATCATGGACGCCCAGGGCAGGAAAATGAGCAAGTCTTTGGGCAACGGCATAGACCCCATCGAGCTGATCGACGCCTACGGCGCGGATACGCTGCGCTTTACGCTGGTGACCGGCAATACCCCCGGTAACGATCTGCGCTTCCAAAGGGAGAGGCTGGAAGGGACCAGGAATTTTTGCAATAAGATCTGGAACGCCTGCCGGTTTGCGCTGATGAATCTGGCGGAAGCAGACGAGACGGCGACCGCGGAAGACCAGGCGAACCCGTCCGAACTCGCGGACCGCTGGATACGCAGCCGCTATAGCCGCTGCGCCATCGATGTGACAAAAGCCCTGGAGGAATATGATATCGGCGTGGCTGCCGGCAGGATCTACGAGTTCCTCTGGGATGAGCTCTGCGACTGGTATATCGAACTGATCAAGCCCCGCCTGTATGGCAGGACGACAGAAGCCGATCAATCCGCCGCGCGGCATACCCTGACGGAAATGCTCCGCGGGACCCTGTCCCTGCTGCATCCGTTCATGCCTTTTCTAACGGAAGAGCTTTGGCAGCATCTGCCCCATGAGGGGGAAAGCCTTATGCTGAGTCCCTGGGAGGAAGGGGACGAAAGGCTGATCCATCCGGAGGCGGAGGAAACGATGGCCCTGATTATGGACGTAGTAAAGGCAGCCAGGAATCTGAGAAGCCAGTTTTCTATTCCGCCGGGTAAACAGGCAAATCTGATCCTTTATGCCGCTGACAGCAGAGCGGCGCGTATGCTGCAGGCCGGTTTGGGATACATTGCCCTACTTGCTGCGGCAGATCAGGTAGAGATAGGGACGGCGGAGGCGGAAAAACCGCGGCAAGCTGCGTCGGCAGTGGTGACGGGTGCGGAAATCTACCTGCCCTTAGAGGGGCTGATCGACAGGGAGGCTGAAAAAAAGCGGCTTGCGAAAGAAAGCGACAAGGTCACGAAGGAGATCCACGCCTTGGAAACCAAGCTGGCGAACGAAGGCTTCCGGTCAAAAGCGCCGGCGGAAGTGATCGCCAAAGAGGAAGAAAAGCTGGCGGACGCCCGCTATCGGCTGCAGGCCTTGGAAGCGATCAAGGAGAAGATCGAATGAGAAGCTTTGAACAGGAAATCAGCAAGATTGCCGCTGTCGGTATGAAGCCGGGAATGGAAGTTATCCGGGAGCTTCTCAGGCAATTAGGGAATCCGCATGAGAATCTGGCGGTCATCCATGTGGCGGGGACAAACGGGAAAGGCTCCGTCTGCGCCATGCTGGAACGCTGTTTGCGGGAAGCGGGTTTTCGTACCGGTATGTATACTTCGCCACATATGATGTATTATAATGAACGTTTTTTGATCAACGGTGAAATGATCAGTGAGGACGACCTCCTGCACCTTCTGTCAGACGTGGAAATCGCGGTCGGGGAAACGGAAAAAGCCGTCGGCGAAAGGCCGAAAGAGTTCGAAATCCTTACGGCGATGGCTTTTCTATGGTTCAGCAGGCAAAACGTCGATCTGTTTATACTGGAGACAGGTATGGGCGGGCGCTTTGACGCCACGAATGTATGCGACAAGCCGCTGCTCAGCATCATTACCAGCATCTCCATGGATCACGAGAATTATCTTGGCAATACGCTGCGTCTGATCGCCGGGGAAAAAGCCGGTATTATCAAGGCGGGTTCTTCCTTGGTTACGTCTTGTGACGCAGAGGAAGCATTGGCGGTGCTCCGGCAGGAATTTGAGGCCGTGCAGGAAGACAGACCCGGCGTACAGATGCTTCTGGTCAAGGACCTCTGCGACTGGGAGACGAAAAGCCTGGGCCTGGCAGGGCAGGAGGTTACTTTGCGGACGCCGCTCCGGACTTATGAAGCGCTATTCCTGCCGAAACCCGGGGAATACCAATGCGCCAACCTGGCTTGCGCAGTGCTTGCCTGGGAATTGCTTGCGGGCGAACAGTCCGCCTTGCCCACAGGGAAGGAGAGACTGAAGGAGGAAAGCCTGCGAAAAGGGCTGGCTGCCCTGAGTTGGCCATGTCGTCTGGAGCAGGTCCGGGAGAGCCCGGCGGTAGTTCTGGACGGATCGCATAATCCGGACGGAATCCGGCAGTTAGCGAGATGGCTCTCCGGTGAAAGGGACCGTTACGACCGGGTCATCCTGGTGATGGGGATGCTGGAGGATAAAGATAGGCTCTCCGCCACCGCGCAGTTGGACGGTTTGGTTTCCCGGGTGATCATCACCAAGCCGCTGTCCGACAGGGCCGGCCATTGGGAGGAATTAGCCAGAGGTTTCCGCAGGATAGGGGAAGACCATGTGGAATTTATCGAAGACTGTCATCAGGCATTGCAGCAAGCCATTGCTTTGGCTGCTGAAAATGACTTGGTTTTATGTACAGGGTCCCTCTATTTAGTAGGAGAGCTGCGAAAAAACTGGAAAGAGAAGGATTTATTTTGATTTAAGCTGCCGCTCATCCCTGACCCTTCGCGGCGCTGCGTTACCACAGCGTTAGCCGCATACGCCTGCAGATAGCTTGTTATTCTTTGCAGTTCATGGGGCGTAAGCGTCTAAATCTCAAATACATTTACTTTAGGATTGAGCATGTCGGTCAGCGCTTTCTCACAAGTTGCGAAATCCCGGCTGACCAGCGCTTCATAGAGTATGGTATGGAGGTTGCCCTCTGCAGTTTCTCCTTTGGATAGGCGCTGCGAGCGGATCTCCATTCTTTTTTTGGCGAGCATCAGCAAATACTGATAAATCGCTTCTCTAGCCATTTGAAAAGCTAAGATCAGTAAAGAATTCCTTGACATTTCACAGATTTGTTCATGGAAGGCGAGGTCGGCGTCGACGAGGGCAAAAAAAGCGGCCTGATCGCTCCCGTCATAAGCTTCTGTCAGCGTGGAATGGATCGTAAGCCGCTGTTTCAGTTCTTCAAAGTCTCCGGCTTCAGCCCGCTGCATAGCGAGCCGGCAGCATTCGAGCTCGATAGCCCTTCGAAAATCACCGATATCTTCAAACATTTCTTCCGAGTAGAACTCCGAAGCTTGCCGGATATACTCGGTAAAGTTAAATGGCGTGACAAAGGTTCCCTCGCCTGCCCGGGTCTCGACAAGGCCGATGGTGTTCAGCTTCTGCAAGGCCATGCGAACAGTGAGGCGGTTCACGTCAAACATCTCCGCAAGATCGCTTTCAGAAGGAATTCTGTCCGCCACAGACCATTCCTCATTCTTGATCATGTTCTTCATCTGCTCGTAGACCAGATCGACCGCGGATTTCTTGACGATTCTTTTATTACTGTCAGGCATAAACCTATCCCTCGCTTCCCTCCCGATTAACACATCATTCTATCCGAAGTCTCTGGATGGACTCAACTGTGATTCAGTGGCGCGGTTAAAACCTACTCTGAATCAAGTTTCGTTTTATCATAGCATAGCGGCCTGCGGCTGTGCAAGCCGCTAGCGTAATCGGCGGCGCCGCCGGCATTGCTGTCCGGTGACGCCGCTATATAATCAGGTTGCCGGACTACCGGCAAAAGCCTGTTGACTGATAGAACGAATTGGGTCTGTGATAAGCTGCGTTGTTTGGGAGGAAGGGCCGGAGCGGTTGGCTAGCCGCCCCGGTTTTAGGATGCCGCTTCCGTTTTAGCGGAACGATCATCTCCCTCACTCATATGATAGGTCGCTTGTTCGCTAGGTGAATCGTTCACCTTATTTATACCATAGACTTGATTATTTGTAAAGGGGTTTTTGAAAAAAACTGAAAAGTTTTTTTGTCGGCGCGTTGTTATGCAAATGATGTTTTTTTCGCTTGCTCGTATATCTGTGGTATAATTGTGTATGCTCTAAGATGGCTGTCGCCGTCGCTTCTTGTATTTTTTTTCCTCTGCTGGACAAAGCCTTTGCAGCATGGTAAAATATACATAAATTACCAAAATGTGGAGGGTAGTCCTATGCATTCACTGATTTTGGCCTCCGCGTCTCCGCGTAGGCGTCAATTAATGGAACTGTTAGGCGTTCCCTTTGTCGTGAAGCCGGCGCCTCTGGATGAAAAGCAGCTCCGCCTCTCAGGGACACCGGCGCGGCAAGCGATGGATTCCGCCAGGGCGAAAGCAGAGGCTGCGGCTTTGGCGGACAAGGATAGCTGGGTGTTGGCTGCGGATACGGTGGTCTGCATCGATGGCATGGTCCTTGGCAAGCCCAACGACAGAGACGATGCGCGCCGTATGCTGACATTGCTTTCCGGCAGGGACCATCTGGTCACGACAGGCGTTTGTCTTCATCATGATGGGAGGAATGGCCCCCTTCCGGTATTTGAAGAAACCAGAGTTTGGATGATGGCGCTTTCCCACGAGCTGATGGAAGCCTACCTGGATACGGGAGAACCGGACGATAAGGCGGGCGCATACGGGATCCAGGGCTACGGGAGTACGTTGATTCCCCGGATCGATGGTTGCTACTTTAATGTGATGGGCCTTCCACTCTATCGTTGCGCGCAGCTTCTGGAGGAAGCCGGCGTCGGGTTTCGCAGCGATTTCTGGAAAGGAGCAGGCAATGACTAACGCGCAGGCTAACGGAAATGCCCTCAGCCTGAAGAAAATGCCTGTCTTTCAAAGGCCGAGGGAACGCTTATTGGCTTATGGTGTGAAGCGCCTGTCAGACACGGAGCTTTTGGCTATACTGATCAACTCAGGCAGTAAGGAAGAATCCGCTTTGGCTCTGGCCCAGCGTATACTACAGGAGGGGGGAGGGCGTTTCCTTCTGGACGCCGAAGCAAGCGAGCTAAGTAAGATAAAAGGGATTGGCGTAGCGAAAGCCTGCAGGATCAAAGCGGCTTTGGAACTCTCCTGCCGATTGCTTTTTACCACACCCGAATATAAGCCGCTCATTCGGGGACCAAAGGACGCCGCAGACCTGCTGCAGGGCGAGATCGGCTATTTGGACCGGGAGGCGGTGCGGGCGATCAACCTGGATTCCGCAAACCATGTGATCGCCATTGATAATGTTTCCCTGGGCGGTTTGGCGATGGCGCCGATTCATCCCAGAGAAGTATTCAAAATGCCGCTGAAACGCAGCGCCGCCGCGATAATCCTATTACATAACCATCCCAGCGGCGACACCATGCCAAGTAAACAGGATATGGAAGAAACCAGAAGACTGGCTGCGGCAGGAGAGCTATTGGGTATTCGCTTATTCGACCATATCATCCTGTCCCATGGGCAATACTATAGTATGCTTGAAGCGGGGAAGATGCCGGAGACAGACAGGAAATCGCAGATCGCGGAACAATAGTCGCCGGCGCCTCACGATAGGAATCCCGTTAAGTAATCTATAGCTAAGCTGGGACTTGTGTAGTGGCGCAAAAACTTCAGTTAAAGGATACGAGCATGAAGCGAAAAGGAGCGCTCTGGGCTATTGTGTTTACTGCAGCCGTGATCCTGTTGCTGTACCTGATACAGCAAACAGGCTGGCAGAGTGCGGATATGGCTGCTCCGGGAAAAGTATTGCGTGAGATTGCCTGGCCGGTGCAGAATGTAGCGAGCGCTGTAGACAGCGGCTTGCGAAGATTTTTCGGCTTCTTCAGGGATATCCGCGATTTGCGGGAAGAAAATGAAGAGCTAAAGGAATCCCTGGCGGCGGCGGAATACTGGATTCAACAAATGAAGGAGCTGCGGGAAGAAAACCTGCGACTGGGGGAATTGTTAGGGTATCAGACAATCCATAGCCGGATGTTTGACCTGGTTATAGCCCGGGTGATCGGAAAAGACGCCGATAACTGGAATCAAACGGTGATTCTGGACAAAGGGAGCAGTTCCGGGCTGGACTGCGATATGGCGGTATTGGCGCCGGCGGGTATGGTCGGGAGGATCATCTCCGTTACGCCTCACACGGCGGAAGTGCTGCTCCTGATCGACAGGGAAAGCGCCATTGGCGCAAGGGTCATGGAAACCCGTTTTTCTCCCGGCATGGTTACCGGTACAGGGCAGGATGATCTGCTGGAAATGCTGCGAGTGGACCATGACGCGGAGATCGAGCCGGGCCAGACGGTGATCACCTCAGGCTATGGCAGTATATTTCCACAGGGGCTGATGATCGGCACGATCGAGAAAGTATTGCCGGATTCCAACGGCTTAACCAAGCGGGCTACGATCAGGCCTGTCGTCGATTTCCGTATACTGGAAGAAGTGATGGTCATCCGGGGCCTGCGGGAAGAGGGAGAGGACATACCGGAGGAAGTGCGGGACTTCTCTATCCCGCCGGATATCCGGGTTGGACATTAACGCTGCGGAATCGCGGCGTCGCGAAGCGCATCATGGAACGGAGAGGCAGGTATGTACACGATCGCCTTGGCGGGGTTCACGATAGCAGGACTTGTCCTGAGGAGCATTTTTCCGCGGGTCTTGCATCTTGCCTGGTCGACGCCTGATTTTCTCTTATTACTCGTTGTATTTAACGCCATGTTTCGCGGGAGGTGGCAAGGCGGCGTCGCCGGATTTCTGATCGGCCTGACAGAAGACCTGTTTTTTGGCCGCTTTATCGGACTGAACGCCCTGGCGAAATGCGTCGTCGGTATACTGAGCGGTTCTCTGTCAAAATCCATATTCAAAGAGAACATGTGGGTGCCGGTGATCAACGTGTTCGTGGGATCCTTGATCAGCATGACGCTTGTTTTTTTAGTCGGCCATCTGGCCGGCGCCCGCTGGTATTTTACCCAAATTGTTTATCAGGGCTTTTTTGAAGTCCTGTTCAACGTATGTTTGGTTCCCTTTCTATACGGTCCGTTTTTTCATTTTGCGGACAAGCGCCTTCAGGTGAAAGAGGAAAGTGATTCCGGGGATTGAACGAGTTGAGTCTGGGATAGAGAAAGCATGGAGGGCCGTCAATGAATTCCGTTGCGCCTTTATGGGAAGAAAGTATAGAAAGAAAGCAAGCCAGGAGAAGATTTTTTCTGTTTGGCGTGCTGCTCTGTTCCCTTTTTGCGCTTCTATTAGGGCGCTTGTTTTGGCTACAGATTATGCAGGAAGAAATCTTTTTAAATAAAGCGGTTGCTCAAGCTACCCGTTGGATCCCGGAGAAAGCTTCCCGGGGCGAGATTCTGGATTGTAGAGGCAATGTTTTGGTTACCAACAGGCCGGTCTACAACTTGACGTTGAATTATCTTGGCTTCAAGAATCAGGATATAGCCAGGGTCGTCGAAGAGCTGGTGCAGGTTCTGGACGACCCGGATATCACGGCGGAGGCGGTGCAGGCAAGTATCGACGCCCAAGCAAGCCGGCTGTACGAGCCGATCTTGATTAAGAGGGACATCCCGTTGGACATGGTCATTCGGCTGGAGGAACGGCGCTGGCAGCTTCCCGGCATACTGATCGAGACAAGCCCCCAACGCCTGTATCCTTATGGCGGTCTGTTGGGGCATGTGCTTGGGTATGTACACCCGATCAAGGAGGAACTGGATCAGCCGGGATTTGAGAATTATGGACTTGGCGACCTGGTAGGCAAAACCGGCGTCGAGAAATCCTATGAGTTCGAACTAAGAGGAACGAACGGCTATCGGGAAGTAACGGTGAATGCCAGAAACCACCCTGTTGAGGAAATTACGAATATCCCCTCCGTCACGGGAAACAGTCTGCAACTCACGATCGACGCTGAGCTGCAAACGGTCTTGGAAAACACATTCGACGAAGTGCTGGCGTCGGTCGCTCAAACGTATCCTAAAGCCAACGCAGGGGCGGCGGTGATATTGGACGTCAATACAGGCGGCGTTCTGTCGATGGTCAGCCGGCCGATCGCGTATCCTGAAGATTTTAACGGAAACTCCATGAGCCAGGAGAAAGCGGAGTATTACTTCAACCAACAGCCGGCGGCCCTATATAATCGGGCAATCCAGGGCAGCTATGTTCCCGGTTCCACCTTTAAACCGATTACCGGGATGGCGGCGCTTGCTTCAGGCAACCTGACGCTGCAGACCTACATCACATGCAGCGGCGCGTATTGGTATAAGCCCTATATTAAGTGCACAGGCGCTCATGGTTCGCTGACCTATTATCAAGCTATGGCCAGAAGCTGTAATGTTTATTTTCAGGAAGCAGCGCGACGCGCAGGCATCGGCAACATCGGCATGATCGGACATGCCTTACGGATGGATGTAAAAACCGGTTTGGATCTACCCTATGAGGGAGCGGGACTCTTACCCAGTCTCAACTGGCAGAGCATAGAGTTCAGCAAGCGGACGGATGTGATCAATAAGGATATAGATGATCAACTGGCGGCGCTGGAAGAAGAGTATCTGCCTTTGATCGCCGCCGCGGATACAGAGCAAGAGCAAAGAAGGCTGGAGCGGGAACGAAACAGTAAAAGAAACACCTTGGAAGCAAGGCGCAGAGAGAGGCTGAATGCAGATACGACATGGAGAGACGCGGATACGTTCAATACGGGAATCGGGCAGGGATATAATCAGTATACAATTATTGAGATGGCGGCATACGTAGCCGCAATCGCTAACGGCGGTACATACTATACGCCCTATGTCGTCCAAAGAGTAATGGATTCCGATGGCAGGGTAAAAAACGAACATGTGCCGGACGGACAGCAGGTCGACATTGAACAATGGATTCTGGACGCTACCAAGCAGGCGATGACCACCGCCGCCAAACCGGGCGGCACAGCCTACGGCGCCTTTGTCGGCCTGCCTTATGGAATCGGCGGCGGCGCAAAGACCGGTACAGCCCAGCCCGGTCGAACAGGCTATATCAAAAACAAAGACTTTGACGGCTTGTTTATCTGCTTTGCGCCGGCGGAAAACCCGCAGATTGCCTTCGCCTGTGTGATCGAACACGGAAACAGCGGCTCCGGTTCCGCGGGACGGGTAGCGAAGGGCATCCTGGAGTACTACTTTATAGAAAGGGCGGCTGCCGGTGAAGGATAGAGTCAAGCTTGTAATCCGGAATCTGGACTATTCCTTGCTGGTTTTTCTGCTATTCATCCTATGCGCCGGATTTGTGGTGCTGGACAGCGCCAGCGTTTCCGCAGCTACCCGGTATGAGACCGATTTTCTGGTGCAGCAGGTTACTGCCGCGATAGCAGGCTTTGTGCTTATCCTCGCTTTGCAGAGTATCGATCTGAGCAGGTTGCAAAACTTTGAGAAACCGGCCTACATTCTGATGAACCTGATGCTGCTGACGGTGTTTTTTTTCGGCGTCTCCGTAAAGGGGGCGCAAATCTCACTGGAATTAGGGCCTTTCCGTATACAACCGGCGGAGCCGGCTAAAATCTTGCTGATTTTCTGCATGGCAAAACATCTGGCTGCGAAAAACAGACAACTGAAAACCTGGCGGCAGTTGATTCCTTCCTTGCTCTATGGCGCGATACCCCTAGGGCTGGTGATGGCCTTGCCCGATTTGGGTACGGGGCTGGTACTTTTGGCAATCATCTTCGGGATGCTGCTGGCAGCCGGCGGATCCCTTTGGAAACTGGCTTTTCTCTTCAGCGGCGGTATCGGCAGCGTGGTTTTATGGATCTACGGCCATTTGAACTGGGACTGGCGGCTTCCCCTTGAGGAGTATCAACTGATGCGCCTGATTGTCTTTGTCAACCCCGAATATGACCCGCGGGGCTGGGGCTGGAACCTGATTCAGGCGCAGATCACAGTGGGCTCCGGCGGATTATGGGGACAGGGCTGGGGACAGGGGACGCAGACGGCCAGCGGGTATCTGCCGGAGCAGTGGACGGACTTCATCTTCTGCGTGTTAGGTGAGGAATTCGGCTTTGTCGGATGTTTTGTTGTGCTGGCTTTGTTTTTCGCCTTGCTGGTACGCTGCCTGATGATCGCCGCCCGCGCGAAGGATTTGTTTGGGGGAATCGTCATTTCCGGCGTGGTTTCCTTATTCATGTTCCATATTCTGCAGAATGTGGGTATGGTCGTTGGCATTATGCCGATAACCGGTATTCCGCTGCCCTTTATCAGCTACGGGCGCAGCGCGCTCCTGTCAGGTATGGCGGCGATAGGCATGGTGTTGAATGTTGGCGTCTATAGGGATAATTCACTGTTCTAGGGCGATAGCAGCGCGTCCCTCAGCCCTTCCCAGTCCAGATAATCCTCGATAAACTGTTTGCGAAGCAGGTTCGGCGGGATAAATTCGTTGAACTTGCTTTTGATTTGCACTGTATCGGGTAGGGGCAGTTCGTACAGATCCGTATCGGATTGCAGGATGCTGCGGATTATCCGCTCCAATTCTTCCGCGGATCCGTCGAAATAGAGCTCCAGATACAGGCTGGAGATCCAGGGCAGCGTATTTTTGATTTTTTACCGCAACAATGCGTAATGCAAAGTGAAGAGCTGCCGGGTGCCCAGCCAGGGGAAGACGGCGTATTTCTTGTCAGACAAGGGCGTGACGAGATGATCCAACATGCCGCAGTTTCGGGCGATATATCGCATCTCCGCCAATCGTTCCCTGCAGCGGTCGCTCAGATAAGGGTAGTCTTCATCGGAGGCCAGTACGCTGCGTACTTTCTGTACCAGCACCGTATGCAGATCGATTTCAAATTCTACATTCCAATCAACCAGGGATATACCCGGGACCCGTTTGACAAAGAGGACTTTGCTCTTCTCATTGACGTCCACCGTTTCCCAGGTTAAGCCGGCCAGCGCAAAACGCGTGCCGATCGGGTAGACTTTATCCACTGTGCCGATGGTGCGGTTCTCATCTTTGACAAGCAGGTATTCCGGCGTGAGGAAAACGGTGAGGAAATGATAGCTGTTGACGGCTTTCTCGCCTTCCCTGCCGATGATGAGGCCGCCGCGCTCGGTACGCTCTAATTGGTCCGTGCTGATCAGATACCCCAGAAGCTGTTTGTAGTCGTCCTGGGATATATGCCGGAAGCTGCCGAGTTGGAGGATAGCCTGCGCAAGGGCTGCGGGGGAAAGCTCGCCGTTGCTTTTCAGATAGCTCATAGTTTGATGATACAGCATACTGTAATCATGATTACGCGGATAGATCGGCTCCATCCAGCGGTCTTTCGTGTATAGCTCGATAATGGCAATGGTGCGGAGAAATTCCCAGTTGATCGGACCAAGGACGTCCGCCGCGTTCACGCCGAGATCCTCGACGAAGGTAAAGAGCAGTTGTGGTACCTGTCCCCGTCGCCCGCAGCGGCCCAGGCGCTGGGCAAAACTGGAGACGCTGAGCGGCGCGCCGACTTGCACAGCCTGGTCGAGGGCGCCGATATCGATGCCCAATTCCAAGGTCACGGTAGCGCCGGTGACGAGCTTTTCGTCTTCGGATTTCATTTCATCCTCCGTACTCTCCCGGATCAGCGCCGACACATTGCCGTGATGCACCCGGTAGACGTCGGGGGCTTTCTTTTTCAGCGCGATCTCCCGGAGGTTGGCGATGATGAACTCGGTTTCTTCCCGGCTGTTGGTAAAGAGGATCGTCTTTTTGTCCAGGGTCATTTGAAACAAGTACTCGAAATGCTCCCTGTCGCCCATGCTGACCGGGGCGCTGACCTTGACCACATTGCCGCTGCCGTCCCGTTCCACCAGATCCCGCTCGTCGTGCAGTTTGGCAAAGCGCTCAATATGAAGCCGGATCCGCTTTTTGCCCTCCTCTGTGACAGGCGCGGCACAGGCGCGATTCGTACCGGTATTCAACCAGTCTTTCGCCTGGGATAAGTCGCCAAGCGTAGCGGACAGTCCGATTCGCCTGGGAATGACGCCGGTAAGGTATTGCAATCGCTCCAGCACGCACAGTAGCTGGACGCCGCGGGCGTCCCGCATGAAATGATGCACCTCGTCGATGATCACGAAACGAAGGTCAGAAAACAGTTGCAGGCAGGCGCCCCGCTTGTTGGTCAACAGGCTTTCCAGCGATTCGGGCGTAATCTGCAGCAAACCTTGCGGATTCTTGATCAGATCGTTCTTTTGCTTCTGGGACGCATCCCCGTGCCATTTGCACACAGGGATTGAGGAATCCAGCAAGAGCAATTCCAAGCGTTTAAACTGGTCGTTAATCAGCGCTTTCAGGGGCGAGATGTACATCACGCCTACGGATCGGGAGGGTTTATTATACAGCTCGGTGAGTACAGGCAGAAAGGCCGCTTCGGTCTTTCCCGAGGCTGTGCCGGAGGACAGGAGGAGATTATCCCCGCTGTCAAAGATCTGCTCGCAGGCGGCAACCTGTATGCCGCGCAGTTCCTCCCATTGGTTTTGATAGATATAGTCTTGAATGAAAGGGGCAAGTCTGTCGAATGCGTCCATGGTCAATGGCCCTCGCTATAATTCAAATTCCACAAAATCACGATGTATTTCTTCGTCGCTTAGGCCGCCCCTGGCCATTTCGAAACTGTTGCTGCCCAGGATATCCGCAGCGCTTCTGCCGGGGTTCTGATGCAGGATATTGACCAGCTCGATAAAGTCCCGGATGATCTCCCGGGGGGTGATGTGCGTATCGGCGCCAACCCGGTTGTATTCCACAGTGAGGAAATAGATAAGGTCCTCATGACGCAAAGCCGGCGAATAGCCGAAAAGCTGCGCGTGGATATCTCGGAGTTTTTCCACCAGCACATACATTTCCTCCTGGGTGAGCATGGACAGCCGGATGATGGGCGCCGCCAGGTCCATGAGATCCCCGCCGGAGAAATGGCCCTCCGCCAGCCGCGAACGCAGCGCCTCATAACTGAATATCCCCTTATACCGGTCTTCGACGCACTGCGGGGTACCGCTCATCAGAAAGCCGATATGCTTTGCTTTACCTTGCAGAACATCATTATATATCGTGAGTATTTTCTCGTAATTATTCTGCCTGCTGATGGAGTTGGGGATCTTGTAGATATTGACCAGTTCGTCGATCAGCACCACCAATCCCTGATATCCGGCGCTGACCAGAAAAGCGGCGAAGAGTTTCAGAAAATCGTACCAGGTTTCATCCGTGACGATAAAGTTGATGTCCAGGTCTGCCTTCGCCTCCCGGCGGGAAGGGTATTCGCCCCGGAACCAGCGCAATACGTTGCTTTTTCTTTCGCTGTCGTCTTCCTGGTACGCCCGCCAGTAGGCCACGACGGCTTTCGCAAATTCAAAGCCGTTTACCATTCCCTCCAAATCGCCGGTTACCGCATAGATCTGCTTTTCCACCAGCCGGTCAAAGGCATCCCCCTCCGCATCGGAGCGCGTCTTAACCAAAGCCTGAATCCCGGAAATCCATTTCTCCAGGATCAGCGGGAGGGCGCCGCCGTCCGGTTTCGATTTCGTCGAAAGGTTTTGCATCAGTTCCTTATAGGTAGCCAGACCCTGCCCTTTGGTTCCGGCAAAACGCCGCTCCGGGGAGAGATCTGCGTCGACGACGGCAAAACCTTTGGCTGTGGCATAATTACGGATGGTCTGTAATAGGAAGCTCTTGCCGCTTCCATATTTTCCCACAATAAAGCGGAAGGAAGCGCCGCCCTCCGAGATCAGGTCGATGTCGTGGAGGATGGCCGCGATCTCCCGGGCGCGCCCGACGGTGATATATTCCAGCCCAACCCGCGGCACGACGCCGCCTTTGAGCGCGTTGATCAGAATGTTTGCGATCCGTACCGGTACCTGGTGTTCCATAGGATTCCCCACCCTTAGCCTTAGATTGTCAAGGAGAAGTTTTCTGTGTCGCTGATTCTATTTGTCCCTATAATGTGTACCGCATTGAATAATCTCAATCCTATTGTCCTTAATGCGGTAAACAATGCGATTGCATTCGTCTATATGTCTGCTCCAATATCCCTTCAGATTTCCGGTAAGCGGTTCTGGTTTGCCAATTCCAGCATAACCGTACCTGTCAATATTTTTAAAAGGTTATTGATTCGTTTCAGGGTCTTTTTATCTTGTGTTTGCCAATATAAATAGTCAGCCCACGCTTCATCGTCCCATGATTTAATCATCTTCTACCTCAACTAAATCATGGACTGTGCCACCTGTTTGTTCCATTCGAGCCGCCGCCTTTA
>Ga0099364_10005370_pt1 | contig 19037 bp, 22 predicted proteins | sample TergutTh196P3_FD_73070 | JGI IMG/M metagenome (GOLD analysis project Ga0099364, IMG submission 73070) | Microcerotermes parvus P3 segment gut microbial communities from Pointe-Noire, Republic of the Congo - Th196 P3 | ecosystem: Host-associated > Arthropoda: Insects > Digestive system > Gut ...
CTGTCGGTGTACAAATTTGTGGTTGTGAGACTGATAATGTTGTATTCATTCCTGTGGAACGCATTGAAAAATCACCGTCCGGTCGTCCAGTTTTGTTTTTAACGACAGAGCAGATTCTAAACATGATTGACAAACTGAATCGAAAGATTCATTGAGTTCAATCTTAAATTTCAATTCGTCCGTTTCGTCCACATAGGCAGTCAAGGCTTTAATTTTCGTGTTTATAAGCATGCTCATGAGAAAATTTACAGCCTTGCACAACTTTGGTTCGATGTTGTTAGGAATGTTCATTGTTATGGACATGTTCTTTCCTTTCTGTTAGTGGTTAAAGTTTGTACGTAAAAAATCCCTGCCCCTTGTTTGTAATTGTTTTCGTGAAAAGACAACGGAACGTCGGAGCAGGGAGTGTATCGGAATCGCACCGTAATCTTTTCACGAGCGATATTGTAATACGCATTTGAGGATATTGCAATAAGGCATTATACACATTCGGGGATTTTCTTGAAAATTTCGCAAAAATTCTTTCAGAATGTTCTTTTGACTCTTGAATTCCGGGAACATGAATTTTTGCCAAGTCTCGCCGAGTTACAAATATAGGGGCGAGAGCGGTTGAGAATTTTTTCGACGCCTGAAAAATAGAAGTCAGAATGGGCGACGAGAGTCGACGGCTTACTCTTTTGGTATCAGTGTACGGATGTTCACTTCGAGGGCTTCCGCAACTTTTAAGAGATCGTCGTTGATTGGTGTGCGGTCGGCGGATTCCCAGTTGAAGAGTGTAGTGCGAGGAATCCCCGAAAGTTCCGCCAGTTCGTCTACGGAGAGTCCCGCCTTTTCGCGCAGACTCTTCAGCCGGACGGCAAACCGACCGGTGTAAGTACTCGTATCCACTGCCTTGCGGGGACGTGCCATACGTCTGGTTGTCGGCATAATGTTTCATTGGGGTTAAATAATTTGGCATTGTTCCGATGTTTATGGATTAAAGTTTTGGCTTGTGATTTGTCGATAAGTGGACTATGACCATTACATATGACAATATTCATGATCTTGTTCGTCAAATCTTAAAAGACCAGCATCCGGCTAATCTTTCAAGCGAAGGCATTTCTGTTTTTTGCGACCAATATGAGGATGTTTATGATAAAATCCTCGATCATTTCCTCAAAAAGGACAAAGTCGCTCAAAAAGGTGCTATCAACGCTCCGATCATTGTGTCTCCAAAATCTCAGTAGTTTGTTGTTCTATTGTGTAAATAAAAGGAATGGACGTGGCAGTATATTTCAATGTGTCTAATATGACATCTATCGGGTAACCGACGGCAACAGCACCGGTCACTGTCCCGATTGTTGTTACGTTTTCGGCTTTTTTCTGCATATAGCAAATCTGATTTGTTGCTACGTACAGTTCGTCACTTATTTCTGTTTGTCGAAAATGTAAAAGTTGTCTCATATGTCCTTTGGAATGTTTGGTTGGAGTGTTTGGTGCTGTTCTAAACCACTTGGCAATCAATCACGGGCTTTCTTTGCTCAAGTCGGGTTTCAATGCGGCAGTCTCTGCGGCATCAGGTTCGTAAAAAACTTCTAATTCAATAATCCGAGAAGATGCGATACGCTCTTTTCCATATATTGGCAGAAGTTTTACCTCGCCTTTTATCTCTACAATGCCATGTAAATAGTGTTTATTGGCAATCATTCCGATAATGGGTTGGTTAAGCAAATACACTCTTCAAACAAGAGCATGTCGTACAATTCCATTGATTCGTCTTGATATTGACGGACGACCGCACACGAATCCTGACGGAACAGTTTTGGGACGGACTCACATCCACCGTTATAGAGCCGGTCATGCTCTCAATTGGGCTGAAGAATTGCCAGCGACTTTTGACAAAGACGGCAATGTCTTGAAACTACTAGACCAATTCATGGACGAATGTAAAATAGTAAAGAAGCCAATGGTGGAGTCAAAGGAAAGAAAGACGGAATCCAAAACGCTATTTGACGATGTCAACGATTGATTACTTCACACAATTAAGCGACGAGTATTTTGAGTGGTTCCGAAATAATACAGCCATTCGTGGTATCGGTGCGCAGTGGGTTGAAATTACAACGCCTTTCCTTGACCGTCATAACGATCACTTGCAAATTTACGCTTGCCGCAATGGAAACACTATCACGTTGACGGATGATGGTTACACGATTGCGGATTTACAAATGAGCGGTTTTGAAATTGACTCGCCGAAACGTAATGCGGTTTTACATGAGATACTGGCGGGGTTCGGTATCAAAGTGGTAGAAAAACGTCTTGAAGTAACAGGCAGTGCGAGCAGTTTTCCACGTTTCAAACACAATCTTATTCAAGCGATGCTGGCGGTAGATGACATGTTTTATATGGCAACACCGCACGTAGTCAATATATTTCAAAATCAGACGGCGGATTGGTTGAATGAATTCGATGTGCGATTTAGTCGAAATGTGAGTCTTGAGGGCAAGTCCGGTCTTGCACATAAATTTTTCGGCTTGATTCCGTTGTCAAAAAAATATCCTGAAAGGATATTGCGCACCGTTTATAATCCCAACCCTAATGCTTGCAGGCAGTTTCTTTTTGAGTGGCTGGACATATCCGAGAGTCGTCCAAAATCTATTTTGATTGTCTTTCTGAACGACTTGGAAAAATCGGTACAGGACAACGTATTGGTAGCGTGTCAATCTTACGGCGGCGTTACAGGAATTTTGTGGTCACAGCGAGACAAACACAAAAAATTGCTCGCTGGCTAGAATTTAATCCATTTTCGTTGCTCGGTACAACCTGTTTCGTCATTTGACGACGCTCATTCTTTCCACTCTTTGGAATATCAGTTGCCCCTTCGTCGCCCATTCTCGACCCTATATTTCAAGAGTCTGTAAAATTTTCAAGTGTTTATACCCCTACATTTCTAGCGTGGCGAGATTCTGTGAGATTTTCTACCCTTGAATTTCCTGGCTTTCTACCCCCTTTTTCGGAATTTTCAACAGTCGCCCATTTCGGGCAACGCCTCTATTGCTCACTATGGGCAACCCCCCTATTGACCATTGCCCGTTTTGAGCGATAATATCCTCCGTCGTCGTTACAAGCGAATTCCGCATACCAGAAAATCCGCTTTTGCCCGCTTGTGATGACGACAACCAAAACATAAGGCAAGGCGGATTTTTTGCGTGAACGCAGGAGGATTTTATGAATCAAGGCAATATCGTAGCGGGCTCTGTTTTAACGGTGCTTGCCATCGTAGCGATTATCGCTGGCTTATTATTCGGCGTACCCGTTTACTCGGTCTGGAGAGCAGGCAAAGTCGGCGAGGCGGAACTGCGTAGAGCAGAACAGAATAAGCAGATACGGATAGAAGAGGCAAGAGCGCAGATGGAATCAGCGAAAATGCTTGCTTCAGCCGAAGTAGAAAGAGCCAAAGGTGTCGCCGAGGCTAATCAGATCATTGGTGCGTCGCTCAAAAAGACCGCACAAAAAAGCATGTGTTACATTGGTCACAGTGTAATTCTGTTGCTACGTTTGTCATCATTTGGAATAAAGTAGTCAAACTCTTTTTTTACCTTCAAAAGCGAAAACTGGCAAATTCCGCCGCAGGGCAACGGCGGACATTCTAACATTCCGAAATCTGGGAACCGTTGAAAAAATTGAAAAATCGTTCAATGAGCCGATATTCCGCCACCGATGAACGAATTGCGACGGTGTGTGGACACCCTGAATTGCCGATGTCCCACTCTTGCCGCTGGCACATCACAGGTTCGATGTAATACGGACACTTGACATCGGTCAACCGCTTGCCAAGTCGTGAAACAGTGGATTTGATTGTGCCGTGCGTGATTTCCTTCCACACCGCCGCTTCCAAGTCGGTTATGGTCATCCTGCGACTTGTCGCAAAGTACAGTAATTTAAGGACTTGGAACGGTTTTTTGCCCAGTTTAAGAAAGCCGCCATTCCAAAAAACTGTTCGGTAACAGTCGTCAAAAACAAGCGGCACACTGGGCGTTTTGCCTTCGATAATCAGGCATTGCAACTGTACTTTTAATGCTCGTTCTTGCTCGGCTAATTTCCTGTTTTCTATCAACCGTTTTTCGATCTCTACATCGTTTTGTTGCCGCTCGAAGTCAATAATTTGCAGTTGGGCAAATTTTTCAATCCTCAATAGTTTTGTTTACGAAAGTGCTTATGCTGTAAGAATTTGCGCATTTTTTAATTTTTTCAACGGTTCCCAAGCCGGATATTGCTACAATACCGTGTTTTTCTCTCATAACCTTGAAAAACAAGACTTAATGACCAAATTTACCACTCCCATCGACACAAACCGGACTGTTCGCATCTTGCCAAAGCCGGGCAAAGCGGCAAAGACCGTAGAACGCATCGGCTTTTCAACGTCCGAAGCCGCCGAATCACTCGGCGTGAGCGTGCCGATGATTGCCGCCCTCATCAAAGAAGGCAAAATTCGGACTGTTCTCATCGGCAGACGAGTTGTCATTTCCATCAAATCGCTGCGTGATTTTGTTGATGGCACGGAAAAACAAAAGAGCAATTCTGAAAATGCCGATGACGAAGGTATAGCATGGGTTGCCGAAAGAAAGGAGATACAATGAATGGCAACTCTAACAACAGATAGACGTTCCGGCAAGGTTGCCGGATACAACATCCAATGGCTCGAAGACGGTCGCCGATTGACGATCCACCTTGGAGCAAAACGGTACAATCGAAAGACTGCCGTGAGGCTCAAGGAAACCGTCGAAACGCTGCTGTACAATCGCCGCAATGGTTTCACACCGGACAAAGCGACGGAACACTGGCTTCAACATGCCTCGTCGGACATTCAGGCGAAGTTGGCGAAGGTCGGACTAATCGCTTTTGTCGAACAGAAAACTTGTGGGCAACTTTGGGACACGTTCCTAAAACATCGGACGGACATAAAACCTGCGACGGCAAGCATTTATCAGAATGCCCGAACACACTTTTTTGAGGAGTTTTCGGCGACAGAACCGGTGGAAAAAATCACACCGGATCGGCTGGACGCATGGCGGGTTTCGATGCTTGGCAAGTTCAAGGAGGCGACTGTGGCGACGCACTTGAAAACGGTGAACACGGTGCTGAATTGGGCGGTTATCAAAATTGTCAACGACGACTCCAGTAATTGTGCCTGTGTCTTTTGTGTAAAACAGGCAGTAACGGTTGTCGTGGGAAAAACGGTGTTGGGTCATGGTTAATTCTCCTCGTGGTTGGTGCGCAGTTTCTACGCAGTGGTTTTGGTTTTTTTTCGTCCGGTCTAACTCCCCGCTACCGGACGGGACAGCATAGCGGGAGTGTACGATGGGTGCGCATTTTCAGCGCAGGGGGTTCGGGTTTGTGGAAACTACGTTTGGGCTTGTGTTGCCAATTCCGTTTGGCGGAGTCTCCGTTCTTCGTCAAGCCGCTCTGCGCCTTTACGAATATACTTTCGTACTTCCTCACGAGTCATTCCTTTTGTCTCTTCATAAATCTTTGCCTGAATCTCTCGCTTCATTGCTACGCAATCGAATCCGGGAATAGGCTTGATTTGGGATAGGTCAAGTGTTCTCATAGTTTGCCTCCATAAATTTGTCAGGGGTTAGGATTGTAATTTCCGGGTAACCATGTTTTCGGTTGACTTCGTTGTACTTTGGAATCCGGTTAGGGGTAACCATATCATCGCAATTCCAACTTACGACAACGTCCGCACGGGTAATCGTTGCAATGGCTATGTGTTTACAATCGTTCATGTGATTTTCACTAATAACGTTTGCGCCGACATATTGTGTTGCTAAATCGTCAGATTCATCCGTTGACTCAATCTGTTCAATTTGCGTTTCCGGTAAATCGTTGAAAAAGTCTCGGACATGTTGCGGAGCATCGCTAACTTCTTTTTTCAATACATCCGACGCAATAATTCGGAATTTGCCGTCGATAACTGCTTGCCAAAACTGTCGCATGTGTTCGACTCGCTCTGGCATGTGAGTGTCGAACATGCCACTCACAACGGAATTGTCCACGTAGACTCGCTGTGCCATTTTTCTCTCCCTTTGGGTTGCGTCAGCCGCTTGCAAGATATAACACATCGGTTATAATCCAGATAGCAACGGACTAGGTGTAGTAGTTTGTTTGCTAGGCTTGTTAAAAGAGCCGTTTACTCTTTTAATGAGCCGTCATTTTCTATCGGCTACGTTGCCGATAATTCTTTTCCCTCTTGCGGCTTGCTCCGTCGAGGTAGCGATAATATAACACACGTATCGTCTTTTGTCAACACGTTCCTCAATTTTTCTTTTTCGTTAATTTTTCTAACTTCTTTCATAGACAAGGTTTGCGTTATTGCGGAAATTCAAAAAGACTGTTTACGGGAAACCTTCGGGGAGTCTTCGGGAATTAGAACGCCACTCGCTGCCGTTTCGGTTGAAGAACAGCAGATGCACCAGGCAGATGTTCCCGAATTCTTCCGCATATTTGCGTCATCTCTGCAAACTCCTCTGGAGTCAATGACTGGCGACCATCACAGAGTGCATGTTCAGGATCAGGATGCACTTCAACAAGCAAACCGTCCGCACCAGCAGCGACCGAAGCATACGACAAAGCCGGGACAAGATCGGCAGAACCCGCCGCATGAGACGGATCAACAATTACAGGCAAGTGTGTCATCGACTTCAGCGCAGGAATCGCACTCACCGACAAAGTGTATCGAACATACGTCTCAAACGTCCGAATTCCGCGTTCACAGAGAATTACCTGTTCATTTCCGCCTGCCAAAATGTACTCGGCAGACATCAGGAATTCTTCAAGTGTATTGCTGAATCCCCGTTTGAGCAGAATCGGCACCCGTGCTTCGCCGCAGGTTTCCAACAGGCGGTAATTTTGGGCATTTCGCGTGCCAATTTGCACCACGTCGGCATATTCAGCAACCATTTTGACCTCTTCCGAGGACATCGCCTCGGTAACGGTAACAAGCCCTGTCTCTTTACTGACTTTTTGGAGAATTTTCAAACCTTCCAATTTCAACCCCTGAAAGGCATACGGACTCGTTCGCGGCTTGTATGCTCCGCCGCGCAGTGCCGTTGCACCAGATGCCTTGACTCGCTGTGCCGACTCCAAAACCTGTTTTTCCGTTTCAACCGTGCAGGGACCAGCAATGATCGCAAAGTTGCCCTGTCCGACAACGAAGTCTCGAATACGAAGCACGGAACCTTCAGGACGCATCGAAAAATGACAAAGCGGAAAAGGTTTGTCAATGACCTGACACGTCTCAAGTCCCCGGGTGTTTTGGAGCAACCGATGAACGTCGCTAGAAAATCCTTCTGTAACAAAAACATGCTTCCCGCCGAACTGCGTTCGATGATAGCGAACTTTCGCTGAATCCAAAATAGAAACTATTTCGGAAACAGCCTGTTGCGACGTGTTGGGTTGGATGGAGATAATCATTGTGTCAGGTTGAATAGCATAAATGGGTAACTAAAAACTCGAAATCATTTGCAATGATCAATTTTTTTCCTTCGTGCAGATTGTTTCACATCGGGGGGCATATGTCCCCCACTCTTGTGTACCGCTCTATCTGACACATCAATCCTTCGCCAGTACCATCTCGATTTTCTCCAGCGTTCTTGCGGCAACGATGCTCAACTCCCGTGCCTTGTCGGAATTACCAGCGGAATCCCTGACAACTCGAAGGAAACGTACAAACATCTCTCCCTTCGACGACAGTTCATACTGTATCTCGCTCCGCAAGCGACCGCCGCTCGTCTCGAACCATGGACTACTCATCGGTCGGTGCTGCAACAGCAAAATCGACCGGCACGCCGCCACGAAATCCCTCGACTCCGGGTCTTCGCTCACCGACCGGGCAAGTCTGTGCGATAGTTCGTCCGAAGCGGAATTCATAATGAAGTCTGGTATCGCTTCCGCTTCCTTACCCCAGTCGGCAGGAAACATGCCGTAAAGCGACTCCGAAGTCATCGCCCATGGTCGGTCGCACTCCTCGATGATCCGTTCCGCACAAATCGCAGTCGCCGATTCAACCGGGGGGCTAACGCCGCCCCGCTCTTGTGAATCGTCCGCAAACTCTATTGCTCTGGCGTGTCTCACCTCGAACACCCTCTGCGGAACAACCAAAGGGAGACTCATGCCATCGAGCAACTTCTCCAGCACCTCTATTGCTTCGGCAGTCTGGGCATTGCCGAGACAACCCATTATCACGTTCATCTGTTCCGGCGGCGAAAGTCGTCTAAACACTCTTGTAAACCGTTCGAGATTTGCCGCCGCCTCGTCTGTTCTACCCGCTCCGAAGCGGTTATCCAACGTCATAAAATACCGTTTCGCCAACAGAATATAGGCTTGCTCTCTATGACGATTCATTTGCTCCACCGCTGGCGGCGCTAGAGCGGGGGGTGTCAACCCCCCGGTTGCAGGCTCGACAGGTACCGGAGGACTAACGCCGACCCGCTCCATTCGCTCCTCTCGCATCTCTCGCAGCCTTTCGGCGACGGAATGTTCAATAACCGTAGGACCAACCGCCGGCGCAAGAGCGGGAGCGGAACTCGTATCACGCGTCGCCACGTCCACGATGCCTTTCAAATCGTCGGGATCAACGCCCGGGTCATACACGGCATAGTATCGTTCCCCATCTTTCGCACGGGAAAGCAGCCAAGCAAAAATATCCGCTTGAAGCATTGCCGGTGTCCAGGCATTGTGTCCGCAGATACCGAATTCGGTCTTCTTGACGTTGGCACCTGTCTTTTCGACTCGCTCAAATTCTGCTCGTGCATGGTCAATCGACCTGTCGTCGGAACTGTAAATTGCCCAAATGGGAATCTTTTTGAGGATCGGCGACTGTTCCATTGCCGCATCGGTCAGCGGACTCCAACTGACGAGCGGTACGGCAGCGGCAAAGAGGTCAGGACGACGTTCCAATGCCCGCCAAGTGCCGTCGCCGCCGGTGCTCAAACCGGAGACGGTAATCCGATTTCTATCGACAGGATAATTTTCGGGAACGTGCAGTCGGTACTTTACGGTGTTGCCGCCGAGTTCGATACTCTCTTCTTTGAAGAGGGGAATCATTTCGGGACAGACATTGGAGCCGGTGTGTCCCCAACTGCTGGCGGGACGAAGGGCGATGGCTTCGATTTGCTCTTGCGACAGCGGAGCAGGGTTCTCTGCATGAAGCGGAGCGGCGAGCAATAACAGAACGGACACGATGCTCAACAAACGGGGGATGGCTTTCATGATACGGGTCTCCTTTGATAAAAGGTGGGGTGAAGTTACGCACTCTGCGTAACCGCTACATTGTACCAGAAAAGATTGGGAAATGCATGTCTAACAGGTGTACAAGATTGGGAGCGGGGGGTGTCACTTTAGGACGTGTTTCAATTTGATCTGAACGTGTTTGACCGCAAACGTTCAGTGCCGCAACCGGAAGGTTGCAAATCGATTTGTTCCGCTGGTTTCCCGCCTGAACGTTCGTCTTGACAAAGAAATTCGTCCAGAGCATAATCAAAGGTTCCCGCAATATGACGTTTGCTGTCCGCCCAGAAATCCCACGAAGTCGTTCCCGCAATTTTATGCCGACATCCATTCGCTTCAAAATTGGGGCAACACTTGCGCTGCTGATCCTGCCCGTCTTTATACTGGCAGGTGCAGGACTCTACGCCGTCAAACTCAACCAACAACAGACTCGAGACGTAACCTGGCGAGTCAACGTCTTACCGGTTGCCGGTAAATTAAGTCGGCACGTCTCCGGCTTGCAAGCAATTCACGGCGAACTCCGAGGCATCCAGACAACACGCCGCCCCTTTTCCCCCACCTTTATCGAAGGAGACGGATTTCGCTCCCTTCATGAATCCCGATTCTCACAAACGCTCGCAGGACTCAAACAAAGTTACGAAGACTATCGGCAACTATTGGAAGACCGAGTCCAAGAAATCGGCATTGACGAAAGTTTCGCCCAAGAGTTTGCAACCGTTCACGACATTCGAACCGCCATCCAAGAGTTGGACGAAACCGTCCAGCGACCCGGTTGGAGTGCAACGGTGCCGGGCTTGGAAAAAGTCGAATTCCAACTGGAAACGCTCCAACGGCACACCGATAGACTGCCGGTGCATTTGGCGGATGAACTCCACTGGTATTCACGAGCGATACGCAAGCATGCCGATTGGCTGCAAATGACCGTCATTCTTTGCGTAACAATATCGCTTGCACTGATGATGCTGCTCATTTGGCTTTCCTTTCGTTGGATATTCAAGCCGCTGCACGTTCTGGTCGAAGGCTCACGGCAAATCGCCGCCGGCAAGTACGACACCCGGATAGAATTGCCGACGAAGGACGAAATCGCAGAACTTGCCGATGCGATGAACTTCATGACAGAACAGTTTGAAGAGAAGGTTCGGCAACTCGAAGAAAGCCGACGTGATTTGGACGACAAGGTGCAGCAAAAGTCCCGAGAACTCGTTCGGAGCGAACGATTGGCAAGCGTCGGTTTTTTGGCGGCGGGGGTTGCTCACGAAATCAATAATCCGCTCATGGCGATCTCCGCTTGCGCCGAATCGCTGCAACGGCGAATCGAGAGCAGAGGGAATACGTCCCCTGACTTTTCCGATATGAAACGATACTTGACGATGATTCAAGAAGAGGCGTTTCGTTGCAAAGGAATCACAGAGCGTTTGCTGGGACTTGCCCGAAAGGAGCCGGCGGAACGAACGAAGACCGACTTCGTACCGATCATCACTGATATGCTCGAAATGCTTCGGCAGCAGGATGCTTTCAAGCGAAAAAATGCAACTTTGGATTTGCCGGTGTCGCTGGAAATTACGGTCAATGCTCAAGAAATGAAGCAGGTTGTTTTGAATCTGTTGACCAATGCGTTCCAAAACACGGACAAAGAGGGTCAGATAACCATTCGTCTTTGCGAACGGGACAATGCGGCGGTATTTTCGGTGCAGGATAATGGTGTCGGTATGGATTCGGAAGTATTGGAGAACATTTTTGAGCCGTTTTTTACACGGCAAAAGGGAGGTAACGGTAATGGATTGGGACTTTCCATTACGCATCGGATTGTTGAGGAGCATCGGGGACGCATTTCGGTTTCCAGTGAGGGACCCGGCAAGGGAGCGGCGTTCGTTGTCGAGTTGCCGAGGGGGCAGGATTCCTAACTTCTATTTTTCCAAATCAGTTGCCCCAGATTGTGGATGATGCTTGACATGCTCGCATCATCCTGAGGCTTGTCTTTTACGGATGGTGTCGGCACCTCCGGCATTATACTCGACGAAATCGGACGCAACCGTTTGCCGGATTCTCTTTCTGTCGGTTCCGGTGAGGGCGGAGTTTGCGGAGACGATGTATGGAAGCGAAGATGAAAAGGACGCACTGGACTGACAATTGGTTCAGTTTTCCGTTCCTTCTCGACCAATTCCGCCTTCGAGAGTTCCCAATCAGGATCGATACGGCGCGGCGGGGACTGTTTGCGCGGCTGTGGTGTGTTTACCGGCTCCGAACGTTGAAACGAAAGATCAGAGCGGAATCGGTCTCGTTGGACATTTTCGCCGAAATAGACTTTTCGTGCTTCGGGATTGGCTAACACTTCTTCTGGTGTTCCGTGACACAACACTTTTCCGGCTTGGATGACGTAACTTCGCCGTGTGATTTCCAGTGTGTCCTGTACTGAGTGGTCGGTAATCAGGATAGCGATTCCTTCGGCAGCAAGTTTGCGTATGATTTCTTGAATGCTTGCTACCGTAACCGGATCAATCGCCGCAAAGGGTTCGTCCAAGAGGATAATTTTCGGATCGGAGACGAGTGATCGGGCAATTTCCAAGCGTCGGCGTTCGCCGCCGGAGAGGCTGCCGCCGTAACTTTGCCGAAGATGGGTAAGGTTAAATTTTTCCAGCAATTCTTCGCAGCGTTGTTTTCGTTCGGTCTTTTTCATGCCGATCATTTCCATCACGCCGTAAAGATTGTTTTGCACCGAGAGTTTTTGGAAGACGCTTCGGTCTTGCGGCAGGTATCCCATTCCGCCGTCGCGGCTTCGGCGGTACATGGGCCAGTCTGTAACCTCTTGATTGCCGAGATAAACAGTTCCGCCGTTGGTGTTGATAAGTCCACACGCCATACGGAAACTGGTCGTTTTTCCTGCCCCATTGGGACCGAGCAGTCCGACGACTTCGCCTTTGTCCACGTAAAAAGAGACACCGTCCACAACACGGCGTGTACCGTAAATTTTTATTAACCCTTCAACTCGGAGGATGGTCGAAGCGGATATAGCGGACTCAATCATGGCTTGCACAAAAACAAATGGGGCGTTGATTCTAGCCAATTTCTAGGGAGAGTGTCAAGAGCGAAACTTTTTCGTTCCGTGGCTTTCCAAAAAATTGCTCAAACTCACACGGAACCACATGGACGGTTAAAAATTTCCAAAATTGGTCTGGTAAAACTTAAAAAATATGTTACAATGTGTCCTAGTGGTGGATCGGTTTGCCCTGTTGGGACCGACCGGATACTTTTCACAAATCCTTATGGACAACACACCTACCTCGAGTCGTCAACACGGTTTAACATTGGTGCACTGGGGCTTCTTGCTTTTCGCCTTTGCGCTTGGTCTTGGCGGTACTTTAGTCGTTCGGGAATTTTTTCCGCCGGCGCACGCTGGTGTGATCCAGACTGCCCCGTTAAGCGCAAACGCCTCCCGGTAACCCGGGGCACCCTTTTTCTTTTCAACATTTCAACCTTTATTTCAAGGAGGAGCACGTTTATGGGTACACGAATCCCGTTGGACAAATCATTCGTCGAGCAGAAGGAATTGGAGAAAAAACTTGAGTGGAGCACCGCCGAGTTAGGACTGTCCGTTCGGACTACCAACTGTCTGGACGAGCAAGGCATCAGCACGATTGGCGACCTGCTTTGCAGTAAGCGGGACGATCTGCTTAAAATCCCCAATTTCGGCGAGAAAACACTGGAAGACGTGTACATCGCCCTCGAAAAATTGGGGTTTTACCGGACGAATCGGCAACCGCAAACGGCAAAATCGGCTTGAGGATGCGCTTGTTATATGAGCGCAAACCCCCTAATCGTCAAAATCGTTAAAGTTTCTCCAAGTTAACGCCGATTGTAGGGAATACGAAAATAATCACCCCATAATCGGCGGATACAAGCCCGCCGCTCAATAAACACGATGCCATTTCAGACGATTTACACTTCCGGGACAGGAATGTTGGGAATGGAGAAAAAACTCAACGTCATTTCCAACAACCTTGCGAACATCGAGACCACCGCTTTCAAGAAGCAACGCTGTAACTTTGAAGACCTGTTTTACGACAATCTCCGCTATCCCGGCTCGCAAGATGTTACCGGCGAATTTGCAGCGACTGGCATTGCCATCGGGGTCGGAACAAGAGTCACAAGTATTCAATCCGATTTCTCTATGGGGTCGATCACCCAAACGGGGCGCGATCTCGACGTTGCCATTGCCGGCGAAGGATTTTTTCAGTGTACCGATGAGTTCACCGGCGAAATTTTTTACACCCGCGCAGGAAATTTTAGTGTCAATGCCAATGGGATATTGACGATTGGAAGTTCGCATTATGGTCGTCCGGTGGAGCCGGTCATTACCGTTCCCGCCAATACGGAAAAGGTTCAAATCGACGACAGCGGCATGGTCTGGATTGTCCAAAACGGCGATGTTCAGCAGTTGCAGATGATTGGACAACTCGAATTGGCGACGTTCATCAATCCTGAGGGGCTACTTCGGGTGGGAGAAAATATGTATCGGGAAACGGAGTCGTCCGGCGGACCGACGACGAACGAACCGGGCACTAACGGCACGGGCATGCTCAAGTCGCAGCACTTGGAAATGTCGAACGTTGCACCGGTAGTCGAGTTGATCGATATGATTACTTCTCAACGTGCTTACGAGTTGAACAGCAAGTCCACGCAGACCGGCGACCAAATCCTGCAAGCAGCGATTAGTATTAAGCGATAATAGACATGTTGCATAACCTTGTCATTCCCGTGAGTCCGTCATTCCCGTGAAAACGGGAATGACGATGACGAGGGACAGAGAAAGGATCTAATGTCATTTAACTGTGCAGAAGCGATTTACCAATGTCCAACATATCTGACAACCATTCGGTCAATTCATCCTCCAAAGCCGTTCGCCTCGGAACTCGGGGCAGCGCCCTGGCACGTTGGCAAGCGAATTGGACAGCGGAGCAACTTCACGCCCAAGGAACAGCGACGGAGATCATCGTCATCCAAACGAGCGGCGACCTTGAGCAAAATGAATCTATCATCAATATCGGTGCGCCCGGCGTTTTCACAAAGGAAATACAGCACGCTTTGCTCGACAACAAAATCGACGTTGCCGTCCATAGTCTCAAAGATTTGCCGACCGAATCCATTGCAGGTCTGTCGCTTGTTGCCGTTCCGAAACGGGAATCCTATCGGGACGTTTTCGTGTCGCTCATTGCGGAAAATATCGAAGACTTGCCGCCGGGTTCACGAATCGGTACGGGAAGTCAACGGCGAAAAACACAACTGCTCTATCATTTCGGTGAACGATACCGAGTCGAAGACATTCGAGGAAATGTGGAAACACGGCTGCGAAAATTAGAGCAAGGGGATTACGATGCACTGATTCTCGCCGAAGCCGGTTTGAACCGGCTGGGGCTTGCCGGCAAGATTCGGTCGTTCTTGGAACTGCCCTTTTTTTTGCCTGCCATAGGGCAGGGTGCATTGGGTTGGGAAATTCGTCATGATGATCGCCGAACGGCAGAATTGTTGCAATCGTTAAACGACGAATCGACTTTTGCAGCGATTTTGGCGGAACGGGCAATGCTTCGTGAAATGAGAGGCGGCTGCTCTGCGCCGATTGCCGCACTGGGAACGGTCAAGGATTCCATCCTGACCCTGCATGGACGGGTGCTTTCCTCGGACGGCAGGAAACGGTTTGATGCAATCCAATCGGCACCGCTCTCGGATGATCCTGAACGTCTCGGTATCAACGTTGCCCGCGAAATCAATCTCAATGATTCGTACCATTGAATTTTTGTCAAATGTCATTAGAATTACGTTACGAAACGGCACCAAAGTCCTGCCGATAATCGCACGTTCATGTACTGCATTAAAAAAATTACAAACGATTTAACTTGGGTCGGTGCCAATGATCGACGATTGGCGATGTTCGAGGGAGTGTACTCAGTTCCCGACGGCGTGTCCTACAATTCCTATCTGCTCAGCGACGAAAAGACCGTACTCTTCGATACGGTCGATAAAGCAGTACAGCACCTCTTCCTCGATAACCTCACCGAAGCACTGGACGGCAGACCTCTCGACTATCTTGTGGTGCAACACATGGAACCCGACCACTCCGCCGCCGTTACGGAACTGGCGATACGTTATCCCCAAATGAAAATCGTTTGTAATGCCAAAACACTGGCATTACTCAATCAATTTTTCGACTTCGGTGCCGATTCTCGAGCATATATTGTCAAGGAAGGTGATACGTTAAATACCGGAAGTCACACACTTCATTTCATCATGGCACCGATGGTGCATTGGCCCGAAGTGATGGTGACGTATGATTCGACCGACAAGATACTTTTTTCCGCCGATGCGTTCGGCAGTTTCGGTGCGCTCAATGGCGCAATGTTCGCCGATGAAGTGGACTTCGCCAAAGATTATCTGGATGAAGCAAGACGTTATTACACGAATATCGTCGGCAAATACGGCACACAAGTTCAAGCACTCTTAAAGAAAGCGTCCGCCGTTCCGATCAACATGATCTGTCCGCTGCACGGATTCGTATGGCGAAAAAATATCCAAGACTTCGTCGCAAAATACGCACTGTGGAGCAGGTACGAACCGGAAGAATACGGTGTTATGATCGCCTACGCATCCGTCTATGGAAATACGGGCATTGCGGCAGAGATACTTTCCAGCCAACTCCGCGACAAAGGCATCAAAACGGTCATGTTTGACGTTTCCGTGACCCCTGCGTCGGAGATCGTCTCGGCAGCGTTCAAGTGGAGTCATCTTGTCTTTGCATCGACGACATACAATGCCGGCATCTTTGTAACGATGGAGGCACTGATTAACGATCTCGTCTCGCACAACATCCAGAACCGCACGGTTGCGCTCGTCGAAAACGGTTCTTGGGCGGGCACCAGCGGCGGATTGATCCGTGAAAAGTTGGAAAAATGTAAAAACATCAAGATTCTTGACGACACGCTCCGCATCAAATCCAGTTTGAAAGCGTCGCAACTGCCGGAAGTTACCGCAATGGCGGACGCTCTCATTGCAACCATGCCCGGCAAACCGCTGGACAGCCCGAGTGTTCCCCAAGAACATCTTGTTGACACCAAGACGATGTTCAAGTTGTCTTACGGATTGTTTGTTCTGACTGCCAAAGAGGGGGACAAGGATAACGGCTGCATTATCAATACGGTTTCTCAAGTTACCGATTCTCCGCTTAGGGTTTCTATTACTGTGAGCAAAGCGAATTACACTCACGACATGATCGTCAAGACCGGCGAGTTTAACGTTTCCATTCTGACTGAGGGTGTACCGTTCAGTCTTTTTGAGCAATTTGGTTTTCAGAGCGGAGCGAATACCAATAAGTTCTCTGAGGACGGCGATGGTGTTCGGTCGGCGAATGGTATTCGTTATGTATTGGAGCATACCAACGGCGTTATTTCTGGTCGGGTAGTTGCATCTCATGATTGCGGTACTCACACGTTGTTTGTTGCCGATGTAGTGCAGGTCTTTTCGGTGTCGAATGAACCGAGTGTAACGTACCGGTATTATTTTGACCATATCAAGCCGAAGCCGGCGTTACCGCAGGGGGAAAAAGCATCGGGTTTCGTTTGTACGATTTGCGGCTATGTTTTCGAAGGGGATGTTCTGCCGGACGATTATATCTGTCCTTTGTGCAAGCACGGAGCGGCAGATTTCGTGAAAATGTGAGATAGGGGAGAGGACCGCCATTGCGGTTTGCCGGTATATCTTGAATTTTCCGCATTCGAGCCCATAATGGAATCCAGCGTTTTGTTTTGCCATTTGTCGTCGCTTTCGTGAAAATTCTGAAATATCCGCACCCGATCCTGAAATATAAGTGCAAGCCTCTCCAAAAGATCAATCAAGAACTCCGCGACATTGTTGCAGAACTCTTTGAGACCATGTACGCTGCTTCTGGTGTCGGATTAGCCGCTAATCAAGTCGGATTGCCCTTCCAACTTTTTGTAATGAATGCAGCCGGCAACAAAGAAATGAAGGACGAAGAGTACGTTTTTATCAATCCGGTGATTCTCAGAAAGAGCGGCAAGGCAGTCGATAACGAAGGCTGTTTGAGTTTCCCCGACCTTCATGCGGACGTTGTTCGGTCAGAGACGATTGAGGTCGAGTCAATTTCGCTCACAGGCGAAATACAACATTTTAAGTGGAAAGACCGCCCTGCTCGAATTGTGCAGCACGAAATTGACCATCTTAACGGCATCGGTTTTGTCGATCATCTGTCTGCGGCTGCAACACGGGAGGTCCGTTCGGAATTGGATGATATGCACACCATTTTCGAGGGGGATCAACGGCTTGGCTTTGTCTCCATCGAATCCGCAATACAGGAATTGAAAGAGTACGAACAAAAGTTTTGCTGATGTGTTCGCTCATGCTTCATGCACGTTTTTCACGAAAACAAGTCCGCTGTCGCGTTCCTGCCAGGATTGTCCGCCAAGCAGTGTGAATAGCGGTGAACCTTCTGCGACGTGAGCCTCTATTTGGACGACTTGATTTTGGGCAGCCAGGTAGCGTACTACTTCGCTCAACAAATATCTTTGCGTTCCATCGTTGAGAGAATCGGGATGGACACGGAGTTCCATAAAACTAGCGAGCCAGTTCCCTCCGTACATTGCCAAAATACCTTCCGTATCAGGATAAGAAATACGTGTCCGTAACCGCGCAACGGGGCGGCCCGTTTGCACCGAATACGCCGTTGCGTCGAACCATATACCGTGTGCATGAGCACACCCTTCCCACCATGTTTTCGATATTGGAATTTCTTGGATTTCAACTGCTAATTCGGCATAATAACCGACCATTTCCAAAGTTACAGTCGGCGAATAGTTTTGGAGATCAAAATGAAACCAGGCGGTTTTTTGATGAACTTGATAGTTTGCTTCGTGAAAGGCATCGACGACAACTTTGTCCGAGTGAAGAATGCCGACGGCTTCGCCGCCGCCGTAAAATCCAGTGTAAAACGGTGCGCTCGGCGAAGGAGAACCGCCGTAGATTTTTTGTGCGCCCAGCTCCGAAAGATAGTTCTCTCCGGCACGAATCAGTGCCGCCGCCGTCCTGGAAACATCACTGCATGCCGGGTCCACACAGAGAAAGCAAATCTGACCGACGGTGTTGTTAAAGGTATGTCCATCATCGGCAGGAGCAAGTGTTGTGTGAACATACCCGACCGGCGTGTCTGCTTCAAAAGCGAGCATGATTGTCTGGTTATCCAGCATCGGCAACCCAAGAATCTGCGATTGTAACTGATTGTGTGAAAGAGCAATCAGCGGAGCATAATCATCCCGGCATTGTTGCGTTTGTCGCCAGAGTTCCAGAAGCCGGGGCGGGTCTTCGTTACGGAAAGAGCGAATAGTCAACATAGTACGGACATCGGGACACACACCGCCCCACGACGGCACAGTGCATTATAAAAACCAATGGGAAAATGTCAATCATGGACGATGAAAACTCCAGTAGACGGGGTGTGTAAAATTTCATGTGGGCTCTATGAGTTTTGACACACCCATGTACGTCTTGTATGATATCCAACCGGCTCCAGTCTTCTTTGGGACACGTACCGTACTATTGCTCGCCTTTGGACGAAAGCACTCGACAGCGGTTTCGGCTCTGTTTTGCCGGCTTTTCGCTTTCATGTTAAAACAATAATTTTGTCCGCAACACGCGGACGTACGCCGTCTTGACTTTTCTTGTGATTTCCGGCACAATGGATGTGTGTATTTTGTTTCACTAACCCTACA
>Ga0099364_10005371_pt1 | contig 19036 bp, 12 predicted proteins | sample TergutTh196P3_FD_73070 | JGI IMG/M metagenome (GOLD analysis project Ga0099364, IMG submission 73070) | Microcerotermes parvus P3 segment gut microbial communities from Pointe-Noire, Republic of the Congo - Th196 P3 | ecosystem: Host-associated > Arthropoda: Insects > Digestive system > Gut ...
ATCCTCGGCGCGCGCCGGCGCGTTGTGCGGGCGAACCTGCGCGCCGCGCTTGGGAAAGAGCTTCCGGACAGTGAACTTGAGCGGATCGAGCGGGAATGCTACGCGGAGTACGGCCGGATTATCGCGGAAATCTTTGCCTTCAGTCGCCTCCAAAAGAAGGAAGAGCGGTTCGAGTTCTTTGGACGGCAACTCATTGATGAGGCCATGCAAAGCCGCAAAGGACTTCTGCTTCTCACCGGGCACCTTGGAAACTTTGTGTCCGTAGCAAATTACACGCCTTCGATAGGGATCCGGTTTTCATTCATCGCCAAACGGATTTCCAATGAATACATAAACCGCGAAGTCGAAGCGGTGTATAGTCTGCACGGAAACAAGGTCATAAGCGTACGAAGCGCGCGTAACGATCCGGAAGGAGGAATGAAATATTTCCGCGCCCTGAAACATGGCGATATCGTGGTCGCCCTTGTCGACCAGGACGCAGGGCCGGAAGGAACCCGGACCACCTTTTTCGGTCTTCCGACATACCTGCCCGGAGGCCCCATAGCGCTGGCATGCCGAGGCGGCATCCAGGTGGCGACCGGATTTGCGACCCGGGAAGGCGAGCGCATACGAATCGAAGTCGGCACACTCATTGATTATTCGTCAGCGACATCCACTGAAGAAGCGGTGAACTTGATACTGGACGAGTATTCGCGGCGACTGGAAGAAAAAGTGCGCAAATACCCCGAGCAATATTTCTGGTTCCACAAGAAGTGGAAAACGCACCCGGAAATTCGCGCGCAATATGAAGGGCGCAAATGATCGACGGCTCATGAACATCCTTGTCCTGAGATATCGTTTCATCGGCGACACTATCATGACGGTTCCGTTTCTGAGAAACCTCCGCCATGCGCATCCGGACGCCCGGATAGACCTGGTCATCGCCCCGTACTCCTCCGACGTGCTCCTGGGCATCCCCTACGTCGACAACCTGATCGAGTACGACCCGCCAACGGCCCACCAGGACAGCAGCGGCAGGCACCGGACGCTCGGCTCAAAAATCCGGTTCATTAAAGAACTGCGGGCGGGGCGTTACGACAAGGCGTACATTCTGAAGCGCTCACTCTCCAGCGCCCTTATCGCCTTTTTATCCGGCGCAAAGGAGCGAATCGGGTTTGACACCGAACATCGGGGATTCCTGCTGACAAAGAGGATCGCCTACCGCAGGGACAGGCACGAAATTCAAAACTTTCTGGAAATATTGCGGGCGGACGGCGTGCCGGTGACATCCGATCACCTGGAAGCATGGCTGTCAGAGGACGAGGTCTCTTTCGCGGCGAAGTTCCTTGCCAAGGAAGGATGCCCGGTCGAAACGCCATTGATTGGAATTCACCCTTTTTCCGCCATCACGGAACGGGCATGGCCCGTGGAGCGCTTCGTCGAAGTCGCAAACGCGTTACAGAAGAAGCACAGAGCAAGGATCCTGCTGTTTGGCGGTCAGAGGGACATGGAAGCGGCCTCGGACATGGAAAAACTGATACAGCCTCGGCCGATCATGGCGGCCGGGCGCACCGATCTGCGGCAGACGATGGCGCTTCTTTCAAAATGCTCTCTGCTGATATGCAACGACAGTGGGATTATGCACCTGGCAGCCGCGCTTGATGTGGCGCTGGTTGCGCTCTTCGGGCCCCAGACGCCTGACCTGTTCGGGCCGTCAGGAAAACGATGCGCGGTGGTGAGCAAGAGGTTTCATTGCAGCCCGTGCAGGCAGAAGTTCTTCAAGGAATGCGCTCCCTCGCCAAGCGGAAAGCCGTGGTGCATGGAAAAAATAACAGCGGAAGAAGTGCTGACGGCCGCATCCGGCCTTTTCCCCTGAAAATCCTTAAAAACCGCTGTTTACGTCACGAAAAATCACTTATTTCCCGTACCTTTGGCATCCATCAGGCCGGCCATAAGCTCCGCGGCTTCTATGGAGGAAATGCTGTTTCGGCAAATTTGATCACGAACACACTCCTTTCGCAGGCACGCCGCGCATTTCACAGGTACCTGGATAAACCGATGAGAAGGTCCCTCAGGAGCGTTGCGCAAGCCGTCGGTAGCGCGAAAAACGCTTACTGTAGCCGCGCCGACGGCTGCCGCCAAATGCAACGGTCCCGTGTCCGGCGCCATGACAAACCCGCACTTCTGATAAACGGCTGCAAGCAACGCCAATGAAAGGCTGGGAAGCAGCTCTACGCCCTCCCCCGCCATCTTCCGGATTTCGAGCGCCTCTTGCCGCTCCTCCTCGCTTCCCCAGGAAAGGAGCACTCCAATCGCAGGGGTTTGTTCCCTCAACAAGCGGATCACTCCCACCCAGAATCCTTCCGGCGCCTTCTTCGTCGGCCATGAGGTTCCGGGATGCACAACCATCCGGATAGCGAAGTCCTTCAACAGCTCATCAACAAGCAAAGCGGCGGCATCCCGATCTCCGGCGGAAACCGAAAGGACAGGGAAAAAATCGGACGGCTCAAACGATTCCTCGAAGAGAGAACTCGCTACGCGCAGGTATTTGCGGGAGACATGACGATCATCTGGCAGAAGGCGCGCTTTTCGGTTAGTAAACAGGAGGTTGGGAACTTCGCGGACACCGTTCCAGTCGAAACCGATGCGTAGCGGAGCGCCCGACAGGCGGGTCACCAGACCGCTTTTCAGGTTCCCCTGGATATCAATGACGATATCGTACCGTTCGCGTCGCAACGAGCAAATTGCGTCTAACGCCTCCTTCCATGTTTGTCTGGAAAAAACTCGCCTTTTCCATTCTCTTAAAGGAATGGGAACCACCTTTACTCCTCCGGGATGTCCCTCCAGAAGCTCCGCAAAGGAGGCGTCCACCGCCCAATGGATTTCAAGGAAAGGACTGGTCCTGCGAAGGTGCGTAAGCACCGGGAGGGCATGGAGAATGTCTCCCAGGGCCGACAGCTTCACAATAAGAACCTTGCGGGAATACGGCATCTTTGGTTTCACGTTTTTGAATGATATCATTTAGGCGATCGAGATTTCCATCAGTCGAAACTTGCCCATTTTGTGGTAAGAATCTGGTACATTTGTTACCTTATGGAGGGATGGCCGAGCGGCTTAAGGCGGCGGTCTTGAAAACCGCTGAAGCGCAAGCTTCCGTAGGTTCAAATCCTACTCCCTCCGCCATGAGACGCTGGATCGTCGAAAAAAACGGAGAGGTGGCCGAGTAAGGCTTAAGGCAGCCGCCTGCTAAGCGGTTGTATGCCGAAAGGCGTACCGAGGGTTCAAATCCCTCCCTCTCCGCCATTTTGACAAGAGCAACCGTGGTCTTGTTGACGATTGAGCAGATCAGAGCGCATTATGATATGTTTTGTCGGTTTAAACATGGAGAGGTGTCCGAGCTGGCCGAAGGAACGCGACTGGAAATCGCGTAGGTGTCTAAAGCGCCTCCAGGGTTCAAATCCCTGCCTCTCCGCCATATTTTCCGTTTTTTCTTCCAACATCAGAATATTTTTGACTGCTTTCCGCCCGCGCGGCGCAAAGTAGTCGCCAAGATGTCGTTGTAATTCCTGACGCTATCCCCTAGAATAATAAACAACTAAAAACTGTCCGAATCGTCGATAAGATCATGGCATGTCATATGTTATTTTAGTAAATATGCAGATTTAAGGAGGCGAGTAACCATGTCTGAAAATCGTTATGAGTTTAATTGGGATCTAATCGGAGATATCAGCGCGCGTGAAAGCCTTGGACCTCTTGTGCGTCTGGAGGTGTATCGCCTCATGGAGTTTTGTTTCCGCGATATTCTTGAGAAAAATTACGGGGCGGAGCAGGCGGATGAATTGTTCCGTGAAGCGGGGAAACTTGCCGGAGAGCATTTTTACAAACAGTTTTTATCCGAAGAAATGGATTTCAACACATTTATTGAGAAAACCCAAAAAGTATTGCGCGATCTGGGCATCGGCATCCTGCGGATAGAGACGGCGGATCTTGACCAGGGCAAGCTGATTCTGACTGTGGGCGAAGACCTGGATTGCTCCGGACTACCCGAGATAGATCATGAATTTTGCGCTTATGACGAAGGCTTTATAGCCGGCATACTCAACTGTTATACGAAACGCGAATTCTTTGTGCGGGAAATAGACTGCTGGTGCACCGGAGCGCGAACCTGTCGTTTCAGCGCTGAAATCGTATAAAACGATCAACCAAGGCGCAATCGTTGCAAGACTTGCCGTCTTTAGATATCGGTTCTGATAACGCTGATGCGCTTGTCGAAGCCGCGCTGGACGTTCTGGGCGACTACCTTACGAAAAGTAAGTTGCCGTCCATACCTCCAGAGTTGCAGGACAACAAGAAACTGACAGAACTCCTGCAGCAGATCGTGGAAGTGCGCACGGTGCTTGCCTGTCTGTCGCAGGGAAACCTTGACGCGCCCGTCACCATCCGCGGCCATACGGGAGGATTGCTTAAATCGTTCCAGGGAAATGTGCGCCATATGCTTTGGATGATCAACCAGGTGGCCGAAGGCAATTTAACCCACCACATCGACTACATGGGCGATTTCGCGAAAAGTTTCAACGCCATGACCAACGCCCTTCAAACAGCAAGGACCGCGCTTGAACACCAGAAAGAGCTATATCTCAACCTGTCCGAAGAGCTCAAGCTGGAAGTGAAAGCCAAGATCAAGGCCCAGGAAGCGTTGAAGCATGAGCTGGAGCACCAGCAGGAACTTGCTTCGACCGATGCCTTGACCGGAGTAGCCAATCGCAGAGCCTTCCTGGCGCTTGCAAACCAGGAGTTGGAACGTTGCCGCCGCGTAGGCGCCCCGCTTTGCATGTCAATGATGGATGTGGACCATTTTAAAACCATCAACGACACGCTTGGGCATCAGGTGGGCGACAAAGTTCTGCAGCACCTGGCGTCAGCCATCGTGCAAAATTCGCGTTCGTATGACGTAGTCGGCCGTTTGGGAGGCGACGAATTCGTCATCCTTTTTCCTTCCACAACCATGGATGACGCCCACAGCGCCCTGGAGCGGCTCCACAAATCAATATTCGAGGGAGATTCATCTTCCTGTGAAGGCGCCAAGTATACAATCAGCACAGGGTTGTCCGCCCTTTTCCCTCACCAACGCGACATGACGCTATATGACCTTCTCGAAAAAGCGGACAAGGCTCTCTATATGGCCAAAAGAGCCGGACGTAACTGCATCTTCGTTCTGAATACCGAGTCGGACGAGATATCGATCAGCACACAGGACAAAGGGTCTAACGAAGTTCTGTAAATCCGCTCTCATCAGACCATCACTATCGTCGCCACAAAGAAATAGACAATCAGCACTCCCGCATCCACGATCGTAGTCAAAATCGGCGCGGCCATTATGGCAGGGTCTATCTTCATCATTTTGGCAAGAACCGGAAGCATGCTGCCTATCACCTTGGAAATCAAAATGGTGGCGAAAAGGCTAAGACCGATAGTAAAGCCAAGTTTAACGTTGCCGGATAGAAACCATTTATGCGCGATGTTGACCGAGCCGAGCACCCCACCAACCATGGCGCCCACGCGCACTTCCTTCCACAGTATCCTCCACCAGTCCGATGTATCCAGTTCCCCCACCGCCATGCCGCGAATAACAAGGGTCGATGACTGCGTGCCGCCGTTGCCGCTTGTGTTCATCAACATGGGAAGCGACGCGATCAAAACAGGAAAAACCACGAAGAGACTCTCGTAGTGCGTAATGATTCCCCCTGTAAAAAAAGCGGAAATCATAAGCACCAGCAACCAGAAGATACGCCTTTTCGCCAACTCCACAACGCTCATTGAAAGATATGGCTTCTCGAAGGGCTTGATGGCCGCCATCTTATGGAAGTCCTCGGTATACTCATCTTCCAAAACCTGCATGGCGTCGTCGACAGTGACTATGCCGACCAGTTGCCCTTCCATATCAATCACCGGCAAAGCGATAAAGTCGTACTTTTGAAAAAGCTCAACTACATGCTCGCGGTCGTCGTCGGTGCGCGCGGCGATGAAGTTCGTGTTCATGATATCGCCGATTTTGTCTGTATCCTGGGCCAGAAGCAATGTTTTGACGGAGACAACTCCGTCAAGAATGCGGTTGGCGTCCGTCACATAACAGGTATAGATGGTCTCCTTGTCCATGCCGACCGCGCGGATACGCTTGAATGCCTCCACCACGGTCATCTGCTCTTTTAGGTTGATATACTCCGTGGTCATTATGCTGCCGGCGGAGTCGTTCTTGTACTGCAACAGATGGTTTATCTGGTGACGCGTCTCACTGCTGGCATTGCGCAGGACACGCTTTACCACGTTTGAGGGCATCTCTTCAATAAAGTCGACAGCGTCGTCAAGAAACAGATCGTTTACAATGTGCCCGATTTCCGGATCCGTCAGCGATCCGACGAGATCCTCCTGCGTGTCAAGGGACAGGTACGAAAATATGTCCGCGGCCGCATCTTTGGGGAGCATCCGGAAAAAGATAACTCGATACTCCTTGCTCAGCTTCTCCAGCTCCCCGGCAAGATCTATGGAGTTTGTTTCCGCGATGAACTTCTTGAGTTCTCTGTGTTTTTTGGCGTCAATGAGTTCCGCAAGGCTTTCAGACATGAAAATCCTCCGCTTGGGGCTCCAGCTATTTCACATACATCCGCATGGGCGCCTTATCGCAATTTCAGTCTTCATTATTACTCCAGTCATACCCGGTAAGCCAAAAAAACGTGTAAAAATTTTGAGCATACTCACTGTTGCGGCAATTTACCCTGATTTTATTCTTGTCAAACTTGTGGGGGGAGGTCCGGTCGAGGATTGACTTCAATTCAAAATAAATTACTCTTAACTGGAAGCTGTGTGTAAAATACAAGCATTTTCAACATTTTCGGCGAAAATACGATAAAAGCCTCTGGGGGTCACATGAAAAAACGTTTGCTTTTCCTGATGCTTTTTGCCTTTTTTCCGATACTTTTGTCATGTTCTTCCTCGCAGAAAGCCGTAAAAAGCTGGAACAAGGGAGATGTCGTGATCTGTCCTCACTGCGGCCGGGAGCATATCTTACCGGAAAAACTTGGAAAATGACCTCTGCCGCCTGAAGGTTGAGCGTTGCTGTTGCGGGAGCGCTCAAATTACCAGGCACACCCATAAAAGGAGTCAATCAGGCGCTTTTAGCAAAATCCACAGGAGGCGATCATTCCAGATTTCAACAATGTTTTACTAGCTTTTGGGCTGACCCTGATGGCCGGTCTGGCGACGGGCATAGGCTCCATAATCGCCTTTTTCACCCGCAACACCAACACCCGATTCTTAAGTCTGGCCCTTGGATTTTCCGCCGGGGTCATGATCTATGTGTCCTTTGTGGAGATTCTGGTCAAGGCGCGAGAGTCCCTTATCGAACCTTTGGGGCCGGCGGCCGGATCATGGGTAACGGTGGCAGCGTTTTTTGGCGGTATCGGCCTTATCGCGCTCATTGACTTTCTGATACCCGGCGAGGATAACCCCCACGAAGTGCGGCTGGTGGAGGATTTGCAACTCGCTATGAGTCGGCAGTCAGACGCCGCCACGCAGGATGGCTCTTTGGCTGAAAATGGGCATCCGGAGGAGCAGGCCAACAAGGCGCGACTCAAAAGGGTGGGGCTGTTTACCGCTCTGGCTATCGCCATCCATAACTTTCCCGAAGGCCTGGTGACTTTCACAATGGCTCTGACGGAGCCGGCCACAGGAGTAGCCATAGCTATAGCTGTAGCCATCCACAACATCCCTGAAGGCATCGCCGTTGCGGTACCCATTTACTACGCTACGGGGGATCGCAAAAAAGCCCTTGGGTATTCGTTCCTTTCCGGCCTTACCGAGCCTGTGGGCGCTCTGGTTGGATATTTTTTGCTAAAACCGTTTTTGGGCCCGCAGATGTTGGGGGTGGTATTCGCTGGGGTGGCCGGAATTATGGTCTATATTTGCCTTGATGAACTATTACCCGCCGCCGAAAGGTATGGCGAACACCATTTATGCATGTACGGTCTTGTGGCAGGCATGGCGGTGATAGCCGTTTCGTTGCTATTGCTCCTGTGAAAAATTGCTTGTCGGTGCTTTATCTATAAATTTTCATGATCGCGCTCAAGTTCGTGTTATCTGCTTGATGGTGTCGAATATCGCTGTTCTCGCCGAGTTCCTCCCCGTGGGCACGCCTTGCTCGACCTCCTTGTCTCGCTACGGCTGCCTTCCCCTCGCTTCCGGCGTCCATGCCTCTCGCGTCGGGTCAGAGCACCCTCGGGGAGGACTCGGACTCGAACTACGCGATATCCGACGATGAATGGTTTTCTTGGGCCTCCCTTGCTTTCGCGCTTTTAGTGCGGATTCGTCTCCGCCGCTTGTCAAATGACGGATCTGGGATAATGGGAGCGAGGCGGCTTTTCTGCGTGCGGCAAAGGCGTATAATTGACGGCTAGCGGGTGCATCAAGTGTTAATCCAAAATGTAAAACGAGGTATTGACTGATGCTCGACCTGAAGTTCGTTCGTGAAAATATCCCTGCGGTTGAAGAAATGCTTAAAAAAAGATGTTCATCCGTTTCGCTTGAAGGATTTGTGGATATGGACGGCAAGCGGCGGGCTCTGATCGTCGAGGTCGAAAAGATGCGGGCGGAACGCAACTTTGCCTCGGAGGAGATCGGACGGCTCAGGCGTGAAAAAAAAGATGCGGCGGAATTAATGGGGCGGATGAAGGTGTTGTCGGAGCGCCTGAAAGGGCTGGAGACGGAGCTGCCTGAGATCGAGCGCCGGATGGAGGAGTTTCTCCTTTCCATCCCGAACATGCCGGACCCGTCGGTTCCTGAGGGGGCGGGGAGCGAGGACAACCCGGTAGTGCGGATGTGGGGCAAGCCGCACGTTTTTGATTTTCCGGTAAAGGACCATGTGGATTTGGGTGTGGAGCTTGGCATTTTTGATTTCGATGGCGCGGCAAAAATTGCAGGCGGACGGTTCAGCCTCTCAAAGGGGGCGGCGGCGCTGATGGAGCGGGCATTGGTCAACTTTATGCTCGACATCCATACAAGGGAGCACGGTTACACTGAGGTATTGCCTCCGTTTATGGCGAATACCGCCTCGTTCATTGGAGTCGGGCAGCTTCCTAAGTTCGAGGAGGATCTGTTCCGTGTGGCGGGAACCGACTATTTCCTCGTGTCGACCGCGGAGGTGCCATTGACCAACGTCGTCCGGGACGAGATCCTTTCGGAAGAGATGCTTCCCTTGAAGATGACCGCCTACACGCCGTGTTTTCGCGCTGAGGCCGGTTCCCACGGGAAGGACACCCGGGGCATTATTCGGCAACACCAGTTCAACAAGGTTGAGCTGGTCAAGATTTGCCGTCCTGATCAGTCGGCGGTCGAGCTGGAGTCGCTGACGCTTAACGCGGAGGAGATACTGAAGCGGCTTGGCTTGCCATACCGACTGGTTACGCTGTGCGTCGGCGACATGGGTTTTTCCGCCGCCAAGACATACGACATAGAAGTATGGCTCCCTTCGCAAGAGAAGTATCGGGAGATATCTTCCTGTAGCTCGTTCTCGGATTTTCAGGCGCGCCGGGCAAAGATACGCTTTCGCGACGGCGCGGGGGGCAAAGTTCGCCTGGCGCATACACTGAACGGCTCAGGTCTTGCGGTTGGCCGCACGGTGGTTGCGATTCTCGAAAATTACCAAAGAGAAGACGGCACTGTCGATATTCCGGAAGCGTTGCGGCCGTACATGGGCGGGATGGAGCGGATTGTAAGGAAGTGATATAATTTTCCTTGGTCCATAAAATCAACGGTTGGTCATAATCCACGCGGCAATAAACCGGATGGTTGGTTGCCGTGCTGAAAAATTAAAGCATTTCTGAAAATGAAGCAAGAAAACGAGTGCGGGCTTTTTCCGCGCCTGGATTGGTTTTGCCGTTAAAAGTTTGTAATACAAAGATGGAGCAATGGTCACTATGGAACTGTTACGGGCAGCCAGGCAAAAGCTCGAGGAAGAGGCGCAAAATATCGAATATGAATTGCGCGTTACTCTGCCAAAAGATATTCAGGAGGCGATGGGACAGGGCGACTTGTCCGAAAACGCCGAATACGAGTCGGCCAAGGAGCGGCAGTCAACACTTCACGGGCGCCTGATCCAAATTCAGAAGCGGTTGGCTGATCTCTCCCGCATCGAGGTGAACGATATCCCGAGAGACCGTGTGGGGCTTGGGAGCGAGGTTGCCGTAGAGAACATGGAAGACGGGATGGAGATCACCTACACTCTGGTGATCCCCGAACTTGCCGACGGAAACAAGTTCCATGTGTCAATCGCTTCTCCGGTGGGACAGGGGTTGATGAACCGCAAGGTCGGCGACATAACAACTATCACAATTCCGCGCGGCACGCTGGAATACGAAGTCCGACGTATCGTAACCATATTCGGAGACGTTCTGGAACAACCCGAAGAATAGATCAAGCCAGGTCGGGGAAACGCTTCCGGACTTCTTCCGCCATTTTTTTTACGTCTTCCGAGCGCGAGCGCGGGCAAACCAGCACGGCGTCTCCGCAACGTATGATTACCGTATCCTCCATTCCAATGGCCGCGATTAAACCGCTATCCGTCCGCGCCAGCGTGTTTTTGCAGTCGGTCAGGATCACGTTTCCAAAGACGACGTTTTCGTTTCCCTTGCTTAAGAACTCGTGGAGAGAGCGCCAGGCGCCAAGGTCGTTCCATCCCATATTTGCCTGCAGGACCAGGATATCTTTTTCCTTCTCAAGTAAGCCGTAGTCAATGGAGATCGACGGCATCCGGCGGTAGGCTTCGGCAAGCCGCTGTTCAAAGCCGCTACTTTTTCCTTGCAGAACTTTCCCTATAGCCTCGCCCACTTCCGGAAGAAATTTCGCAATGCTTTTGGCAAGCGTGTCGTTTCTGAAGAGGAAGACCCCGCTGTTCCAGTCAAAACGCCCCGAGCGCAGGAATCGTTTGGCGGTGGAAAGATCCGGTTTCTCCGCGAAACGCGCGACATTGAAGGCCCCTTTGACTTTTCCGGGAAACGGTGTTCCGCGCTCGATATAGCCATAGCTGGTGGAAGGGTAGGTCGGCAAAACGCCGAGAGTAACGAACCGTCCGGTTTCCCTGGCCAGCTTTAAACCTTTGCGGATGACGGACAGGAAAGCCCTGGCATCCGCAATCGCATGGTCGGATGGAGTAAAAAGCAGAACCGAGTCGGGGTCTTTTTGCGCGATTACCGCTGCTGCCAGGGAGATGGCGGGGGCGGTGTTTCTGCCTTCCGGTTCCAGGAGGATATTATCCTTACGGATTCCGAGAGCTCGGTGGGAAAGGAGCGGGGCGTCCTTGCGGCCGGCGACGACCCAGAGCCGTTCAGGCGGAAAGAGCGGGCGAAGTCGATCCAGCGTTTCGCAGATCATGGTTCCGCCGCCTGTCAGGTTCAGAAACTGCTTGGAACGGCGCGCGCGACTTTCCGGCCAAAACCGCAATCCTGAACCGCCGGCCAGCACGACTGCATGATCCATAACTCGTCCTCCGAGATCATATTTGAGGTAGAATACCCTGATGATGGAAAAGCTGAAAAAAAGTTTTATTACAGGGCTTTTTGTCCTGTTGCCCCTGTGGTTGTCAACCGCCCTTATAAGCTGGTTGTTCGGATTGATCGACGGCCAGTTTGTGCCGATTATTGAAGGCTCCTTCAAACGGGTATTCCCCAACATGCCTCGTATTCCCGGCATGGGAATCCTTACGGGGCTGTCCATCATCCTCGCTTTGGGCCTCCTGGTGCACAATGTTGTGGGGAAACAGATTTTGGAGGGAGTCGAACGGCTGATCGCGCGCGTTCCCGGATATCGGGAGATATATTCCACGTTCAAACAGCTTATATCCGCCCTCTCATCGAATAACAAGGCGTCCTTTACGGAAGTGGTGCTGGTCGAGCACCCAAGAGAAGGAGTCTACATTGTCGGCTTTCGCACAAAGATCGTGGAATACAACGGACGCAAATATTCTCTTGTTTACTTTGCCACGAACCACATGTACCTAGGAGACCTGTTCCTGTTTCCTGAGGATAGAGTGGTGAGGCTGGATATGCCGGCCGAACAGGCGATCAGGATGTTGGTGTCCTGCGGAATCGCGAGTCCATCGCGGTTTAACCGTCATCCGGATGCTGATAAAGAAGAGTTCTCCATAATATTGCCGCATAGTTCGCAGAAGCAATAATTTCAAGTCTTTTTCTAAGTTCAGTCAATTATTATTGTAATAGTAAAACTCCTGACAGTTACTTTTCGCTTCATTCATTTGCCCAAAGACTGATTTGGAATAAATAAACTAATACTTAATTAATAATTGTAATGAGTAGCAAAAGCGAGTGTGAAGGTGTGCGCGTTTATCTCTCCATGTAGGGGAAGCGTTTTTCTTGCCTGTCCCCGTCTACGCCTACGTTCAGAAGCCCTCGCTTTTGCGGTTTTAGAATTGACGCAGAAATAATCTTTATTTAAGTTACAAACCCTGCTGGTTCGTAGCTTTCTATTTCTGTGCCGTCCCAGTTTATTATGCACCCGTTGTAGTTTTTGTTTTCAAGGGCCAAACGGGCTATGAGCTTACCGGCAAACTGGGCGGATTTGAATCTTCCGCCATGAGCCCCTTCAGTCTCACCGTTCAAATCAGTTGCGGTAGCGCCTGGCATTACACCAAAAATCTGTCGCTTGTCGCTGGTCTTTGCTAACTCAACTCCAAAAATCATGACCATGGCATTCTGCGCGGCCTTGCTGGTTTTGTAAGCCAGCGGCTGCCAGTAAAAGTTGCCGGATACCGGAATCGTGACGTTTATGATTTTTGCGTCCGTCGCAAGATTCGGCATCAGGTTTTTGATGAGTTCGTGTGTGCCAAAGAAATTGACCTCCATGGTTTGCCGCAACTCATCCGTTGTATATGCAAAAGGCGATTTGCCCATATCAAGATCCGATTTTTCGGTTTTTAGATTGCCTGGAATACCGGCGTTGTTCACCAGGATATCAAGAGTTCCGACCTTACCTGCCGCCGCTTGAAGCGTACTGAAATCATTCAGGTTGATTTCAATAAAGCTTGCCGCGATGTCGTCTTTTTTGAGTTTTTCAACTGCCAGCGCGCCGCGGCTTTCATCGCGCGCCCCCACCATGATTTCGTAGCCGTTTTTACCAAGCTCACGCGCAATTTCAAGGCCGATGCCTTTATTTGCGCCGGTAACCATGGCTCTTTTTTGCATTTTTTCCTCCATTGTTGCCTGACTGATTGATATTCAAGTTTTATGCTACAAGATTTTTAATAAAAAACTATTCCAACAAGCTTGTGTCCGCGACCGTCCGCTCACTACGGAATCAACTCCACCGAAACCGTACGCGTGCCTGCCCGCCCGTGATCGTCTACCACGCGCAACATATGGCGTCCGGAGGGGGCGTTTTTCCAGGACAGATCCTTGCCGGGCGCGCTGGAACCAAGGTAGGCGGCACCGGAAAACCAGTACAGCGTTTCGACATCTCCGTCGGCCGCGGCTTGCAGGGTTATAGAGTTGCCGTCTTCGTCTTCGCGTGAAAGCCGGCGCTGATAAGTTACGCCGGTCAAAGGCGAGATGATTCTTGGCGCAATGCCCGTTGTTCCGATATGCCCCGTTCCGCAATCGACAGGTGAAGGAGGTATACGTCGCGGGATGCCGGCCTGCGCAAATAGTCGCAGCAAATCGGAAGACCAGAATTCAAAGACCTCGCGCTTGACGAAACGCGGATCGTAAGGCGGACACGCCGCCCGACCGCTGCGCTTGTCAACCATCACCGCGCGGTGCAATTCCGAAATCTTGATCGGCGATACTCCCGGAATGAAAGTTGTTTTGACGGTTCGCGGGCAGTCGGCATTCGGCAAATCCCCCGAAGCCTGACAAACGTCAAGCTGTATTATGTTTGCCGGTTGTCTGCGCATCACCCAGATTGTTTCGTCGGTTGCCATCAGCGCATCGGCTATACGGAAAAACAGAGGCGCCGCCGCGTCAACGCCAACCAGCGCCTTATTGCTGCTGCCGTCGAAATTGCCAAGCCACACTACCAGCACATAACGGCCAAACACGCCCGCTGTCCAGGCGTCCCGAAAGCCCCACGAAGTGCCTGTTTTCCATGCAACCGGCAGCGGCATTTTACGACCGGCGTAAGCAATATCCGGACGCGGATTCTTTTCCAGCATATCGAGCGCGATGAAGGCGGCTTCTTCCGATAAGAGTTGGGCAGGCGTCCCGGACAAGCCGGGTTTGTCGCGGCGCGTGACCAGTGGCTGCCAGCGCCCGCGATTGGGCAGGATCGCGTACAACGCCGCAAGTTCGGACGCGGTCACTTCCCCGCCTCCAAGAGCCAACGCTAACCCATAGTGGGCTTCACTTGCCAGTTTCGTAATGCGCGCGCTTTTGAGAAAATCATAAAAAGACGGATTTTTAAGCTGCGCGTTGACCGCGACGGCCGGGATGTTGCGGGAACGGTTCAGTGCCTGCATTGCGCTTACCGGGCCCGAAAACATCCCATCGAAGTTCTCGGGCGTAAACGGGCCAAAACTATGCGGAGAATCCTTCAGTACAGTCATTGGATGTAAAACGCCCTGATCAATAGCCAGCGCGTAAATGAAGGGTTTTAATGTTGATCCGGGCGAGCGCTTGCCTTGTATGCCATTGACCTGGCCCTGCAACGACTCATCGAAAAAATCAGCCGAGCCAAGCCAGGCTTTTACCTCCATAGTCGTCCAGTCGACCAGAAGGGCGCTTCCGTTTTTCAGGCCGCGCTGCTCCGTTCGCGCAAGGTGCTGGCGCATATGCCGCTCCAGCAGCTTTTGTAAACGCAAATCGAGAGTTGTCTGTATTTCCGGTGCCTGCCGCGTGTTTTCCGTCAAGATCATCGTCGTAAAATGCGGCGCTTCAAACGGCAGGCGAGTTTTGCCGCGCAGGTAAAGCAGCGCTGATACCAGCCCCGCCTGCTCCCGGGCTTCGGGATTCTTTTTCACCCAGCGTTCAAAAAGTCGCAATCGCGCTTCGGAAAGCCTTGTTTGCGCTTCGTCACCCGGTGTGCGGGATAAAGGGCTTTGCGGGATCACCGCCAGGGTCAGGATTTCCGGCAGGCCAAGCGCTTGCGGTCGCTTGCCGAAATAAATCAGGCTGGCGGCGGCAACTCCTTCGATATTTTGTCCGTAAGGAACTGTGTTGAGATACGCCTCGATGATTTCATCCTTGCCATAACGCGCCTCGAGGCTTAGCGCCGCGACGGATTGTTTAGCCTTTCCCCACAATGTGCGAGTGTTGAGCTTGTAGAGCAGCCGGGCCAACTGCATCGTAACCGTCGAGCCGCCCTGTTTGGCGCCGCCGCCATAGGTTCTGGCCGCGGCTCTTACAAGTGCCCAGGGGTTGACGCCCGGATGATAGCGAAAATATTGATCCTCGTGCAGCAACACCGCCTCGACCAGCTCTGGAGGAATATCGGCAAGCGGCGTCCATAAGCGATATTGCTCGTCACGCGCCAGAGTCAGCCTCAGCAGCGCTCCGTGGGTGTCGTACACTGCCGCTGACAACGGAATCGCGTCTTTCAACGCGGGCTTTGGCCAAAAACGAACGGTTGCAAGGGCAACCACTGCCAGCAACCCGCCGCAAAGTATCCGTAAAACACGATGATCGCGAAAAAGCGACATATCCGTCAAATCATCCTGATGATGATCAACATGTTAATAGCGAAAAGCGCGACAGACGCGCCTTTCGCCGCCATCTTTTATATCCTCTTTCCGTCTATTTTCCCGCCGGCGTCACGGTCAGTTTATTACCTGGCAGACTCCGTGCCCGCACATCGCGGCGATACAGCCCTTCCGTATATGCCGGAGGCAATGTGTATGTTCCGACATTGGTTGCTCGAATCTTGTAGATGAATTCGTGCGTACTGGTTGCCAGTGTTCCGTACAGTACAACGCGATCTTCGCGCATGTCGGCATATTGTACCGACCAGTTTGTCGGCGAATTTCCAAACGGCGCCGACCAACTCTCTTCGTCCCTGTCTTCATAGTGTTCATCATCGTTACGATCTTCGTAGTCATCATCGCGTCGTAAAGACTGCTGTGTGTTTGCTTCGTTAAACGAAGGATTCAGCACAAGATCGAATCCGCCCGGCAGCAGATCGACAACGGCCATGCTGATGCCGTCAAAGGTCTGGTTCAATCCACGGAATTTGAGACGGACATACACTTCGTCACCCTGCGCGACGGAGGTCAACGGTTTGCCGGATTCATCGGTGTATTCACGTAGTATTTCGGCGCCATCGCGTAAATCGTCTGTGGGTGGCGCGATATCGAAGCCGGAGGCTTCTACTGAATAAAAGCCCATCATGGCGCCTTGGCTGCGTATGGACAATTTAACCGCTTCCTGTGTAAACGGCGAGCGCCGTACCAATCCGGGCGAAAGCGACAGGGCGCGGCCGGTCTTGTTTTCAATAACCTCGTTGACGTTGATTCCCGCGCCGCCGGATTTTTCCGCCAGGCTTGCCCAGGCGTCAAGCGCCAGCAACAACTGGCCCGACGAGAACGAGGTGTTTCGGTGCGTGGTCAACGCGGCGATTATCGACGTGAACACGCCCTCCGGCAGCTTCTTTGCGTTTTCCGGAAAGTGTCGCGTCAGCAGGTACAGCGCTTCGGCGTCGCGGGATAGTTCGTCATACAACGGCTCGTTGTTGCGAACGCCGCCCAACGGGTCATTAAACTCATCCGCTTTCTTTTTCTCCTCGCCGATATTGAAACGGAAACCGCTCAACACGTTGTCGGCAAGGCGGTCCTGCTTGAGTATTTTGTACGTTGCCGCCAGGTATACCGCCGCCAGGTCGTTCTTCCAGGTTTTTGCGTATCTTGCTTCAAGTCGCTTCTGGATCGCGGCGGCAAATGTGGAAGTCAGCACTCCCTGCCTTGTCAGGACATATACGGCGCGCGCCCTGATCTGCTCTTCGTAAAGCGTGCCGCCTTCGCTTGCCGCGAAATTACGCAGCCACTCATTTCCTCGTTGCAGCATATCCGCCGGCACGGTTTCGCCGCGATCTTTTGCTTCAACAAGGAATTGCTGCGTCCACACGCTCACAGGCGCTGAGACAATGTTGTTTGCCGCCCACACGCCATAGGCGCCTTCCGCGTTTTGCCTGCCGCGAAGCGTGGTAATCAATCCATCAAGCGTCGCCCCGCGCTTGGATTTTAGTTCGCCAAATTCCGGCCTGTGGCTCAAAACCAGCGCGGGCAATGCCTGCGACACGAGCTGTTCAGTGCATGAATATGGGAATTCTCCAAGATAGGATGCCAGCCCATCCGCAAACACCAATGGCGTGGCCGATACGCTGACATTGAGCTTACGATGTTGCGCGAACATACGGCGGGTCGTTTGGATTTCGGTCTCCTTGCCGGAGGCCACTGTGCCTACCTGCAATTCCTGCCAAAATGGACTTGCCGGACGCACTCCCACCGCGGTAGCAAGGCGTGCTGTTCGTTCGCCGATGCCGGCTGTCAGCATCAGCGTTCCGGAGCCAAGCAATGATTTGGCGCGCACCCGGAAGCGAACAACGCCTTCACGGTTTGCCGGAATCGCCGCTTCAACTGTCTTGTCGCCGATTACTTCAAAATATTTGCCCGGATCCAGCGTTACCTTTACTTTTGCGTTGGGCCCGGAATTGTCCAGATTATTTGAAACGATGACCGGCACATCGAATTCGTCGCCCGGCGTTACGGTCAGCGGCGCGGTCGGCGACAACACGAAATCGCCTCGCACGATGGTATGTCCTTGATATACGCCTACCGCCTGCGGTGAAACAGCCACCGCCATCACCCGCAGGCTGCCGTTGAACGATTCAGGCACTTGCCATGACAGTGTGTTGCCGTCAGGGCCGACGTCAACCACGCCGGACCAGTACGCCACAGACGGATCGCGCTTGCGTTTGAAGGGATTCAGGAAACGCCCCACACCGTCGCCAACGTAGTCGCCGCCGCCAGGCGCTGAAGCCATCACCCGCGAAAACTCCGGCAGGATCAGATCAAGCAACTGGCTGGTAGTTACTTCAAGCGCACGCTTCTGGAAGAAATAACCAAGTGGGTCGGCGTTCTTGTAACGCGCTACCTGCAAAATACCTTCGTCGACAGCGAACACCACCGCTTTTGCGGCTTTGTCGCTTCTTATTTTGAACGTCGCCTTTTCTCCCGGTTTGATCTTGTTAGGCGCGGCCACGTCGACCTTCAAATTGTAACGCCCCCGACTGATCGAGAACGGCGCCACGCCATACGACAGCGGGCTCATGTAGATTTCGTCTGAACCCGGATCGCGCACAAACGTTATCGTCAGGTATGCGTTGCCGTCGACATCTTCCGGCAGCCTTATTCTTTGAACAGTGCTGGTAGTCTTGGTGGTGAACCAGCGATGCGCGTAAATCCGGTCACGCTCGATGGTCATCAGCCCGCTTCCTGTGTACGGCGCTTCAATCTGCACTTCGATCTCTTCGCCAGGAACAAAATCGCCCTTTGAGAGCGTTAGTTTCAATTCGGCGTTTTTGTCGAGTGAACGAGTCAGGTTGGCTTCGCCCGCAACGCTATATGCGATATGCGCATATTCCAATCCCGCGGCGTCGCTTAACACATAGGAAAACGCTCCAGGCGTCGCGGTCGCCAAGGTAAGCGAATTGCCGGCAGCCGCAATCGAATACGGTTTTTCTTCGAGCAGGATTTCCTTTACCTTTGACTGGTAACGGAAAGTGCCGTCGTATTGCCTGGTCAACACCGATACAAACCGACGCTCGATATGCCGCAGTTTCAATCCTTCGGCCGCGCGTTGTTTACCGTCGCGACCGATTGCCAGCAAATCGATTTTGCGCGCGCTGTCACGGCGCACAAAGGTCAGCTTGCCGTCCGGCTTGTAGCCGACCAGGAAATCCAGTCCCGACACCAGCACAGACGCTTCGCCCGATACACCCCGGCCGCCGTCGGCCTCAAACCCGTTAACGATTATATGTGCGCGGTATGTCGCTCGCGCGAAACGCTGCA
>Ga0099364_10005372_pt1 | contig 19033 bp, 14 predicted proteins | sample TergutTh196P3_FD_73070 | JGI IMG/M metagenome (GOLD analysis project Ga0099364, IMG submission 73070) | Microcerotermes parvus P3 segment gut microbial communities from Pointe-Noire, Republic of the Congo - Th196 P3 | ecosystem: Host-associated > Arthropoda: Insects > Digestive system > Gut ...
TGCTACAGAAGTTAGAAGAATTTCTACGGTACGAAATATTTTATCGATAAACGAAGGTTCAGTGATCTACAAAAATGAGGTAGGATTGATTGAATTCAACCGAAACCAGAAAAAAAGTTTATTTCTTTTTTGGGATTATGAAGATAAAATTCGTACTTTTTCATACTATGAGAGCCTGACAAGTTTTATATATATTTCTGAGTCAGAAACATCTGAGCCCGTTCAAATTCGTGAGACCTTAGGCGAGTATTTTTGGGATATCCCTTATATAATTGCTACATCTAATGGCTATGATGAGTATACTTGGAGTGTTGAAGGGAGAGTGTTTACCGGAGTCAATATTCGAGAAAGTGACACTGTAACTTATGTCGTAAAATTAAACGAAAATGAACAATTTATGTCATTAGAGTTAACAAATGATGATCCTTGGGACACAGGCCTTTTTGAAACTTTTTTTTACGAAAATATCAATCCGATATTTCCGGAAGATTTCGATAAAGACGACTTTATTGAATCCGAATAAACTTTAAATCGCTTGCAACTGATAACTTTTTCCTTTTTCGGTGGAAAAATCTATGACTACTGTTTCTTTCAGATTCAGGGTTGCTTCCGGCGCGAGGGTATTATTGCCGATGACAGATTCTGTGGGTTTCGGCAGGTTAAAAAATGGGTTGGGATTTGCGCCTTCAGCTTGTTTTGCTTGAGTTCCTGATACGGTAAGCGGCACATGAGCGCGCACGCGGCAATTCCCGCCAAGCGTAGAACGTATCATTGCAAACGTCAGTTTTCCGTTTTTCCATTCCATATCTATCTCAAAACCGCCGCGTGCGCGTAATCCTTTAACGCTGCCATCTGTCCAGACGTCGGGCAGCGCGGGCAACAGGTACAATTCGCCGCCGTGACTTTGCAACAGCATTTCGGTAATACCGGATGTTCCGCCGAAGTTTCCGTCGATTTGGAAGGGCGGGTGCGCGTCGAAGAGGTTCGAGTAGGTACCGCCTCCGCGCATATTGACGTCGGTAGCGTCCACGTGAGCAAGCCCGTTTTTGAGCATCAGGTAAGCGTGGTTGCCGTCCTCAAGGCGCGCCCAGAAATTGATTTTCCAAGCCATTGCCCATCCGGTGCCGCCATCGCCGCGCATCAGCAGCGTTTGTTTGGCAGCCTGCGCCAATTCGGGAGTAATTCGGGGTAATATCTGTTTTCCGGGGTGTAAGCCGTAGAGGTGTGATACATGGCGATGTTCCGGTTCCTGGTCTTCAAAATCGAGATGCCACTCCTGCAATTGTCCTTTCGATCCTATATGCGGCGGAAAAAGTTCAGCGCGGACGCTTTCAAGTTGCGCCCGAAAATCAGCGTCTGTATTCAATATTTTAGACGCTTCGATACAGTTTGTGAACAAGTCCCAGATGATTTGCATGTCCATCGTGGATGCTTTGCACAGTTCGCCTATTTGCTGTTTGCCGTCTTTGTCGATGTATCTGAACGCATTTTCGGGTGACGACGAGGGGTTGGTCACCCAGTACCCGCTCTCATCTTTGATTAACCAGCCGAGCATGAACTGCGCCGCGCCTTTCATCAGCGGATAAGCCTTTTCGCTCAGAAATTGTTCATTACCGCCAAAAGCGTAATGTTCCCAAAGATGTTGCACGAACCATCCGCCTGCCATTGGCCAGCACGACCAGCGCGGCGTCGAGCGCGGGTCTGTGTTGAATCTGCCCGTTGGATAAGTCATTGCCCACACGTCAGTGTTGTGGTGCGCCGTCCAGCCGTCCAGACCATAGTTCGTTCGGGCTGTTTCTGCGCCATTGACAGCCAACGATTGCAGAAAATCAAACAACGGTTCATGACATTCCTGCAAAGCGGTCATTTCGGCGGGCCAGTAATTCATTTCGGTATTGATGTTGACCGTGTAATTGCAACCCCACGGCGGCTGTACATGACGATTCCAAATACCCTGCAAATTGGTGGGCTGCGTACCGGGACGCGAACCGGCAATGGTAAGATAACGCCCGTATTGATAATAGAGTTCTACCAATCCGGGATCGCCTGTTTGTGCAAAGCGGCTCAATCGACGGTTGGTGGGAATGGTATCGAAGGCGGCTTTTGCAGGACTGTCCATTCCCAAGTTCAATTCCACGCGGTCGAACAGGGCGCGATAATCGGCTACATGCCGTTTCAATAGATGGGTATACAATTTGTTTGCAGAAAGGTTTGCGTCAAGAACATTTTGCATACGCGCCGACGCTTCCGCGCCGGGGTCCTTGCCCTCTAAGCCGGGCGATTTGTCAAACCCGTTGAAACTGGTGGCTGCCGACAGGATAATGACCGCGCTGCGGGTATTTTTCACGCTAAGCCGGTCGCCATCTTTCGTCACCGTTCCGCCTTCGGGAAGTATTTTCACATGTACCTCAAAGTTCATCCCTTCGCCGCTGTCGTCGGCAGCATAAACAATTTGTTCTTCGTCTGGGCGATGGGCGACATATTCCGGCGCCTTGCCCTTCAAAACCAAATAATCATCAGCCGTTGCCGATGTGCTGAAGCGCAATTCGCTGGATAGGCGCGTATCGAAATTCAATGCGCCTTTTTTGTCGGCTTCCACGCGCACCACCATTACCTGATCGGGATAAGAGATGAAACTCGAACGCAGATAATTGACGCCATCAGCGGCAAATCTGACTGTAGCAACGGCTTCGCTGATATTCAAATTGCGATAGAACGCGGTGGCTGCCGTATCGACGTCTTTCATGTCGAAGAAAAGATTTGCCATCGGCTGGTATCTCGCCGAATATAGCCCTTGCGCATTTTCGCGCCAGAGTTGCGCCGCCTTGACGTAATCGCCTTCGTCAATCGCCTTGCGGATGTCCGGTAGCGCAATTACTGCCTTTGGATTGTTGCCTTCGCGCGGAGCGCCCGACCACAGCGTATTTTCATTGAGCTGGTAATACTCGCTGAACGGACGCCCGTAGACCATCGCCCCAATACGCCCGTTGCCCAACGGCAAAGCTTCTTCCCAAACTTTGGCGGGACGGTCGTACCAAAGTTTCAACTGTTTTGTTTTCTCTCTGTTGCCGCATCCGGCATACAAACAGAAAATCATTAAGAAACAAATATTTGTGGTGATTCTCATGATGATTTTGATGATGATTTTGGTGATAAATTGTTTTGTGGTACAAAAATACAAATTCGCTTGTAATATTCAAATTTGTTTTGTAAATGAACGATGTCTCAATCCAAAACCAAGAATTGACAGCAAGCACTTTTTTTTCATCATCCCCCCTTGTTCAATAAAAAAAATGATTATCTTTGCGCCCTCAAATTTTGGAATCATTCGGGGTGTAGCGCAGTCCGGTTAGCGTATCTGCTTTGGGAGCAGAGGGTCGCAGGTTCGAATCCTGCCACCCCGACGAGAAAAATCTAAGCCATACATTATATTAATGTATCATTTTCAAAAACTAAAATCATGCAAGAGAAAATCGTAGAAATCAAATCATATTCGACTGAAATATACCAACTTGTTCGCGGCTTGCTGGCGCAATTATCGCCCAAGCGCGCGCCGCTATCCGAAGAATCGTTTCGCGCCATATTGGATGCGGCGAACACGCATTTGTTTGTGTTGTACCACGCCGAAGATACGCCGGTGGGGATGCTGTCTGTGGGTTTTTGTCATACTCCTTCCGGGCATAAGGCATGGATTGAAGATGTGGTGGTGGATGCTGCGTACAGGGGGTACGGTTACGGAAAAAAAATCGTTGAACACGCCATCGCTTTTATTCGCGCCTCAGAAGCCGACAGCATATCGCTGACAACGAACTCTTCGCGTATTGCAGCCAATCATCTGTACGTATTGCTGGGTTTTGAAAAATACGAAACAAACGTTTACAGAATGTACCTTCCTTAGGCTGGGAAGTTCAAAATAATACGGCAATGGTACGGTCGTCATTTTTGCCGGGCGTCCAGAAGCCGAGCCATTTAAGCAGTTCTTCGCCTACGTCGTTGATTTTTCCGGAAAAGTCCACTTGCGAATTTAGCTCATCCCAGAACTTGTCCCACAATTCAAAGCAGGGCAGGTCGGATGTGCATCCGAATTTTGGATTACTCACGCCGTTAGTCATCAGGAACAGCGCCGAGAAATCATCAATAATGGTAAAGCATATTCTCCGTTCTAATTCTGAAGGTTGAATGATTCCGGGCGTAGTCAGGAAATATTTTTCCGGCGGACTCTCCATTCCTCCCATCAGGTTGGCGTACCATTTGTTTTTTTGATACGCGCAAATGGCGCCGTCTCCTACGCCAAAAGCGCCGATCAACCAGCCAAATTCAAATTTTTTGCAAATACAGAGCAACAGGGTGGTTGCAAAATCGGCGGGTTCATGTTTTTGTCTTGCCGCTTCGTCAACAATATTGCTGTAAGCGTCGGTAGCCGACCGTGCAATGACGTCGTGAAGCCGTCCGATGATTTCTTTGCGTACATGTTCCGATTTCCTTCTGCTGTACTTGATGGTCAACTTTTTCAAACTTTTCGATTGCGCTTTAAGCCGATCAAGAATTGATTTTACGGCGCTATCGCAGGCTATTTCCGAACCCTTTCGGGAAAATTTCGATTTTCCTGCGCCATCTGACACGGCAAGCGCATACCATCGTGTTTTGGGATCGTACTGTATGTTAAAGTCGTCCTCACGGATTTTTCCCTTTTCAATTTGCCGGAATCCACGCATACTGGCAGCCACCATATCTTTTTTCAATCGTGTTTTTCCGTCTTTGTTCACCGGCACGGCGCACACGTCTTCGTCGGGTTTCCAGTACGGATCGCTTTCATCCACTTCGTCCAATGGAAAATTGTAATCTTCTTCCACAATGAGTTTGAGCGTGTGGGTGGACATCTGCTCCTTTCCCGATTCATTGTATTCCCTGATATTAAACAATAAATCGAACGAACCGCTCTTTTTGGGAACTCCGGTAATCTGCTTCTTGTCGGGGAAAAAATGCAGTCCGGTTTTTTCCAAGCCCTCCAACGAATCAATTGCCTTTAGGTTGGATTGAAATAAATCTCTGCTTATCTGCATTCTGTAAGGATGACCGGCGCGCGCACTGGGCAAATTGCCCAACGTGGAACCGGTTTTTTTATTTTTGCCGACAGTTTTATCAAAATCCTTGTTTGGAATATTGATTTTATTATTATCTTTGCGCCCGAAAATTTTATCCTCTGAAAAATACATATTTTAAAATCAAATAACCTGTATGAAATCATCAACCATCACCAAAATCTGTTTACTGGTCAGCACGTTGCTATTATCCAATTGTTCGGCGAATGGCCCGACAAAGATAATCATTTATACTGAATATGGCAACATTGAATTGCAATTATATGAAAAAACGCCTGAACATCGCGATAATTTTATCAAGTTGGTCGAGGAAGGCTATTACGACGGGATTCTTTTCCATCGGGTAATCAAGGACTTCATGATTCAGGCTGGCGATCCCAACAGCAAAAATGCCCAGCCCGGAACGCCATTAGGTCAGGGAGGTCCCGGCTATACGGTTTCCGCCGAACCTGTTGCAGAGTATATCCACAAGCGCGGGGCTTTGGCGGCGGCTCGCTTGCCCGACCATGTGAATCCTGCCAAAGCATCTTCGGGTTCGCAGTTTTACATCGTACAGGGGAAACCCTGCACCGACGAAGAACTGGATCAAGTGAATGTGCGCATTGGCATACAGTATGCCCGCCAGTTGATTCCTCAATTCATTCAGGAAGAGGAAGCAGCCATGCAAGCCTCCGGGCAGGCGGTTCATCCCGATTCGGCGCAGGTCAGGGCAACACGCAGAGCCTCTGCATGGTTGGACGAAAATCCGTACCGCATGTCGGAAGAAGACCGTCAAGTTTACAAAACCATTGGCGGCGTGCCGCACCTTGATGGCGAATACACCGTATTTGGCGAAGTAACCAAAGGTATGGACGTAATCGACAGAATAGCCGATTTAGAAACCGACGATAACAACCGTCCTAAAAATAATGTGATCATCAAAAGGATGAGGGTGTATTAATCTTCTTTTGCGACAGGCAGATACGAGATTGTAAAAAAGAACTTGGCGCCGTTTCCTTCGGACGATTCCAAGCGTATGTCGCCGCCCATCATTTGGACGATGCTTCGGGCAATGTTCAACCCGATACCGGTGCCTCCGTACACGCGGTTGTTGGTAAGTTCCACCTGACGGAAACGCTCATAAATAATTTCATGCTGTTCGGGATTTATCCCAATACCCGTGTCTTCTACAAAAAATTCGAGCTGTTCGGGAGCGGATTGCCGGTATCCGAAACGGATGTACCCTTTATCCGTAAACTTGATGGCATTGCTTATCAGGTTATTGAGTACCTGACGCAGGCGCAGCGGGTCGACCAGGGCAACACAATTGTCTTTGGATTCCCGTTCGTCGTAAATAAGCGCTATATGCTCTTTGTTTGTGCTTTGCAGGTAAGTTTCAAAAAACATCCGCATCTCTGTCATCAAACTGTTGATACATAATGGAACAGGGTGCATATTCAATTGTTTTGCTTCAATCTTTGCCAGATCGACAATATCGTCTATCAACTTCACCAATTGCGCGCTGCTGTTGTTCACCACGTTGATGTATTCCTGTCTGAGTTCGGGCGAGATACGGTCGGATGAGAGGAAGTGGAGGAACCCTGTGATACCGTTAAGCGGGGTGCGGATTTCATGCGATACATTGGCTAAAAAAGCCGATTTAAGTCTATCAGACTCTTCGGCTTTTTCTTTAGCGCGGACAAGTTCTATTTCCGCATGTTTGCGACTTGTGATGTCGGTCATAATACCGTCCCATATCACCTTGTTGCCATCCGCATATGGTTTTGAGGAGATGCGCAACCATCGAAGTTCGCCTTTTTTGTTGATGCGCACATCTATGTTGAAGTCAGACAAATTGTTGGTGGTCAATTCGTTCAAATGATTCATCCGGGGCCAGTCTTCGGGATGGACGATATTATCGAACGGCGTTACATCTTCGGCAATCGCTTCGGGCGTTAGTCCTGTGATACGTTCCCATGTGCCGCTGACGAACTCCATATATTTTTTTCCTGTATCTCGTTCTAAAACAAGACGGTACAGAATTCCATCGGGAAGATTATCACTCAAGGTGACCAAACGTTTTTTTTCGGCGATGAGTTTTCGTTCATTCAGTTCCAAGAGTTCACGGGAACGAATTTCTTCGGTAATGTCGCGGCTGATACTGCAAAACATTGTTTCTGATGCAGTCATGGCGACAGGAAAAAAGAGGATATTGAAAATCCGCAGTTCGCCCGTTTTGGAGTGCTTTACATGGTGGACAAGTGTTTTATGCGGCATGGTGGCTACAAGCGCCTTCAGTTCGGCTTTCATCCGTTCACATTCTTCTCTTGAATGTTCTTCAAATGGATAAAGTATTTCAGCCACTTCCCAAATACGCATTTTCCCGACGACTGCTTCTTTGGTCAGCCCCGAAATCTTTTCATATCCGCTACTCCATTCTCTTAAAATCCCGTTGCTGTCCATCAATGCAATTCCATCGGCTGAATGGTTGAAAATACCGCGAAAAGTACATTCGCTTTTCCACAAATGACATTCGCTTTTTTGCATCTGTTCCAACTGTGCTTGTAACACGCGGACTTCTTCTTCTAATTGCGCAACACGATTATCTGTCTGCTTCATCATGAATTGTTTATCCCTGTTTCAACATTTTTCCAATATCTTGGCTAATTCCTTCTGATTAATGGGTTCTTCGAGTTGTTTTGAATGAATATTACGTTTTCCGCCGATAAAAATGACCGGCAAATTGGCGCAAATGGATTTGATCTGTTTGATTTCGTTATCGTTTGCCTGTGTGGCGTCAACAATGACTACATCCACATGATTTGCTTTTCTGAGGATATGGTCTATCGCCTGCGAAATGTTAGGGACTTGGCTTGCGGCGAATCCGGATATGGCGAGAAATTTTTCGATATACCCGTACTTCATTTTCCCTGACATCACTACTAATGCCATTCGGTTCAACGAAAATTTCTCCATATGGTCATTTTCGTCGAACTGCTGCCTGTAAAGTTCTTCGTTTTCGAGTGTTACGGGAAGATACGAAATGGTGAAATAGAATGACGAGCCTTCTCCTTCGGACGATTCGACCCACATGTCGCCGCCCATCATTTGGACAAGCGTTCGCGATATGTGCAATCCCAAGCCCGTTCCTCCGTAAAGACGGTCGTGCGTGATGTGCGCTTGACGGAATCGTTCAAAAATAATTTCCTGCTTTTCGAGTTTTATTCCGATGCCTGAATCTTCTACCACAAATTCGAGCATGTCGGGAGCGGATTGCCGATAGCCGAAACGGATGAATCCTTTTTCGGTAAACTTGATGGCATTATTCATCAGGTTGATGATCACCTGCCGCAGACGCGTCGCATCAGCGTAAGTCAAACTGTCTTCTAAAAATTCGGCGTCGTCAAGAATCAGCGAAATATGTTGTTTTTTGTCTACTTGTATGGAGGTTTCAAAAAACAGTCGCAATTCTTCCATCATGTCGTTGATACGTACCGGACTTGGATTGATATTCATCTGTTTGGCTTCTATTTTGGCAACATCAATGATGTCGTCTATCAGTTTTGCCAATTGCGTACTGCTGTTGTTGATGATGTTGATAAATTCTTTTCGTCGTGCCGCAGAGAGGTCTTCGGAATTGAGGAAGCGCATAAATCCTATGATTCCATTGATGGGAGTACGTATTTCGTGCGACATGTTGGCAAGGAACGCCGATTTGAGGTTGTCGGCTTCTTCGGCTTTTTCTTTGGCGCGGAAAAGTTCCAGTTCCGCAAGTTTTCGGTCGGAAGTGTCTGTAGCAAATTCCATGATCGCGGGTCTTCCGTCAATCCATTCGAGCGCTTTGGTTTCGATGGTGTACCAGCGTTTTGTCAGCGGGTTGTAGTCTTCCCAAAAATAAACCACATCATTCGGACGTCCATTTTCGTCTAACAATTTTTGCTTCGGACAACCTTCACATTCTGTATTTCTTCCCGCCTTAAACGATTGCCAGCAAATTTGACCTTCAGCGTTTTCGCCTATCTCCTGATCGAATGATTTGTTGGAAAAAAGAATTTTCATGGTTTCGCAGTCAATAACGAAAATATTGGATTTGATATTGTCCAACACCGTCCGCATGACCTGCTGCGACTGTTTTGTAATCGTTTCAGCCTGATACCTTTTTGAGGTGGTCGAAACAATTTGTGCAATGTTTTGCAACAATTCTACGTCTTCTTTTTCCCACACTCTGTCCTCCAAAACGGTAAATGATATATATCCGAAAAATTTTCCGTATTCAGCCAAGGGAAGTACTGTGATTGCCTTAACGCCTTGCGGCTGCAATATTTCAATCATTGCGGGATGCAGCGTACTGATGTCGGAGGTACAAATCATTCGGTCGCGCGCGAGCATGTCGAACCATGGTTTTCCGTAGTCAAGCCGCACATTTTTAAGATAGTGCATGGCAGGCTCTACGCCTTCGTTGCACCATTCGTAGGAAACTCCGTAATGAACGCCGTCGGGATTATCCTCCCAAATTTGCATACGGCTCATTCCGGTAAATTTGCCTATCTCGGCAAGCGCGATGTTCATTGCGGTGGGTATATCCTTTTCCAAATGAAATATTTGCAGGATTTTGATGAACAAAGCCTGCCGGAGTCCGGTTTCTTTACGGATTTCTGCGGTTGTACCGAGGTGGGCAGCGCCGTTTTTTTGAAATTTTTCCAACTGCGCTCTTAGGTTGCGTACCTCGTCTTCTAATTGAGCAATGCGATTATCTGTTTGATTCATCTTGTTTCGCTTATTTTTCCTGTTACTTTTCCTGTTAAAAGCGCAAAATTAGAATATTTTTTTGAGCTGACCAAAAAAAAGGTGTAAATACATCTTTTTTGGTCATTCTATTTCAAAAAGTTGCTCAAAAATTTCGCCATTGCGAAATTTTTTCAGAATCGCAAAATTAATCTTTTTTTTGATTTTTTTCATTTTTCGATGCAGCAAAATTAACTTTGTCCCGTCTATGATTGTATAGAACCAACAGAAAAAAGCATGGTTGCGACGCATATTTTTCGTAAAGACAAGAAATCAGGCACGTTTCAGCGGGAATTGTATCAAGTCCATTACCGGAGAATCTACAATACCTGCCTGCGTATTGTCAAAAATCCGATGGACGCCGAAGAAACCATGCACGACGTGTTTTTGAAGTTATTTGACCATATGGACGATTTGCAGGACGAAAAGGCATTCCATTCGTGGAGCCAAAGTATTGCCATCCGGACGTCGATTGACAGGATACGCAAGAAAAGTCAATTTTTCGTGCAATTGGACGACCAGCTGCCTATCGCCGACGAGGAGCAGACAGAAGATGATGGCGAGGAAATGGAACTTACGGTGGAAGCCGTCAAACGCGAGATAAACCGTCTACCCGACGGCTACCGTATCGTTCTGTCAATGCGCCTTTTAGAAGAATGTGAATTTGAAGAAATAGCCCAAGCGCTTCAAATCAAGGAATCCACAGTTCGCTCGCAATATGTTCGCGGACGCGAAAAATTAGCGAGCAGGTTAAAACAATTAAAATTTGAGCAATGAATCGTTTAGAAGAATTTATCAGCAACCACAAAGACCTGTTCGACGAAGAACCCGCAACAGGTCATTTCGAGCGGCTGCAACAAAAAATGAGCCAACAAGACCAACGAATCGTCATATTGCGCTGGGGATTATCTATTGCCGCATCCATAGCCATTGTGTTCGCCCTCTGGCAATATGCGCCAAATCAAAACCCAATCTTGCCATGCGAAAACGCTGCCGATATGAAGATTTGCTATTTAGACAGAATGGATGCCGTAGCAAATCAGATAGAGGCGCTCGTCAAGGATTTTGACCAATGGGACAGGCAAGACGTCATGAACGATGTGCAGAACATCATCGACGCTGTCCACAGCGATTTCGATATCGAACTGCCGGAAGAACTTCCCGACGAGATAGCAAAAGAAATTCTTTCGGACTATTACCAAAAAAATCTGGAAGGTCTGGAAATGATTGTGCAGGCAATTATTGCCATTTAGTTGCGCGATGTTTATGATACTGCCGGGTTTTTATTTTTTGGTAAAAATACAAAAATTATGTCTCAAACTTGAAATGTGTTATCTGCCTGACTGTATCATCAATAGCCATTGCGATACAAACAGCGTCGGGAAATGGTTGGGCATAATGTTTATCAATCATTTGGCGGTACGCTTTTTCAGCTTTCTTTTCGGGATTTTCACCTGCGTAGGCGACTTTCAGTTCGAACACCCAGATTTTGTCCTTGTGCCTGACCACCAAATCGGCGCGCCCTAAATTGGTATGCATCTCAGCAACGACAACAAGTCCGCAACCTCGCAAAAACGAAATAATATTAGATCGGTACAGCCATTCCTGAGGTTTCATATCATATTGATTGTCGGAAATATTTTTTTTCACTGCCGCCGCAGAAAAGTCGTCGTAGGGAATGCATGCCAACAACCTATTGAGGGCTGAAACAACTAATTTATGGTCATTGGCAAGCAATCCTGAAATCAAGTCAGACCTGCAATAAGTAAAATCATCGCCATTATCTTCCAAAACATATTGTGACACCAAAAGCGACAGAGAGTTTAACACTTCTGTGTTCGGGTAGTCTAATGCAATAGAATCTCCAATTCCTTTTCGCAGGCTCAAATAACCGGTTTGAAACAGGAAACTTTCAGGCTTCGCCTTTTCTATTTCGGTTGAATTATTGAAAAACTCTTCCGAAACGGAAAAATTGCGAAACTGCTCTACCGACAGTTTGTTGGATTTCAAATAATCCACAAACATGGAAGAGGTTCCGCTTTCTATCCAGTAGTTTAAAAACATTTTGCCGTGAAAAAATCGCAAAGTTGAATACGGATTGTATAAACGATGCTTCCCGTCTACATCGAAACAAAAACCATTGTAGTAGTTTTTCATTTTTTCGAATAACGCTTCCGTTGTCATTCCAAATTTTTTTGCCGTTTCGTCAAGATAATCAGGAAAGTATTTGATAATCTCTTCTTCGGTCAATCCGCAAATATCACCATATTCTGCGTATAACGAAATATCCGTAATGTTATTCAATGTAGAAAAGACGCCCATCTTCGTAAATTTTGAAATGCCGGTGATAAAGATAAAGGATATGTGTTTATCGTTGGCTTTGATTTGCGAGTAATAGCCTCTTAACAGTTCGCGAACTTTGGGCGCCATGTTGGGGTTGTTTACAAAATCGGTGTAGGGCTTGTCGTACTCGTCGAGCAGGAAAACCACCTTTGAATCGTATTTTTTTGCGGTTCGGACTATCAACTCGGCTAAAACATCTCTGGCAGAAGCAGTTTTATCAACTTCAACCTCTAATTCTAATGCGGTCAATAGCGTTCTTCGTTTTAAAGAATCTTCAATGCCTTCAATCCCTTTGTCTGTACCTATCCCACCCATATCAATTCGAATCACAGGACTTGGCTTAAATTCAGGTCTGTTCAAGAACTCTTCGGCATAAAGCCCTTTAAACAAGTCTTTTCTACCCGAAAACAACGCTTCAAAAGTTGTTAAGGTAAGCGATTTACCGAAACGACGCGGACGGGCAAGAAAATATAACTTACCGGTATCTATAAGGTTGACAAGATGATGGGTCTTGTCTACGTATAGATACCCTTTCGCGCGAATTTCTTCAAACGTAGGAAGACCCGCAGGCAATTTTAATCTTTTGCTTTCCATTTCATTCATTAAGAATAATTTCGTGTTGAAAACAACCACAAAGGTAGATATAATTTTGATTATTGCAAGCGTGTTATTGAAAAATCCATATCAATTCATTTAAAAAAGATCGGTAAAATTGGACAATTCAATTTTTTTTATGTACGTTTGCATTTTTAACCAATTTACTTATCAAATCAATTAAATCAATGTACATGAAGAAGATAACATTTGTATTTTTGTTTGCATGTTGCTCGTTAATAGCAATTTCAGCGCAAGGCGTAGGCGCTTCGCCGGAGTACATCAAGGCGATCACTCCCGAATGGAAGGGAGAACGTTTTCCTGACGGAAGACCAAAAATTCCGGACGATCTCTTGGAAAGGGCAAAAAATATTGCCATAGAAGCAATGTGGGGTCCCCTCCGTAATCTGCGTTATAACCATCAATTTGAAGGAGACCTTCGGGCTATTCATCTGGGACAAACGATGACGGGCAGAGCGGTGACCGCTCAATACATGCCTTCGCGCCCCGACTGGGAGGCTTATATCAGAACGCAAGGTCTGGCTGAAGGACATTCAGCGCAGGGAATGTCCAATTCGTGGCCCATCAACGTTTTGGTTGAAGGCGACATCTATGTCGCCGACGGCTATGCAAAAATCGTCGATGGCACATTAATTGGCGATAATCTGGCTAACGCCATCTATGCGAACTCTAAAAGAGGCGTCGTTTTTTACGGCAGTGTGAGAGACGAAGAAGGAATTAAGCGAGTAGAAGGTTTTAACGGATGGATATTGGCAGCAGATCCTTCCTACATACAGGGTATGATGTTAAGCTCGATCAATCATCCTATCCGGGTGGGAAGGGCTACCGTACTGCCCGGCGATCTGGTGGTGGCTAAACAATACGGCGTACTGTTTATTCCCGCGCATCTTGCCGAACGGGTTATCGTTGAAGGCGAAGTGACCGAATTGCGCGACTATTTCGGCTGGCAACGGCTTCGCGAAGGAAAATATCTGCCCGGACAAATTGACAGCCGCTGGACAGACGAAATTAATGCCGACTTTAGAGAATGGCTCAAACAATATCCTAAACTGCCAATGCCACTTGAAGAAATTGAAGCATTTTTGAACGGACAACGAACATGGTAAATCAATAACTCATCATCATATGAATACTGAAATAAAAGAGACAGCTCAAAACGAACAAATAAGCGACGATAACACTCGCAGAGACTTCCTCAAGAAAGCCGCAATTGGCGGAATTGCTTTGGGTGGAATGATGGGCGCTTCCATCGAAGATACCGTTGCATATACCACCTCGCAGGTAAAAAGGGCTTCGTCGCCTTCGGAATTGAGAATAACCGACTTGCGTATGGCGGGCAGGATTATCAAAATTTATACCAATCAGGATATTTACGGACTAGGCGAAGTTCGCGACGGCGGCGATCCGCGTTTCGCGCTGTTTTTGAAAAGCCGGATTCTCGGATTGAATCCTTGCAACGTAGAAATGATTTTTAAAGTCATCCGTCAGTTTGGCTATCACGGACGACAAGGCGGAGGCGTGAGCGGCGTTGAAATGGCGCTCTGGGATTTATGCGGAAAGGCGTATGGCGTGCCGGCTTGGCAATTGCTCGGCGGAAGATACCGCGACAAAATACGCCTTTATGCCGACACCCCAGATAGAGGCGGCGCCGACGAAATAGCAAAAGCAATTAAAAACCGGATGGAAGTGCAGGGTTTTACTTGGCTAAAAATGGACTTGGGTATACATCTGATACCTAATCGCGATAAGACAGTGGTCAACAGTAATTTCTGGAATGGAGCGGGAGGGCAATACGATCTTCGCGAATACACAGGATACGGTTGGAGGCAACATCCCTTCACGCAAGTGCAATTAACCGATAAAGCCTTAGAAGGGTTGGTTGAAGTTGTGGATAAAGTCCGCAGTATTACCGGTTATGAAATACCTTTAGGAACCGACCACTATGGACATTTCGACATCAATAATCATATTCGTATGGGCAGGGCTTTGGAAAAATACCGGCTGGCGTTTCTTGAAGATGTAACCCAATGGTGGAACTACGAAGATTTGAAAACCATCAAAAACGCTATTGAGACCCCCATTCTTACAGGCGAAGATATATATGCTCTTAGAGGTCCGGGCAGGGATTCGGGTTTCAAAGACCTGATTGACGCTCGCTGCGTAGATTTGATTCATCCCGATTTAGCCACATCCGGCGGACTTTTAGAAACCAAAAAAATAGGCGATTATGCCGAAGAAGCAGGTATTGGCATGCTCATGCACATGGCGGGTACGCCGGTATGCTTTATGGCAAATGTTCATTGCGCGGCTGCCACAGAAAACTTCCTCGCAGTGGAACACCATGACCCCGATACCCCGTGGTGGGAATCTATGGTGACCATGACCGGAAAAGAACCGATGATTACCAAAGGTTTCGCGAATGTGCCGCTTGATTCGCCGGGTTTGGGCATTGAACTAAACGAAGAAGTGGTTCTGGAGCGTCATGCCCGCCGTTATGGCGGTGAAATGTGGGCGCCCACAGACGATTGGAACAGAAGTTTTTCACACGATAGATTGTGGAGTTGATGTCTAATACCATTCATAAAATACTTTTAGCCGGTTCGGCGCTGCTGTTGGTGATTGCAATGGCGATGATTTTTGCGGGAAAGGTTGCAGAGACAGGACCGTTTATGGTCGGGTGCTTTATGTGCTTGGCAATAGGTGTCAGGGGTTTTCAGGCGGTCAAATCATTTTCCTATACGATATGGATTTTTACGGCTGTGGCAGCCTCCATGTATTACCCGCAAATTTTTACGTCGTATGGCAATTTCAAATTAACGATGCTCATCGTTCCCCTTCTTCAGATCATCATGTTTGGCATGGGTTCGCAAATGAGTTTGACCGATTTTGCAGGCGTCATCAAAATGCCCAAAGGCGTGATTTTAGGAGTTATCATATCCTATATGGTGATGCCGTGTATCGCATTTTCCATATCCAAAATATTCAATTTCCCGAATGAAATTGCGGCGGGAATCATCCTGATAGGATGCGTCCCCAGCGGATTGGCTTCTAATGTAATGAGCTACATAGCCCGCGCCAATCTTCCGCTATCCGTAACGATGAGCGCTTTTTCAACGCTTTTAGCCCCTTTTGTTACTCCGTTTTTGATGAAATTTATTGCAGGACAATATATTGAAATCAGCGTTTGGAACATGATGCTCGATATCCTGAACATGATTATCCTGCCTATCATCGCCGGATTCACATTCAACATGTTTTACAATGCAAAGGATACGAAAAAATTCATATCCTTTCAATTAAGCGCTTATTTCGCCATCATTGCTGCGACCAATTTAATCCCGTTGTTGACGCATGACGCCGGTTTTAGCGCTTTTGCGCTGGGCGTGGCAAAATCTTCGTTTTGGTTTCTCATTCTGCCGTCGTTCGGCGCATTGCTTTTGCGTCTCATTCTAAAGGGCGACAGAACGTTGATCAAATCGATACTTTCGTCATTTTCAACAGTTGGTATTGCCATCATCATCACGATCATCACCGCCTCCGGACGCGAGAGCCTGCTGTCTGTAGGAGCGCTGCTGTTGATCACGAGCCTGCTTCATAATGTTACCGGTTATTCTTTAGGCTATTGCTCTGCCCGACTATGCCGCATGTCGAAAATAGACTGTCGAACGATTGCCCTCGAATGTGGTATGCAGAACGGCGGTTTGGCATCAGGATTAGCGATGCAGATGGGAAAAATTGCAACCGTTGGCTTGGCGCCCGCTATTTTTGGACCGTTGATGAATATTACAGGCTCCGTGCTGGCAAGCTGGTGGAGAGCAAGACCGATAGAAGAAAATGAAAAAAGTTCGTAAAAATTGAACAAAACACAAAGATAACCGTTTTACAATTTGATTATCCATGATAACCATAGTATATTTGTACGGAATTTTTTAAAATAAATAGAACATGAAAAAGAGTATTTTTATTGGTCTTTTCGTATTTCTGGCTGCGAATGTTTTTTGTCAGACAGCCATGGATAAAGACCAACAAAAGAGAGTAAAGGAAATCCACAAAAATGTAGCGAAGGAGCACAACGACATTTTGAAGCATCAGACCATGTCGGTTGATGAGAAAAAGTTGCGTGTGGACGCCACAAGAGGCTCAAGGGATGCACAGTTGGCAGTCGTTTTGACTTCGGCGCAAATAAGCGCTGTGAAGGCAAAGGACCCAATCGACTGGAACAAAACCTATCTCAAGATTGAGAAACAGGAAAAATCGCGCTTGAAATCCGAAATGGATCATAAAGTGAAAGAGATCGATCATGAAATAAAAGATCTCAGCACTCAGCAAGACGACATCAAAAGACAGATGAACGACTTGAAGGCAAGACAAAAAGCGCTTGGAGATCAGGAAAAAGCGCTTAAAGCGAAAAAGAAAGCAATCAAAGCCGAGTACAAATAAACGGCACAACGCCTATACTTTGGGTAGTTTCCACACTATCGGTTAGCCTGAATGGCACCACGTGTCTCTTCTTATTGAAGACCTCGTATATCTTTGGAGTTGTCAAATAATAACTATTTCGATTTTGGTTTAATGATATAGTTCCATTCCTCGTGAAATTCGTTTTTTTCTATATTCCATTCTTTGATTTGTTCCTCTGTAATTTTGATACCGGTTTGATACTGTTTTTCGTCCAATTTTGCCTTTACCACTAATCCCATTTCAGTGGTGGTTGCTCCTATTAAGTTGAGGATTACTAATAGAGATGTCAAAGGTTTCGCTCTCCAATTCAGCGAAATTTGCGAAAATAGTCTGTGTTCTATCTTATTCCACTTGCTTGTTCCCGGAGGGAAATGGCTTACATGAATTTCCAGATCATGTTCATTAGCCAACTTCTGCAATTCTTCTTTCCAGAGTTTGTTTCGCGATCCGTTGCTTCCGCCACCATCGGCATTAATATACAGTCTTTTGGAGAATGGATACAAATCTTTACCTTCTCCTTCCCACCAACTTTGAATGGTGGATACCGCAAAAGCCGCTGTATCGCTACTTATTCCAACTGATATCCAGCCGCGATTATTACCAATATCGTACACTCCGTATGGGGCAGCCTTGCCATTGGTCTTATCCACAAAATCGTACACACCCACTTCTTCAGGATGATCCACTAATGTCCATTCTCTTCCATTGTTTTTATATTCCCCTATCAGTTCTTTCTTTTTGCAATCAACCGAAATCACAGGATCACCAGCCGAAAGAAAATCTTTAGCATTATTGTTAATGTACTCAAATTGAGCATCCCGGTCGGGATGATTACCTCCTTCTTTGGTTTTTTTATTGGATTGTAAACTAAAACCCAATGATTTCAAACATTGACGAACGCTCTCATGACTGATTTGATAACCGCGTCCAAGTAAAACTTTTTGTATTTTGCGGGTACTCTTACTGCACCAAAGCAACGGTTTTTCAGGATCACCCATCGTATGAGGAAGTATGATTTCCATTATATCAAGTAATATTTGGGGATGTTTTTCAACCTCTTTTTTTCTTCCACCACCCTTACGCCTGATTCGACCTTGTTGCAATTGCGGTGTTTCCGATACTGCTTCCCGTCCTATTTCTTTCTTCCCGGAAGATATGGTTTGACGATTAACGCCCGTTAATCGGTGTATTTTGTTGATGCCTCCCCTGCCGAGACTCAGGGCTTCAGCACCGAGATAGATGCTACGTCCTCGTTCATTCAAAAGAGGAAATACGCTATTGAGGCGAGTTTTTAAGATTTTATCCGATTCTGATAATTCCATGATGACGTACTAAATTTGAGGACAAAGATAATACTTTTTTCAATAATTACAAACAATTTATATTTTGACAATTCCTTAGGTGAAAATGAGGTTCTACGGCACAAAAATCGAGTCAATTTGTTTTGCATGTATTTTTCAAATTACTCCATCCATTTTTTACATTGACCCAAAATACCTCATGTAAATGTTTGCATGAGAATAGCATGAGTAAATAAACAAAAGCCCCACAACATTCTTGCAAGGCTTTGATTTTCAAGCGGACTCGGAGGAACTCGAATCCCCAACCTTCTGATCCGTAGTCAGATGCTCTATCCAATTAAGCTACGAGTCCGTTACTTTTGCGAGTGCAAAGATACATCACTTTTTTGAATTATTGATCATAGATGCGGAAAAAAAATAAAAAATGTATCTGTTTCGTAAATTTTT
>Ga0099364_10005373_pt1 | contig 19032 bp, 14 predicted proteins | sample TergutTh196P3_FD_73070 | JGI IMG/M metagenome (GOLD analysis project Ga0099364, IMG submission 73070) | Microcerotermes parvus P3 segment gut microbial communities from Pointe-Noire, Republic of the Congo - Th196 P3 | ecosystem: Host-associated > Arthropoda: Insects > Digestive system > Gut ...
TCTGTTGCTTTGTTTCGGGGTCATAGGCAAAACACCAGGTCTCATCTCCCGTAATAATTTTGTTAAGAAAATTTTTGTCTGCATCGGCCATCGTGATAATGTCTTGGCAAGATGTGACTCGATCTTCCCTTTGCTCAGGTGTCAAGGAGTGTGTAACAAAATGTTCAGTCTTGGGGATGTTCAAAGATTCTGCTGTCATTCTTGATGCGATTCGACAGTCATTTTTGACCAAATCAGCAACAGCAGCAATGTTTATCTCAGTTCAAGTCAATTTTGGACGGCCACCTCTCTCATCATCTTCTACCAGCTCCTTTTCGTCTCGAAATCGAGAATACCGCCTAAAAACTTTTGATCGGTTCACAGCCTTATTCCCGTAAGCCTTTTGCACCAATACTAGTGTTTCTGTCACAAACCGGTCTGAAACAAAATTTTATGGCAACTCTCTGTTCATTTCTGCCCATCCATTATGAATAAAGAAAACTGACTTTACAAGACAAGTTATAACTCGTATACTGTCAAAGATAAACAAACGAAACTCAGTATGTGAATGGATGTTGGTTGATAATAGTTAGTGGGTTGGCCGGTAGATCGCTCTACTTCTGTTATTTAAAAAAAATCAGTCCTAAAACCTATGGATCGCACTGTGTATTCTTTCTCTACACTAAAAGCTAAAGTTTTCATACATACATTTTTTAATACAGTAACAAACCAAGGAAAGGCTATCAGATAAAACATCACACAAACGAACAGGAAGTGAGATTAATATCGGTCAATATCCATCAGTGTATTCATTGCCTGTTGATGGGCCACTATGTCACTTGTTCCACATTCTTTTCTGGCTTCATATCATAACTCGTGTCGTAAACAGACACGCACCTTTCAAAATGCATTATGCTGGAAACGCGATATATATAGCTTTCCATTTGCAGAATGGTCGTCGTCCTGTTAGCAGTACCATCTCCAGTAATTCTACTTGTACTCTACAGCAGTAGTTGCTGTTCAACAAGATACACAGCAAGGGCAGGCACCAAAAACGCACCAGTCAGTGCACATTTCTCGGGATCTTGTCACCAGAAGCCACGTGAAACACACACATTCTGTAAGTACATTGAGAATAAAATGGGGCCATCAGAAACAGCATCTTAGCATTTACGAGTTTCTTAAATTCGTAACTGAGTTTATAACAGTAACTTATTACATGCAGGTTGTTTTGCAGAATTTGAATATACTTCCAAGATCTTACTGAGCAGAGGGAAGAAATTTGTTTCGTTATATATAGTACAAATTTATACAAAGAAAATCAGAGAATAAAGAGTTCCAATGAAGATGCAGACTGCAGTATGAAAGATGTGTTACAAACACTTGTTAATAAATTGCACCTTGCTTACTTTAATGCAGGTGTTTTAATTTTCTTGTTTCTTGAACCCCTTTGAGAGACCGGTGAAATCTGCGGAACCCTACTCATAAAAAATGCATTCAATAGAGATGTTGAGCTTATTGAATTTATCAAAAATTTTTGTAGTCTGTAGACCATAAATTACTTTCCTCCTTACATTCATTATGGAATGAGAATGTAATTTAATTTAGAGGTTATTGGAATAAAGGAGTTCACGGGTAGCCAGAGAAGTTTATTCAGTGCCCTAGGGATTCCTTTAACCCCAGGTTAAGAACGGTTGCCATAATATTTTTTTGTTTGTGATAGAGCTCTGCGGCCCACAACTAGTCACACTATTGACAAAGGCTACAAAGAGCAAAGAAAGATTCGTTTGTTTCCTTCAGTAGAGGCAGTGTTAAAGCAGCTGCAAATAAACACTCTAGCCTGCTGTATTGAGAGCATTAATTTTTGTATTCCTCAATTCTCCTACAAAGCAACCTTCACAGAAAGGAATTACATTAATATATACTGCATGCTGCATGTATAATTGTGTTGAAGAAACACGAAAATATTGCAACTGAAATTTAAGTCTGAAATGTCTGAGTAGTCCGACTGTTGTCTGTTAGTGTTGGAGGTTGGAAATCGACTGAATGAAAGATAACAACGTAGAAGAAAAAATGTAGGATAAACATGAAGCATCTGCACTTTGTGTGGTTTGAAATGAACTTTGTTTTGAAGGAAATGGTGCGGCAAGACATACGTTTATTGTTGCTGAAAAGTTTAGGCTCAAATTTGCACTGTCAGCAACTGTCATGGGAAAGAGCAGTTAAAGTTGATGAATTCCGTAAGTTAATATTTATATTTTTCAAACATTAATACTTTTCCAAGTGTTGCAAGGTTAATACCCAGAAACCAGTATTTCTCGAAAGAAATGAGTAAAAATTTCTAAATACTGACCAATGATAAGTTTCAAGAGTCTCATGTATGTGAATTCTTAAATAATATATGTCCTTCCCACAGCAAGAACTAACCAACCACAGTCTGATAAAGTCTTGTGAATGTCACACTGATTTATTCTCACGCTGTCCTAAAGGTAGCTAATTGAGGATACTCAGAGCAAAAAGTCGAAATTTAAAGAGAACTATAGCCCACGTATTACAAGCTGGGAATTCGAACGTGTGTAAATACTCTTCCCCATTATATAAAACAATCATTATCATCATCAGCAGCAGCAGGGGTTAGGCTTCATGACCAGATCTGGTCCCATTAACAGTCTAAAGTCTTTTTATGTAATGCCATTGCCTCATTTCCCACTTGGTCGACATTTCACAGTAAAGTGTGGTAGTGTGTCTCTGTCCATTAGGCGCACGTGTATTTATTTAGTTCTCTAATATTGAATTTTCTTTCAAACTGGGTTAATTTTAAATTCTGTTGAAGTATTTTCATTGTTTTTGTAAAATTGTCATGTATGTTTTGCCATTGTCCTCTAAAATTTCATTTCCTCTTATATTATCCTGTATTTATTCTGTTTTCTAATTGCCCACGTTTCACATCCATATAATAAAGTTCATAATGTAAAATTATTATGTACATTTTCCATCTGGTGTTTTTTTGGAATTGAGAGAGTTTTAAATTTCTGTTAATAATTCCCATTTCGTTGAAGAATTTAATATTTTAACAGTAATGTTTTACATTCTGGTATGAAATGGAGCAAACTGTGTAATTTTAAGTGTATATTGGTTCTGTAATATTATTATTTATCACAATTTTAATTTTCCTTGATTTCTTCCTTAAAACCAAAGCTTACGTTTTCTTCGTTGAAATTTTTAATGCATATTTGGAGGTAATTGTCTCCAGTTTATGTACGGCAATTTGTAGTGAATTTTATAAATATGCCACTGTAACTTGGTCGTCTGAGAACGAGAGTGTGGTGATGTTTTTATTTCTTGATTTGCGTGCGTGCGCTAAATCAAATGGTGACAGGGAGTATCGTGGTGTAATTCCTGTTTCACTTTCTGTCGGTTGTCGCAATGTATCATCTCGTTTTACTTTTATTTCGCAGAATCCATAATTATTTATATTTGCTCTAAATAATGGATTAGGAATATTTCTTTCTTGTAAACTGCTAAATAACAGTTCTTCATATTTCATCATCAGACTTTTCATAATTTCAAAGAAGTAAATATGTCTCTGAATTATATTCTCTTCTTTTCTCTAATAATACCTTTAGAGTAAAAACTGAATCAACTCCAGTTTGTCCTTTTCTACAAGCAGATTGGGTGTCTCTAAAAAAGTTTTTGAATATCTTCTTATCTTTTCGTTCAGAAGTTTTGGGTAGTTTTGGTACCACAAATTTAGTAAGTTTATCCCTCTCTAGTTGGGCTCATACCTATATCCTTTTTTATAATTTGGTAGAACTATCGCACTATTCCATTCAACAGGAATTTTCCCTGACATAAATTTCATTTAGAAATTTCAGTATTTTCTTTAAATTTTCTGATTCCTATTTTTACAGTTCAGAATGTGTGTTATCTTCTGCTGTCAGTTCACAGTTCTTAAGTTTCCTTAAACTCTTTCCAGTTCTTCTCCATTAATCTCATAATCTTTGTAACCGTCCTTGTTATTACAGTTCCAGTTTGTGTTACACAGTTCGTGTCTTTTTATAAGGTTTCATAATAAGATGTAAATTTGTCGATATCAGGTTATATTTCCAGCTTTCCTGCTGTCTTTGTTCAAAAGTTTAAGAATTTTGTGTTTGGTCTCAGTTTTCTTAGTCATATTCCATCTGTAATTCAAATTTTTCCCACCATAGCCATTCCTTTCCTTGTTACCTTTTTGCTATGGCTGATAGTCATTTGTAATGTATTTTATCCTGAATTGATTATGTTTTTAACCATCTTTTGTAAGTTATTTGATTTTCCTCAATTACTTTCTTAATGTCATAATCCAAAATTGTAAGTTTTCCATTTTGTGTGAAACCGTTATATTCCGTAAGCTCTCTTCTGCTCTTTTCCATAGTATATTTTTCTTATATTATCCCTTTCGTTTTTAACATTTGCTTTGTCTTCACATTGTTTTAAAGAATCATCCATTCTTTTCTCATGTAATCACTTCGTGTCCTTCTTTTAATAGATGAACCTTAATTTTTTCTTCCAATGTGTTTCCTTATCTCTTTACGTTCTGTTCATTTACCCATCTTGGATGGAATGATAATCTGACACTTAAAAAGCAATGATCTGTGCTTATCTCTACACCCTTACAGACATGTACATCTTCAATTATTTTTGCCAATTTCTCATATCCGATTGTATATTCTATTGCTGATTTTGTGTATCGAACCTCCCACTTAAATTTGTGCGTATGTTTGTTCTTGAGAAGGCTGTTCATTACTGTAAATTCGTTAAATCAGCAGAAGTCTGTCAGCTTTTTCCATTCCTATTAATAGTAGCTGGGTGTCTCTAAAAAAAGTAATTTTTATGTTCCGTCTCATATTACTTCATCCAATTCCTCTTCTTTACACATTATCCCTCTCAAATTTCAAGTATTGAAACTCTTTCCTTTGCTTTTAATTTCAACCGGTATAATTCTTCATGTTTCTTGAATTGAGACCTGCAACTATTCATAATTTCCCCATGACATATTAATAGTCTTCTGGCAAGTGAATGTTGTGGTAGAGTAGTTACATGTACTCTATACAGGTTGGTTGTACTCGGGGATGAGTCATACTGCCATGACTCGGTCATCAGAGACTCACCTGTAAGAGCAGCTTGCACCTCTGGCAAGTGAGGATAAGATTTTGGTTGGAGAGATAACAGACGTCCTACCCTTAGCAAACCTACGTAAAATCTAAACAAAATGGCCAGCGTAACCCCAGTAGTATAGAGATTAATAATTTAAAGGTAACGCATGATTTCTGCTAATAATGGCATGTGAGAAATTTTGAAATAAATATGAAACTACATTTGATTAAATGACGGCACAAATATTTGAGGAAGCGTACAAAATAACTGAGGAGGTAAAAACAATGTACTGTAGAAGTGAGCCCGTGTGCTAAAATAGGAATATAATCCCTGATTTAAATTTTAATTAAATGTTTCGCCGGCATTGTTCAAACAATTTAATAAATAACGTACAACAGCCAGCGGACACAGATGTTTTAGTGTTTCTTCACAACACACTGCTATTATCTATCCAATTTCATCTTGTTATGTTGCTCACATCCTCCTCAGACACATCGTAACAAATGCCTACACAATTTACGATGTAAAATGTAAAGAAATCTCCATACAGGCCTGGACAGGCCCGGAGGGTTCCAGAAAGTTGAGGATCCCAGATTTCAAGACAGTCGGTGTATAAAGGTGGTACTACATGGAGAAGATTCCTTCTTGAGAAGATAGCATTTGTAATGGCCTGCCACCTCTCCCTATACTAAGCCAGCTCAATCCATTCCATCAGTCACCATCACACTTCTTGAAGATCTGTTTTAATATTATCCTCCCACATATGCCCAGATCTTCAAATTGATGTCTTTCCCTCAGTCTCCTCACCAAAACTCTGCATGCACCTCTGCTGTCTACATTACATGCCATATGTCCCGCCCACAAATATCAGTACATGAAGAGCAAATGTATTTCATCATAGCCATGGTTCTGATCGTCTGCGAAATACTGGTGTTTAGGGGTGGTTGTAATTCTGTAACGTGTTACATACAGATTGGTGTGCAAGAAGTGTGTACACTTCCAAACCCTACAAAGGAAAGCAAAGAACACCCTTCAAACATGCAGATTACAAAAATACAAAACCTCAGAGGAAGAAGAAAAGAATCAGTGTTCTTATTAGACATTTAGCTTGCTTACTGCAAAACAAATTCCATTACAGACCCAAAATGAATACATGAAATTAACTTTCCATTAAAAATAAATGAATTTAAAATTCTTTTTAATAAGACTTTCTGTACATTGTAGAAGGTGTTGTATTTTCTTAAAAGCAGATTTTGTGGAGAAGTGTATAGATAAGGCAGTGTGCTCAGTGACTTGCATATCTTCCTTGTTCCTGCATGAACCAAAACTTAGAAGAAAATACGAATGTAAACGCTAATGCAAACTTCAAGAATAGAGTTATTCTGTCTTAAGTGAAAGCAGTAATGAGATTCAACAGGTAAGCCAACAAACGCTGTCAGTTATATCGATGTTTACAGTGGGGCACTGCAATAAGTAGATTAAATGAAACTTACTGCAGGCACAGAAACTACAAACATAAATATGTTCATGTGACATTGGAATGATAGAACTTGCGAAATGAAAAATAAAAGTTAAATACATGGAACAGACATTGAAATAGATAACTGTTGTGTTAAACTTGAAGATATATGAATTTATTACACTATATATGAATAAGTAAAATTTATGTACCTGAGTTTAATTCACGTTTGAAAAGAATCAAAATCGTAACTGGAAATGATTGTCTGAAGTGAGATGTTGAGGTGGTGTGTAATATTCTTTGTGTTTCTTGCAGGAGTGACGGTTCCATTATTGGAAGAAGAATACTCCACATGTCCCAAACAGCCATGATGGTTCTTATTGTTATTGTTGCCGTAATGTCATGTACAGTACATGGACCCCTCCAAATTACTTCTCACTACTCACTGATGCAGTACATCAGAATCATAAGTGAGGAACACTTCAGGGCTGGACGTCCATTAGTGATAGTTATGCCCCTTGCAGTAAAAGACTCAACTAGTGAGGAAGTGGGATATTTGATTCAAGAATTGCATATATTAGGCCGCTGGCCTATTCTGGTGTATAATGTCAGCGCTAACATCAACAGAAGTATGTGCGCAGAAATAAACAAGCACGAAGCTTATATTATTCTCGTATCAGGACCATGTGAAGAATGGACGGAATATATTTTATGTTTCCAGCAGCAGTTGTGTAAATTGTCTACAGATAACATCACACAGCACTCTTTCAATCCAAGAGCTAAATTCATTGTATCTGTAATGTCAAATTGTGAGCACAAGGAAAATACAGAAATTTCAAGAGCCATTCTCAATGAACTTTGGCTTAGAAAAGTTATGAAAGCTATTGTCCTCTTTCTGGTTTCATATGAACATGAAATTAGCGATCTGCAGGGAAATACAACTGATGAAGTTTATGGCACATACTTGGAACTGCACTCTTGGTTTCCTTATGAGAATTCTGAGAGATGCAATCCATCTGAAGGCACTGTGCAGGTGAAGAAGGTGTTCACTGTGCAAAATTTTAATGATGTTAAGAAAAGTGATATATTTAAAAAGAATTATAGTAAGAATTTTCACAAATGTCCTATTAGAGTGCATGTACATACGTACACGTACAGCACCCCGTTTTGTTAATCCGCCTAAATGCGTTTGGAACAAAGATTCTGGATATCAGAATGTATATGAGGATGGGTGGGAAATTGAATTGTTACGAGTAGTGGGAAATGCACTTAATATTTCACTGGATATTGCAATCGTAAACAAAACAGAATATGTGAAAGACTCTCCAGCCATCTATGTCGGGGGTTATGCTTCTTTACCCTCTGTGAAATTCAATTTCAAAGAACCGACACGCAGTTACCTTACTGTAAGGTTTGTCTGGTACATGCCGTATTCTGTACAATATCAATGGTGGAGTCTTTTCTTCAACATATTCTCCGTACACCTGTGGATGTCTTTTGCTTTGTCACTGGTCTTGGCTGTCATTACAGTCAGCTGCATTTCCAACTATGCACACAAATTACATTTGCACCAATCCAAGTCTTACAGCAACATTTTCAGTGTCACATCCAATATTATAGCCGTCTCACTGTCAGTGTCCGTAAACACAGCCGCGCTCTTCACCCCTACGTCTGTTCTTCTTCTGCTGGGTGTGCTACACTTTAGCGATCAGCACAGTGTTCCAGGCGTACTTCAGCACATTCCTTATCAAACCGGGGTACGTGGAACCGATCAAAACTGTAGAACAAATGTTAAACTACGAAAAGGAATTTGGTTTCGTCGAATGGACCGCTGCCTCTTTTCCCAATTCTTCCAAATCTCTTAACTCAGAAATTCTAAGAAACGCAGTACACTGTCCTAACAAGGATACTTGTTTCAAGTGGGCAGCTATATATCAGAACTTTTCAACAATTTTAGATGATATCGTAGTGGAAAATTTTCATGCAAACGGCAAATAGGCAAATGAAAGTAACATGCCATTATTATGTGCACTGGAAAATGGTGTTGTCAGAACACACAGATTTGTCTTCTACGTTCGGAAAGGAAGACATTTCCTGGAACTCATAAATGACGTCATTGTTCGTGTAGTCGAGGGAGGAATATTTACGCACATGCAGAAATGGGATTTCTGTAAACAAAAAATAGAGTCAAAGTTCAATTCTCCCACCTTCACTGACATTTACACCACTATCAGTATCATTCACCTGCAGACGCCATTCTATCTCCTGCTGCTTGGATATATATTGGCACTTGCTTCTTTTGTGGCTGAAATCATGTGGCACCGTTGCAGGTCAAAGAGGCGTGAACCAAATAGTACATCTCTCTGTCAAGAACATACATACATAGACACAACTAATGGGCTCGTATTAATTAATTCTGCACAACCTACAGCTGATTTTAGTATGTAAAGCTAACTAGATGAAACACTCATGAGTTCATGTGAATGCATAGGACAGCCTTTGTGATGCAAGTGATGAACATTGTTTTCAGATAATATAAAAGACATTATCAGATTGTTCCAGACAGAATTCCACAACCCAGAATCAAACACTGAAGAGCACGGCAAGTTTTGCCACCTCTCATGCGGGTAGTGGCGTGTTGTCTCTGTGGAAATTAATGTTAGATCCACGATATGGTATGTGGGATTTCTGGTACTGTGAGTTGTAGTATCCAGGGGCTCGTGGCAGTTCACTGGCCACCCGTTGTACTCCCCACTTGACCATATGCAGACATTCCTACACGGTTGTTTAGACTTCCCATAATATTGAGAATAGAGGGTTTTTGTAAACCTAGCGTTTTTTGTGTGCAGTCTGTAAGGAGATGACGGCAGGGGGTGTAGTAAGATATTGTAGCAGATTTCAGTATAACTGAGCTTGGAGCCTGACAGACGGGGGATTCTTTCGACACCAGCCAGGCCAACCACTTCGTAAGAGCGAAGGGCCGCGTGGAAATTAGCGGCTATCCTGCACTTGTCTCCACCACAGGACTACTCCATTGTTCACCTTAGTGATTATTAAACCATTAGCGTATGGATATTACCGTGGGCTTTCACTCTTCAACGACAACCACCCACCCTCCAAAACGTCAACCTTCCATCTTCAGGGCAGCAAGTTACCGCTCGGCTGTCTGCCCGCAAAGTTTCTGTCGCCGGGAGGAACAGAGCCCAAGACCCCCTGGTCAGGGACACTACAGAGTAGCATATCGTGGGGTGCTGCTATTTTACAGATTTCACAAAATCTTCAAACTCTGTTTTTAATGTGTAATACAACTCATATTACCTACATCTACCGTAAGACCAGATCTTGTCCATAACATTCATGGCATTATAATATGTATGTCCCATTATGATTGTGTTTAGCCTGAAGATGGCTTTTATAGCCAAAAGATATTTATGATGGTAATTAAAAATAAGGTAGTGTATACGTACTTGATTTATATTTGTTTTATTTACTAGTATGTTTAAAACACAAAACGGATGCCTTGTTTAAAAACTCTGTATTTCTCCAAAACTCACACCTGTCCCAAAAAGAATGTGCACGACGTCACATGCCAGAAGACTAGCTGCAGCAGACATTCAGCGGCTTATTTAACGATGCTGTCTCTGCGTAATTGGAACTGCGTGTATGGAGAGCGTCTGGCCTCAACACAGGTTGTATTACCGTCAGACATGATGGTCTGACTGCTTGATCTGATTCGAACCCTAGACATCCAAAATATTAACCAGACGTGCTGCCCTTTTGACAATCGAGTTTGGTATCGGATATTGGAAGGCGGTAAGGAATTTGAGAAAGTCTTAGTACAGATCATAAATTGGGGAGGGTGTGTGTTTTTATAGAAGCTTTATGACTCATCTGTGCTCTGTGTACATCCACTCACAAACACTCTGTTCTGCTCACACAAGAACTTAAGTTTGTTTCTACACCAAACTCTCTGCAAAAAATCGTTTTGAAACAGTTTAGAGTTACGTCTTTTAGCCCCATACCGACGCCGTGTAATCGAATATTCTACTCCCCTATTTGGAGGTCATTTAAAAATGGGGAAAGCCCTCACAGGTTTTCACATACTTCTGTTTTCCAAAAAGTAATGATAATATATCGTAACTATATGTGGTATATAATGATAGTAATTATCATTTAAAGCGTTGATTAAACATAGGTAAATTCTGAAGGACATTCACGTTTTTAGTGTGACACCGTCCCGTTGTGCCTTTCTTGACAGGTGTTAATTATGTGACAAAGCACAACCATACAGATTTAGTATATTGGTCTTTATTACACACTGCTACGTGTTTCGGCTGTCCAGATCAGTAATCATCAGGTAGGTGTCAGATACACTAAAAAAATATATAGAGAGAGTCCTCTCTTGAGAGTGGTACAAATTATTACAATATCAATGCCGCAGCAGCTTGTGATAACCTTAGCATGGAACACTGCAGTTGTATTGCCTGTTCTTAAACCCTTATATTTGCAAACAAATGGCACCCCACTATCGGGCCCGTAGAGCAAATCACGTCTGCACTACCGGTTGTTAATGAGGGGACTTTTGTTAATGTTTTAGACAAGTTCTGTATTTACGAGGAAAGATACAGAGGAGGACGCTACAGTACTGCAGCTTCGAACTGCTTAATTCAAACTATTTGGGGCAGCAAGGAGGAAACTTAAGAAAGCTCGAGCTAGTTCATCCTGGTAACATCGAAATTTCGTTTTTTATACTGTGATTGTTCTAAATTATGTCTTGTGCCTTCCAGGTCCTTGACAGTGCTGTGGGTTCGCATTTAGTTTCCGTGTGTGTTGACACAACATTGCACAGATTTTGTATTGCGTTTGTATGTGGAGCATTTTCTGGTTGGAAGTGAATATCTGATTTTGGGTTATATTGCAGCGTTTAATATATTGTATTTTGTGTTTTAACATAGATATTAATAACGTTTTACATATTTGTTTCTATATTTATTATTATTGTTATCATAAATGTGTTATGTGCACAACAACCGCCTGTGCACAACAACCACCTGTGCACAACAACCACCTGTGCACAACAACCGCCTGTCTTCCACAAGATGCACACACCTGAGAAAGCCGTGGCAGTGCACTGATGTGCTTAAAATGACCATTAATTATGGTGGTACTGAATTCAAGAATGTTAATATGTTTAGAGAGTGGGGAAAAACAACAAATACTACAGACCTTTCATACGGTTACATCGAAGACCATATTGATAACCGAAAGATGAAGAAATTAAGCAACATTTTATTTATAGTTTACTGTATACTGAAATCTGGCTGCTATATCTCACAAATATTTGACCTACACATTTTAGAGCTGTGTAATTTATGTGAATATATGTCGTGTTTTCCATTGTATTTGTATCCCTGAAGACAGTGTATTTAAACCTAAATCTTTCTGGCAGGCTGGCGAACCTACGGTGAGCGGAAATATTTCCATGGAAGACGGCGTTCAGCGCTACCCCAAATTTTATTTCTTTTGCCCAACTAGCGTCTGTATGTTGTGAATAATATGTATATATACACATATCTGACTGCGTAGAGACTTTTAGTGAATTGCACTTGTTACCAAATAATACTGCGGTAGAAAAAACATTTTTACAAAACTCTGGAGCTGTGCGAAGTGTTGACTTGATACTTGTCATTGGAGCGCCCTCCTTGCGGCGACTGCGCGATTGCATGGCATTGGACAAAAAGTTTTACAAACTTCTCTTAAAACAGGATGTAGTAGCAAACTCACTTAATGTCCATATTTTGTTCCTTATCGCATTCCTAGGGGAAGATTTAATTATAAATACAATAGTAATTGTACTGTTCATTAATTATACACATTAATGATAATAATGTAGTAATTTGTAACAACTGTGGAATATCCAAGTCCTTATTTTGATCTTCAACATTCCAATGGAAAAGCGGAAAGAAAAGATTATTCGCAATTTATTGGCAAATTGGTCTCGTGCCAGCAAATTGTTTCACCAACCCTGGGGAATGTAAACTATAAAATAGTAAAACAAATACATTGCTTTCCAAAAAAGTGCAATTAGTTGGAAGTTCATTGGGAACTGTAATACTAATTATGTTGGACTTCTGCTCTTTTTTGCGCACAGTTGTTGATTTACTTACATAATTATTCAAATAACTATCTGTTTTATCTGTTATTTTTCAAGTTAAGGATTCACACACATAGACAGATAGTTCACATGTTTCTGTATGACGCATTTTCTGCATTTATTGCTGCTGTACCCGTGACCCTAACAATATTTCTGCATTGTTTTCAGATAATAGTATGTATAATATTAGTATAACAGTAATAGTATAAAGACATTATCACATTGTTCCTGATGGAATTCCTCATCCCAGAATGAAACATTGAAGAGCAAAGCAGGCTGTAACGTATGGCAGGCAATTAGTTGCTGGCTAGTCGCTGTGGAGTTTCATGTTAGATCCCAGGACAGGTAATGTGGGATTTGTGGTGGACATGATGGTGTTGTGAGTGGCTTTTCTTGGAGTGTTGCTATTTGTCCACGTCAGAATCAGTCAAGCAGTTCTTCGTTCTCAGACTCTGTATTATAGCAGCACTTGACAAAATGGTTTTGATGGTTTCACTGCAGTGCATCTTCAGATATTTAGCGGCGGAAAGAAAATTTCGCATCCCGTCTGCAGACGTGAACAGTTACCATTGTTACTGAACACAGTTACTGTGAAACTCTGAATCGCCAAGGAAGATCAATATAATGAAATAATACCTGCAATATAACAACGCGACAGGCAATGTATGTGTAACCTAAAGCTGAGGAGCGTTTGCGTGGCTATTTATGTCGTGGAAATGCCAGAAGTGTTTCATATTCTCAGCGTGTGTCTGTAGCCTTAGTTATTCAGCATACAAAGCGGATGCGTTGTGTTATATTGTCACCTGTGTCCTGTTCGACTGGACAGTAATTTTCCACATTATATTATAAACAGCACAATTGCTGCACAATTTACTGGACTTTAAATGCATATTTTGGTTTTCTGTACAAATTTTGTCTAAATTATTTATCATTCTTAGAAGAACTGAGCCAGATACATCACAAATATACACTGGTATTAATTTAAAGTGCCCGTTACTCTTGTCTGAATTTGAAGATTCTTTAATGTTCACCACACTTTGTAGAAAAATCCTCAAATGTGAAATTTCACGAAAATCCGTCCAGTCAGAGCCGAGTTGTTCCATCTGACTGGACAGACGTGACAAGGCTAACAGTCGCTTTTCGCAATTTTACGAGCGCACCTAAAAAAATATTTCCCAGTATGTGAGGATAGTAAGCTGGTAACCATACATGCCATATCACCAGAACTTTCCCGCCTACAGAGTGTCAGCATTGTAAAACTGTGTGCGTGTGACATGAAGTGAGACGATATTAATTATCTTTGACCTTGTACCGTTTTATCGTTACATTTTACGTCTCAGTATTCGGAATGACCTCAACACCGCACACCCAGTACACGTGACCGCAAACCGGTTTGTTTGTCTCCTACATACGAAGGGGTGCTGATAAGTCCTTAGCCTGAAACAAACTACACCGACCAAACTGAGGATTTATTCAACAAACTCCCCATGAAGCTCAGTACAATTCATATCCCGTTGCTCTAACTTTTGCAAGCCATTCAACAAATTTTCAGAAGGTTGTCCGTCCAACCAGGTCTCAACAGTGACCTCTGCGTCGGAAGAAAAATGCCGAACTTTCAATTGTCGTTCAGTCCATGGAACAGGTGGTAGTCCGACGGGGCCAGATCCGGAGAATAAGGTGGATGATCAAGACACTGGAAGCCCAGGTAGGCCAGTTTCTTCTGGGTTGCAAAGTACCCAGTGAGCTGGGGCATTGTCGTGCAAGAACAAGACCCTCTTGGTGACCTTCCCCGCGGAAATCTCGTAATACTCTGCCCACACAACATTTTGCATAATGCGAACAGTTGCATTATAGCCGACTGTAAAACCCCACGTAAAGTAAAGTTAATGTATCCCGCAACAGGCCGAGGTGGCCCAAGAGGTTCCGGGTAGGTTAAGGCCCCGGATCATCTCGACGTTCGGCACTACAAGGGTCAGCCCTACGCACCGGCCGCCTTTACCCCACGAGAAATCGAACTCAGGGCACATGGTTTTGTCGGAAGGAACCACGGAAAATAATCCCCACCGGGAATCGATCCCGGGAGCTGTAAAACCCCATGTAATAGTTACATTCAGAGTGTGGCAGAGATCAGACATCGAAGAAGTGCAGAATCTATCATCAAGAAATTGACAGTAGATTATTTTGGGGTGACAGTTAATGTGGCTTATGACGGCTTCGGTGGTCTAGTGGTTAGCATACTGGCCACTGGAGCCCGAGTTCGCGGGTTCAAACCCGGCCGAAGCCGTTGGATTTTTCGGGCGTCCGGAAAATCCTCAGTATGCCTTCCTTCGGAGGGGAAGTAAAATAATGTGTCCCATGTCCCAGCTTTGAGGCATGTAAAAGAACCTAGTGAATTTTCGTGAATTACCGATTTGCTAGCAAAATTCATTGGTAATAGTTCCCGCCTTCGCTGGTAGAAGTCTCGCGCATCTGTATGATGCGTGGCGTGGAGATGAATGCGAAAACTTGTTGGGGGTAAGAATACAATAGGCCGAACGGCCGCAGTGTTGAAAAAGCCCCATAAAGCGACCTTTACCTTTACCTTTAATGTGGCTTATTCATAATCCTTCATTTCCTCACTGCTATTTGAAAATATGGAAATTGGAATATAAACATACATGTTTATGCTCTGTTTTTTATAGGTATGCGGCTATTTTATGTGTTTCACACAGAAAATAACTGCAGACTGAGTATGTTTGAGAATGGGAAGCTGAGCGAAATACTTAGACTTACGAAGTCTGGTGTAATAGGAAGCTGGTGAGAACTGGATATTGAATAACATCACAATCGGGGTTTTGTAGCGTGTAACATGCGAGGGGCGTGAGAAATAAAATGAAAAATTTTGATGAGGGACCCTTATGTGAAAAGTACATATGAAAACGCCTTTAGGGTTTATATATGAAATTTTGTAGTGTGGTGCAGATGGGACGTGTGAAAGGCCATGGTGAACTGTAATGAGCAGTCACGTTAAATAAAGTCATGGAATTCCATGAGTAGTGATGGCAACTGTAGACTTCACACAAAAGACTGATACATGGAGTCTGTTATTTGTAATGATTTTGATTACTGTAATGGAGATAACCTACAAAACAGGTACATTATAATCAGTTTTGATGAAAGTGAATCATATTCTCTGCATGACTGAGAGTATACAGATAAGGGAGTTTATGGTGTTGTTACAGAGCTGCACAGTTTCCCTGCCAGTTCTACAACGTTCATGTAGTGAGACCAGCATAACATGTATTGATGCATATGATGCCATCAGTGTAAAATGTGAGGAGGACAGAGATATAGACTGTCAAGAAGACAATTCTGTTGCTATAACATTTCCTACAATAAAGTGTGAGCAAGATGAGGTGAGTTATTGCTCTGTGTGTCCATTATTAGCTGAATTGTGTCAATATCAAGAAATATTTACTGCCCTTTATCACCTCCATATCTCTGTCGATCTGTCCACTTAAAGAGTTCCACTGTGGTGAATGGAAATTTCTTTCTGTTCTTGGATTGTGTGAAGCACTTGTAAACGTGACTGTCTGGAAGTAAATGCATGGACAGATAAGTACCTGTTCATGTCCCATCACCAGAATTCGGGAGAAAATCCTCATACAAATGTTCCAGTGCTGTCAAGTCAAGAATCTTTGATCTACCTTCCACCACATAAAGCATAAAGAATAATGTAAAATAATTTCTCTTACCTAAAATTCTGCGTCCATGACCACAGGTCTTTTGAAGGTTAATCTTGAATGTTGCTGCTGCTTTTTTTCGCACAAAACCTCAGTGTGCCTACTGGTAGAAATAAAGTGTGATGTTTGTGTGATATTCTTCAGTAATAAATATTCTAATTTTCCTGTTTACTGGTCACCCTACATATTGAGGTAATGTTACTTATGCATACAAATAACATGTCGTGGGAAGGAAAATCGAGTTAAGAAAAGACTACAGAGCGTTCACTGAAACAGTTAACATTGCAGTCTAACTGAATGAGACTGGATTCATACAGCAGGATTCTAGAAATGGAATGTAAATGAACTGTTTTAGTGCATATACAATGTTTACTGAATGCCAGGCGACTCTCATCTTAAGATGATCCCCCAAATAAAACACATATAAAGGTAAAGAATTCCCGTAACAGGTCCGGTGTGGCCCAGAGGGTTCCAGGAGGTTTAGGCTCCCACATTTCATGACATTCGGCACATGAAGGTGGTGAGGTTGTCAGCTTTCCGAGCCGGCCGCCTTTACGCCCAGGAATGTTCCTGGTACTCATTTTCACTAGGGGCTGAATCGACCCCAGGGCCATGTTTCGGTCGGAAGGAAATATGTCACTGAAAAATCCAGTGACACCCGCAATCGATCCCGGGACCGTCCGACCAGTAGCGCAGCCCCTTAACCACTACGCCACCCCGGGCCCCTAAAATAAAGCACCTATGCCAAGGAAAAATGTATTTATCCAAATCTAAGAGACCCCTAAAAAGTTAAATGTCTGCCAATAAAATACATTTTACTACGAATATCGGTTAATACAGAAAACATGTCAGATTTTGTCTTTTCTTACCAATCAGCGTAATTATCTTCATCTTCACAGGCAACGCCTTCGTCTTCCTCACACTCTCTCCTAACATTCCAATCTTCTTCACTGCCATTCCACAACATATCATCAGTCCCATCCACTGCGATTGGATATACTACACTTCTGGGAAGTTACTCTTATGATCCACATTGACCAAACAGTACATTTATACCTGTATATATTGGATGACTTGTTAAGAAATGGTTAAGTTGTACAATTGACAAATAATGATCCAACTGAAAAAGAAACATACGCAACTTGTTGGGGCTCCGGTAATTAATGCCGGCTTCCCAGTGCACCCTCGATGGCACTGATTTTATATCGTATTGACTGCGAGCATTTGTCAGGTGACAAAGCAGGAAAAGTCCCAACTTGCATCGACCACATAAAGAAGACATTCTGTAGGTTGGCTGGACCCACAGATGGTGTCCAAATTGACTGTCATGTATTTTGTAACACATCAAGTAGACTTTTTTTTTGGTGCTGCCAGAGTGTGTAATTGAATTCGAATTGCTCACAATAAGCAATATGAAAAAGTATTTAAAGTACTTTTTGCCGTCTTTCTATTCGCAGTACGTTCCTCTATTATTGTCCGTAATGCTTAATGGGTCCATTAAAAGCAAAATTACCCTGAAATGGCTACAAAAGTCAAATACTGGTAAAAACCTCACAACGTTCCCACAGTCACTAAGGGCCTTTTTGTTTTTTTGTGCCTAGCACTTCACTGTTTGTTGACATAAGAGACTTTTACAGTAAGAATTATTGTAGGGGAGAGTAAGACACCCCACACACAAAATTTATGGTGCTGGTAAAACAGATGACACTGTCCGGTTAATCAGGTAAAATAATCAGTAGATACTTAGTACAATGTGCAAGTATAAATAGTTAGATGTTCAGATCTCGTACACCTTAACATTATTTGTGTACAAATAGTAACAATATTGTGCTTGATATAATCGGGTGGACTGGATGTTGCACTTAGCTGATAAGTGTTGTGTCTAGGTGGCTCTCCGTGGTGGGCTGCTTATTGCCTCGTGGGTGTGTGTCTCTCGAAGCGTGGGGAGTTTTGTCCTTTGTGTGGGTGGTGTGGCTTTCGGTTTGTGTGGCAGTAGGTGTGCCGTAATTCATGCTGTTGGGCTTCTCTGTGCTGAGTGGTTCAGGTGACCGGCGTTTCCTCGGTCGAGCTGGTGGAGTCGTAATGTGTGGATAGCTTAGGTGGTTGTGTATCTTAGTTGATTTCAACAGGTGTTGTGCTATTGTGTCTGTATTCTAGACGTGGGTAGCTTAAGTGTCTGTACGCGGCTTATTGCTTTATGACAGCACTGTGTAGTTAACGTAATTGTTAGCGTAGCGCTTGATTATCCATAATGAGGTGTCAATGTTTTGTACTTGTGTCAACACGTAATCAGTCTTGCGTTGTTTTTCACTTTTGGAAATGCACTGTATTCTAGATATGAGTAGTTGTGTGGCACTTGACAAATTGAGTCCCTAACAGTAAGTCGCACTGGAATACAACGCGACCCTCACGTTTGTGTATTTGACACCAGCCGTTTATAGAAGTGACATAATCACAAACAGTGACGCCACATGCAACTTGTCAAGTGCCACACAACTACTCATATCTAGAATACAGTGCATTTCCAAAAGTGAAAAACAACGCAAGACTGATTACGTGTTGACACAAGTACAAAACATTGA
>Ga0099364_10005374_pt1 | contig 19030 bp, 9 predicted proteins | sample TergutTh196P3_FD_73070 | JGI IMG/M metagenome (GOLD analysis project Ga0099364, IMG submission 73070) | Microcerotermes parvus P3 segment gut microbial communities from Pointe-Noire, Republic of the Congo - Th196 P3 | ecosystem: Host-associated > Arthropoda: Insects > Digestive system > Gut ...
CAAGAGAAAGGTGATGATCGTATGCTGCAAAAATTCTTCGCCTGGCTGATGGCGTCCGTCATGGCGCTCTTCGCGGTTATCGGGGTGGTTCCGCTGACAAAGCCCGTAGATTTCATCCCCGCGCAACAGCGGGGGCTCTTCGGCGCGGTCGGGGAGCTGCCTACCCACGCGGGCTCGCCCCTGGACGAGCTGCCGCCCGGCATCGCGCGTTCCGGTTTTTCCACCCAGTCCAGCGCCTCCGGGGTGAATTTCGGGGACCAGCTCATTGACGGCAACGCGGTGAGCGTTTACAACGCCCTGAAAACCATCACGCCCGCGGGCTTTGACGAGGTTTCCCAGCAGACAGACCCGGCGCTGAACTACGTGGAGCTCGTGACACAGACCATTCCGGTGATAGATCAGATCGTGTACCGCAGGGCATACATGGACCAGGGGCCGAACAACGATGACATGATCGCTATCGGTGAACTGCTGAAGCCTCATTTTCAGGCGGCGCTGGAGGCCTATGAGCGGGATTATCCGGAGGTCTTTTGGCTGGCAAAGGGCGAGCCCAGCCAGGGCGGCACGAGCTTCGTGCCCGATGGCACGGCGGCGCTCGACGGCCCAACGCTGGTCATCACCATCACAACCATTGAGATGCGCCTGCGGGTCAAGCCCGAATATAAAGGACAGGTCAGCAGCGCCAGCACGGCTCTCGCTTTGGAGGCGGACCAGCTTGTGCCGCCGCCCTACCTCGGCTTAACCCGCCAGCAGATCGTGACCCTCCTCCACGACGCGGTAATTGATGCCGTCGGCCCGCGCAAGGACTATTTCTCCCCCCGGGCCGACGATGCCACGGGGCCGCTGCTCAAGCGTTTTCCCGACAACGAAACCGTGGCCCCCTTCGGCTCGGCGATGGGCTGCGCCAAGGCCTTCAAGCTCCTGTGCGACGCGGCCGGTATTCCCAGCGTGATCGTCTCGGGCATCAAAACATACCAGGTGCAAATGACCCACGCCTGGAACCTCGTTCAGATGGAGGACGGCTTCTGGTACGCGGTGGATACCCTGCTGGACAACGGCATCACCGGCAGCTTTTCGAACCGCTACACGGACTACCTGCTGGCCGGAAGCAACACGGTCGATCTTTTCTTCGACAACCAGCGCTTTGACCAATCCCACATTGCCAGCGGGTATTTCACCAACCAGAAATTTTTTCTGTTCCAGTACCCGGCGCTCTCCCCCAGCCGCTATACCACGGGCACCGACTTCGGCGTGCTCGAAAGCGCGCTGAGCCTGGAGCTGAAATACCCGGCGCACTGCTACACGGACACGAGCCTGGCGCTGCTGGAGGAAAAACGCGGATTGGGCGAAATCGTGCTGAACTCCGGCACGGAGGACCAGGACGAGATCGACCTGGCGGCGCTGGCGATTCTCAGCGCCTACGCGGGCCTGGTTCCCCTGCCGATTCTGCTGCCCCGCACGGGGGCCTCGGTTTCGGTGAGCTTCAGCGAGCACCGCGTCACCTTCTCCACCACCGGCGTCACGCCCGCGGAATTCCTCTCCCAATATGTCATCAGCGGGCTGCCTATTTCTCAGGTGTCCGTCACCCTGGCGCAGCCCGGATTTCAATATGTGGGCACCGGCGCCGAGGTCACGGTAAGCTGGACGAGGGAGGGCCAGCCCTGCGCGGAAACCTACAGCGTGCTGCTGCTGGGCGACACCAACGGCGACGGCCTGGTGGACGGCAGCGATACCCCCAACACCGACGGATTGTACGAGTATGTGCTCACGCCGGAGGACAACGCCATCATCACCCGGGTGAACTCGGCAAACGCCGAGGGCGCCATCGTGCTGCCCCAGGCGCTGGACGGCCACCCCGTAGTGGGCGTGGCGGCGCGGGCCTTTGAATTTTGCAGCGACGTGACGGAGCTCATTGTGGGCGACCACATCACCGCGCTGGGCGAGTACGCCTTCTACTTCATGACAGGGCTGGAAAAAGTGACCCTGGGCAATGGCGTGACCATGCTGCCGGAGGGGCTGTTTTTCTTCAACGAATCCCTGCGGGAGGTTCAGTTCGGCGATAATTTATACAGCATCGGCAAAAACGCCTTCGCGGAATGCGTGAGCCTGCAGAGCGCGGAGCTTCCCGACACCACGCGCGTGGTGGCCGACTCCGCCTTCGCGGGCTGCCTGAACCTGCGCGACCTCACCCTCAACGACGGCCTGAGCTCCATCGGGCAGGACGCCTTTAACCGCTGCGCCTGGCTGGGCGACGTGCTGGTACCCACCTCCGTCACCGAAATCGGCCGCAACGCCTTCGCCAACTGCTCCAATATTACCATCGTGTGCAGCTACGGCTCCACGATTCACGCCTATGCCCTGCAATACGGCATACGTTACCGCGTTGTGCTGATCCTGCGCACGCTGCGCGTGGCGGAGCTCCCCACGAAGACGATCTATTTCACAGGGGAAAGCTTCCTGACCGCGGGCATGCAGATATGCGCGGTGTATGACGACGGGAGCGAGACCCTGCTGGCCTCCACAAGCTACACCGTCAGCGGCTTCGACTCCTCCCTGCCCGGCGAATCCGCCGTAACCGTCACCTACCAAAACCGCAGCGTAACCTTTATGGTGCGGGTCTACGATTTCCGCTATACCATGATCGAAAACAATACGAAGGTCATGGCAACGGCCTATGTGGGCAATGACCCCATCGCCCAGCTGCCCGCCGTGATTGAGGGCAAGCCGGTTACGTCGCTGGGCAACACGGCCTTTAACGGGCGCGCCGACGTCACCGAAATCGTGCTCCCCGCCTCCCTGCAGGAAATCCTGCCCGGCGCGTTTGACGGCGCGGCCGGCGCGCAGGGCTTCTCCCTGCTCATCGGCAGCGCGGCCTTCTCGGCGGAGGACGGCATCCTCTACGATGCCGGCGGCACACAGCTGGTCGCCTATCCCGGCGGACGGCAGTCCGCAGGCTTCACCCTCCCCGACCGGGTTACCTCCGTGGGCGCGCGTGCTTTCTCCGGCAACAGCCACCTTGCCCAGCTCAACGTTGGCCTGGAGGCCGCGCAGTGGGCGGCAAACGCCGTGCGGCAGTGCCCGGCGCTTGTGATGTATGGCTACGAGTATTCCCCCGCCCATCTCTACGCCATGGGCGAAGCCGTCCCCTTCGTGCCGGTGCATACGGCGGACGACATTGATTTTACCCCTCCCACAAAGGTCAACTACATTGTGCGCCAGCCCCTTGACACCGACGGCATGGCGCTCTGGCTGCTCTATAGCGACGGCACGGAATATCAGGTGTTCTCCGGCTACACCCTCAGCGAGTTCCAGAACCAGACCTCCGGCCCCCGGACGATTACCCTGACCTTCCATCGCTTCACACCCAGCTTTACCGTCATCGTGTCGGAATCCGACAGCCAGGTGTACCGCTACACGCTGCAGCCCAACGGTACCGCGCAGCTTGTGCGCTACCTGGGCAGCGGCGGTTACCTGGTGATTCCCGCCGCCATCGACGGCTACCCCGTCAGCTCCCTGGGCATGAGCCTCTTTGAGGGCAACCAGTCCATCACGGGGATCTATGTGCCGGAAAACATCAAGGAAATCCACAACCGCGCCCTGGCCAACTGCAACTCCCTCACGGAGATCGTTTTGCCGGAAGGCCTGCTGAAAATCAACAACGAGGCTTTTTATCACTGCGCGGCCCTGGAAAGCGTCAACATTCCCTCCACCGTAACGGAGATCGGCTCCTATGCCTTCGCTGAGTGCGCCTCCCTGCTCACGGCGGAGATTCCGGACGCCGCGCTTTCCGTAGGCTCCTACGTTTTCGCCAACTGCGCGGCGCTGGAAACCGTGACCGTCGGCAGTGGGCTGGAAAGCATGGGCAACTATGTCTTCAACGGCTGCGCCTCGCTGCAAAACGTCTTCGTCTCCCCCGGCAACGCGAATTTCCAGGATACCGGCGGCATTCTGCTCGACGCCGCGGGCACCGTGATTCTGCGCTTTCCGCAGGGCAGAACAGCTGTGTCCTACACGGTCCCCGACGAGATTACGGACATCGGGCCGGGCGCGTTCAGCGGCGCGCAGCTGAGCGAGGTCACCATTCTGCGCAACGTGACCAGCGTATCGTCCACCGCCTTTAACGGCGCCAGCGCCGCGCTGCTGATCAGCTGCTACCGCAACAGCGCGGCACACCTCTTCGCGCAGCAGTACGGTGTTCTGTTCAGCCTGCTGCCCGATCCGACGGTAACGGCCATCTCCGTGGCCTCCCCGCCCGCGCAGACAGAATATTTCGTGGGCGACCCCTTCAACGCCGCCGGGCTTGTGATTGAAGCCACGTACTCCGACGGCTCCATCCAGGAAGTGCCCTCCGGATACAACGGCTACAGCCTTTCCGGCTTCAGCTCCGCCGCGGTGGGCAGCTGCACCGTAACGGTGAGCTACCAGACCCGGTTCAGCTCCTTCACCGTCACGATTCAGGCTGTGCCGGCCAATCCCGATTTCGTCTTCAGCCTCAGCGGCGGAAACGCCTACATCACCGCCTACACCGGCACCAGCGACACGGTGCGCATTCCCGCCGCGACCACCATTTCGGGCACGGTCTATCCGGTGGCCGGCATCAGCATGACCGGCGGCTCCGGCGCGTTTGAGGGGAACCAGTGGCTCCAGCGCGTGGTGATCCCTTCCACCATTGGCAGCATCGCCGCGCGCGCCTTCCGCAACTGCGCGAATCTCACGGAGGTCGTGCTTCCGGAAAACCTGAGCGCGCTTCCGAATCAAATATTTGAGGGCTGCGCCTCGCTGACGGACCTTGTCCTCCCGGCCAGCCTGCAAAGCATCGGCGAATACGCCTTCAGCGGCTGCGGCATAAAATACCTCCCCTTGCCGGAGGGTCTGGAAACGCTGGCGAGCTTCGCCTTTTACGGCATGCCCGCCCTCAGGCACCTCCGGATCCCGGCGGGAGTGACAAGCGTCGGTACGCAGGCCTTCGGCAGCTGCGCGTCTCTGGTGAACATCTTCTTCGCCGGGGATCCTACGGTGTCGGCGGGCGTGCTCAGCGGCTCCCCACAGGCGCGCCCGGTCATACCCCAGGGAAGCGGCCTGACCAGCGCCTTCGCCTCCTACGCCAGCTACAGCCAGAGCGGCGACTGGTGCTACGGCAGCTGGCTGGGTATGACCGGCCAGGTCATCCTGGGTTACCTCGGCGGCGAGGCCGCTCCGGAATTCCCCGAAGCCCTGGGCGGGCTCCCGGTGGCGGGCATCGCGCCTCACGCCTTCTTCAACAGCCAAAATCTGGCCGCGCTGTCGCTGCCCGAGGGCTGCGGCCAAATCGGCGCCGGCGCCTTCGCGCTGTGCGGCGCGCTGCAGGCTCTCACGGTGCACGAAGACCTCGCCTCCTTCACCGGGGCCGACATCTTTTACGGCAACCCGGAGGTGACGCTGCTGGGCTACCGCAATTCCAGCGCGCAGGCCTACGCCGAAACGAACAATCTCGCCTTCACGCTGCTGCAGCGCGTGACCTTCGAATACACAGGCGGCAGCAGCCCCTTCCAGGAGGCCGCTGTCAACGCCAACGGCGAGTCGCTGATCTTCGGCTTCACCGAGGATTATAAAACCCCGGCGCAGCTGCGCGGGGCCTTTTCCCTGCCCGTGGGCCGGGCCATTTATTTCCTGCGGCCCGACGGCGCGGAGCTCGGCGAAGACGAGCTCGTCGGTACCGGCACGCAGATTCTGCTTTACGACAGCCAAAAGGGCCACCTGGACACCCTCGTCTGTGTCATCTACGGCGACCTGAACAGCGACGGCCTCGTGGACGGCCGCGACGCGCTGATCTTCCAGTATATCTATAAGGGAATCCTTCAGCCCGAGACCCTGGATTTATCCCTCCTGCTGGCGGCGGACGCGGACCGCGACGGCGAGCTGAGCTGGAACGACTTCGTTTGGATGTCGGAATCCGGCATGGGCTCCAGAAAAGTGTCTCAGGATGTGGCATGGTAGGCTGTTGAGATCTGCTCTCGGTTTTAGAACAGCGTAAAAACAAGAACTAGCCGCTCCTACCTGCAAAGTGTAGCGGCTAGTTCTTGTTGTACAGCAGGATTGTCAATGGGATGGGTGCTTTTTGCTTTTTTCTTGCCTACCGCTCAATCTCCTTCCCGCAGTGGGGACAAACCAGGGAGGAGGATTCCTCTCTCTCGGCCTTGCGCTCCCCGGCGAAGCCCGATGAAATGATGGCCGCCGGCACAGCCACAAAGCAGACGCTCAACAGGGTGATCAAGGTGCTGAGCAGCCGGCCCGCCGCGGTAACCGGCTGTATGTCGCTGCCTACCGTGCCCAGCGTGGCCACCGACCACCACAGGCCGCTGAAGGCGTTGGAAAAAACCTCGGGCTGCACCGGGTTTTCCACGGTGTACATCAGGATGGAGGAGATCACCAGCAGAATCACCATCATGAGAATACTGGTGATCAGCTGCTCCCTTTTGCGGCGGAACACGCCCGCGATGGCCGAAAGGGCGGAGATGTAGCGCTGCATTTTGAAAATCCGCAGCAATCGCAGCAGCCGGATCATGCGCAGCACGCGCAGCTCAAAGGGAAGAATGTGGATGTAAAACGGCAGAAAGGACAGCAGGTCCACAATGGCCAAAAAAGAAAGGGCATGCTTCCCCACCGCGCGGAGCGGACGCGTCTGCGGATATAGCAGCGGCGCTGTCCACAGCCGGAGAAGGTATTCGGCCGTAAAGAGAATGGTGATGACGATTTCCGCGCCATGGAACACCGAGGCCGCCCAGTGCGGCAGGCCCTGAAAGGTTTCGAGAACCGCCAAAGCCACGTTGACAGCGATCAGCGCGATCACGGCGCCGTCGAAGATAGACGAGGCGAGGGTTTTGTCGTCGCCGTTGATGATTTCATGGATCTTTTGGCGGACTTGCGGTAAGCTGCGCATGGAATCGTGTCCCTTTCATCAGCTCTTATTTTAACAAATCCCGTTTCTCCGTTTCCGGGATATCCAAGCCCAGCGTACCGCCGGGATTCATGATGTTGTCCGGGTCAAAATGGTTCTTCAGCGCGCGGAGAATATCAAACTCGTTTTTGCCCAGCTGGGCCTCCAGCCAGGGGCCGAACATCTTGCCGATGCCATGGTGGTGGCTCATGGATGCCCCGCTTTTTTGGATCGCGTCCAGAATCGAGGCATGGAACCGGCGGAACGCCTCGGCGTCGTTTTCCAGAATGATGAAGATCCAGTATAGATTTCCGCCCTGGGGATAGACATGGCTCATGTGGGTCATGCAAACGGTGTTGGGCCGCGCCTTCACCACCTTGCGCACCTCCGCGTGGACCCGGGCCATCTCGCTCCAGTTGACGGAGCACTCCATGGTGTCCATGAGCACGCCGAAATCCTGCAGGGTATCCCGCAGATAGGGGTCGCTGAAGCGCCCGTGCTCCCAGCCCTTGCAGACATAGCCGGTCATATTCAAGCCGCCATAGCGCTTTGATACCCGCGCCACATTTCTGGCGGCATTTTTGCTGAAGCCCTTTTCTCCGTTGGTAAAGCCCAGAAAGAGGCACATCTTGTCGATCTCCATGCCCCGGGCCTTGAAAAGGTGCTTTAAGGGCGTATCCATTACGCCGTACATGTTGATCATGACGCTGGTTTCCTCAGGATCGCTCAGGCGGAAGACACTGGGGTTGCCCGCCTCGCTCTGCATGATCTCCCGGGCGGCGGCAATGCCGGTTTCCCAGTCCTTGAACATATAGGAAAAGCGCTTGACGGTCTCCGGCATGTGGCGGCAGATCTTGAGCGTTACGTGGGTGAGCACGCCAAACGCGCCCTCCGCGCCCATCATAATCTGGTCAAGATCAGGGCCGGTGGCCTTTTTGGGGTGGCTGTCGGTATTGATGACGCCCTTGGGCGTGGCATAGCTCTGGCCCAGAACCATATCCTGAATGCAGCCGTAATAGGTGGAATTCTGCCCGCTGCCGTGGGTCACGACCCAGCCGCCGACAGAGGAATGCTCAAAGCTCTGGGGAAAATGCCCCAGGGTATAGGCCCGCTTTGCGCCAAAGGCGCTGACGGCGTCGTTGAGAAGCTCCTCCAGCTTCGGCCCGCTGATGCCGGCCTCCACGGTAATCATCTGATCGGTCTCGTGAAAGCTCACCACTTTGTTGAAGCGCAGCCGCATATCCAGCGAAACGCCGCCCTTCACGCACTCCACGCCCCGGGTGACGGAGCTCCCTCCGCCATAGACATACAGCGGAATTTTGTGCTCGCTCACATAGGCGACAATGGCCTCCACCTGCTCCCGGGTATCGGGATAGACCACGGCGTCCGGCACGTTTTCGACGATTTTATTCCTGGCGCGCAGAATGTCGTACATGGTCTTGCCGTAGGCTACGCTGAAGCGGGCGTAGTCGTCCGTGCGCACGAAGGCATCGCCCACGATGGCCTTCAGCGCCGCGATGTGCTCCGGCGCGAGCTGAACCGGGATATCGAACTTCACCTCGTCCAGACCAAGGTCCTGCTGGTACTCCCGGAAAATGCTGTCGTCGATGCCGAACCGGTTCATCACATCGTGGAGCATTTTTTCCTTTGGGGCCTTAATCTGCTCCGGCGCGCCCCACTTGAACACGGAACGGTAGGAATTGAGGGGAATTTTGCCCTGAAACCAGTTCGGCTCAAAGCCTTTGTAGGGTTTAGACATGATAGTACTCCGTTCTAGATTTTATTTGCTATTGCATAAGTTTCTTTTTTTCTTTCTTTCTTGTCTGTATACGTTGTCCGGAACAGGTTGGCCGCAAGCTCCGTACTCCCCATAGGCATAGCGCGAAAGCATATAATCCCGCAGCTCGCGCTGTGATCCGGATCCCAATGTGACCATTTTGTTGACGTCAACAAAATGGTCAGAATCCAGGTTTTACCCCTTCATCTTCTTCATCTCACTGTAAAACGGCTTGAGCTTGTCGAAGACCTTAACGAAGATATCTTCATATATCTTTCGGTAGAGGGCGCTCTGTGCGGCGTCCGGCATGAAGGCCTCCTGGGGGTGCACCATGGCCGCCACGGCGGTTTCGTAGGTCTTATGGATTCCCATGGCGACGAAGCCAACCAGAGAGGAGCCCAGGCCCGTCACCTCATGGGTATGCACGCGCTGCAGGGGCAGGCCGAACATGTTGGCCGTGATCTGGCAGATCTCGGCGCTCTGGCTGCCGCCGCCGGCCACCATCAGGCGCTTCGCCTTGAGCTTGCCGCGCTTTTCGATGATCTCCAGGCCCTCCATCAGGGCAAAATTGATGCCCTCAATGATGGAGCGGTAGCAATGCATGCGGGTGTGCAGGTCAGAAAAGCCGATCACGGAGCCACGGGCGCTGGGCATGACCAGCCCGGGGGTAAAATAGGGGTGCATGATCAGGCCGTCACAGCCGGGGGGCACCTCCTGCAGGCGCTGGTTGAGCAGCTGCTCCACGGAAACGCCAAGTCGCTCGGCCTCCACGCCCTCCAGGGCCGCGAATTCCTTTTTGAACCAGCTGATGAGCCAGTAGCCCCGAAAAATCTCCACCTCCGGCGTGTAATACCCCGGCATAACGGAGCAGTAGGGCGGAATAAAGGGGAAGGGCTCCATATAAGTGGGCGTGGTGATTTCCACCGTAGCGGTGGAGCCGAAGCTGAGAGCGGCCACATCCGGCGTGGCGCAGCCCAGCCCCAAGGTCTCGCAGGCCTTGTCGCTGCCCGTAGCGATGAGGGGAAGCCCCGCAGGAATTCCCGTGTCGGCGGCGGCGGCCTCGGTGATCCTCCCGAACGCCGTGCCGGCCTCCGCCAGATCGTAGCACTGCTCGTCGCGCACGTCAAAGATTGGCCGGGCCAAATCGTTCGATGTCATCCAGGTTCTGTGCTTGTTGGAAAAAGGCACATGACCCACCGTGCTGGCGATGGCGTCCGTCAGGTTTCCGCACAGGCGGTGCGTGAGCCAGGCGGAAAGCAGCACAAATTTCGCGGTCTTCGCCCAGATCTCCGGCTCATGCTCGGCGATCCAGTTGCAGGCGCTCACGCGGCGCTGGTGCGCCACGGTCTCCGTCATGCCCGCCACCCGGAAGATGGCGGAAAAAACCCTTGGTACGGCTATGTTGCCGCTTTCCCGGTCATCCAGCCAAAGAATGATATCCCGCAGGGGCCGCATATGCTCGTCCAGGCACACGCAGCTATCGCGGATGGTGCTGCTGGTCACGGCAATGATGCCGGGCCAAAGCGCCTCCTGCTCCGCCTTGAGCTTTTGGCAGCACTCGCAGATGGCCGCCCAATAGAAATCGGCGCTCTGCTCGGCCCAGCCGGGCTGCCTGGAGATATAAGGCTGCAGGTAGTTCTTCTGCGCCTTGGCCACGATATTCCCCTTCGGGTCGCACAGCAGCGCCCGGGCGCTCTGTGTGCCCATGTCGATGGTCAGAACAAGCGGCGCCTGATTCAGATTTGGCATGAGATCAACTCTTTTCGCTGAAAATTTATTCATTTAATCCGCTGTTTAAAAACTGATTAATCCGCTGCTTGTCGCAATCAGATTTCCCTCGCAGATGGGCGCAAGGCTGCTGACCACATCGCCGCAGGCGATTCTCTCCTCCACCACAATGCCGGAGATCAGCTTCATTGCCTCGGGGATCGCGCTTTTCGGGATCTCTCGGTCGGTGCGCACGGGAAGCATAGGAAAATCCCCAAAGGCCGTGCGCACGGTGGAGCACAGGCTGCGCATGGGCCTGGTCATTTCGGCCATGGCGAAATCCAGACCCCGCTTGCAGCTGTTGCCCGATACACGGATTTCGCCGTTTTCCAGCGCTTCAGCCTCCAGGCGGCAGCCGGCGGGGCAGCTGATGCAGATGAGCTCTTTCACGCCATTTCCTCCATTTCCAGCGCAATCACATCGCCCGGTTTCAGCTCGGCTCCCTCCAGCGGAACCGTCAGGCGCTCCATTTCCGGAGGGCGCAGCTGCCGATAATTTTTATTCAGTATCATTTCATTCCCCAGCCGGGCCGTGAATCTCGTTTTGCCGCGCTCCTCCCGGGAACGGAAAAAGACCGTAATTTCATCCACAGGCTCCCTCAGATGGATTCTCTGCGGCATGGCGTAGAGGAAGCTGTCGTCCACACTCAGGCTGGCATAATGGTTCATTGTGAATTGTGAATTGTTCATTGCATAGTGCGCCGCCGCGCGGCCGGCGGTTTCCCCGCTTTCGCTCACGTAGTCAACCAGATCGTTGACATGGGCCGCGTTGCCGCAGCTGAAAACGCCGGGGACGCTGGTCATGCCGTTCTGGTCGCAGACCGGGCCCTTTGTCACGGGGTGCAGCGCGACCCCCAGGGCTTCGGCCAGCTCGTTTTCGGGGATCAGCCCCACGGAGAGAATCAGGGCGTCGCAGGCGACGCGCTCCTGCGTGCCCGGGATGGGCCGCATGACACCGTCCACATCGCTGATCTCCACGGCCTCCAGGCGCGCGTGGCCGAAGACGCGGGTGACGGTTTTGCTCAGGTGAAGCGGAATGTCGAAATCGTGCAGGCACTGCGCGATGTTGCGGGGCAGCCCGCTGGGAATGGGCTTCGCCTCATAGACGCCCAGCACCCTCGCACCCTCCAGCGTGAGCCGCCGCGCCATAATCAGGCCAATGTCGCCCGAGCCGAGAATCACACAGCGCTTCGCGGGCAGCTGGCCCAGGATATTCGTGTAATACTGCGCGCTGCCGGCGGTGAAGATCCCGGCGGGCCGCGTGCCGTGGATGGCGACCTGCCGCGCGGTTCGCTCCCGGCAGCCCGTGGCCAGAATGACGGATTTGGCTCTCACGTTACGCATCCCCTTCGCGCTGACCAGCTTCAGCTGGAAGCCCGTGGGCGGCGGCACGCGGTCCGCGCGCGGTCCCTTCAACGGGCTGATTTCATCCACAAAGGTCTGCGGCGTGACCTCCACCCCGGTGCCGCGCAGCTGCGTCAGAAAGCGTTCCGCGTATTCCGGACCGGCCAGCTTCTCACCGAAGCGCACCAGGCCAAAGCCGTCGTGGACGCACTGCTTGAGGATCCCGCCCAAACGCGCTTCCCGCTCAATGAGCAGCACCCTCGCGCCCGCCCTCTCGGCGGCGATGGCGGCGGCCAGACCCGCTGGCCCGCCGCCGATAACGGCAACGTCGTATTTGTCGGTCATGACGTCACCTCCGTATCTTTGATTGATCCATACAGCAGCTCGCTGCCCTCCCCGCTCCTGCGCACCCGCTCCAGGGGGATGCGCAGCTCCTTCGCGATTTCCTGGGCCACCAGAGGGCCGCAGAAGCCGCCCTGGCATCTGCCCATCCCGGCGCGGACACGGCGCTTGACGCCGTCCACGCTGTCGCAGGACAGCGGACGGCGCAGGGCGGCGACGATCTCACCCCTGCTCACCTGCTCACAGCGGCAGAGGATTACGCCATAGTCAGGGTTTTGCTTGATCAACGCGTCGCGTTCCTCGTCGGGGAGCGCGGCGGCGTTCACAATCGCCGGGCGGATGGGGTTGAAGGCCTCGTTGGGCGCGGGCTTCAGGCGCTGCGCCACCCAGTCCGCCAGCGCCGCGCCGATGGCTGGCGCGGCGGTGAGACCGGGGGATTGGATTCCGGCGGCATGTATGATATTCTCTGTATATAAGCCGGGGCGTATGACGAAATCTTCCTCAAACGTTGCCGCGCGCACGCCGGTGAAGTAGGTGATGATCTGCCCCTGATTTAATCTCTCGCTGGTCTTCGCCTGTTTGTCAAACACTGTTTTTATGCTTTCCGGCGAGGTCGTGAAATCCTCTTTTTCGGGGGATTCCACCGCGTTTGGGCCAAGCAAAAGATTGTCGTGCACGGTGCGGATGACGCCTCCGCCCTTGGTGTGCGCGCCCTTGGCGTGGCCGGTCATGAGGGTGGATGCGTGGTAGCGGCTCACGGAATCGCTGATCTTTTTGTCTAAAATGGAGTTTGTGCCCCGGCGCGGATGAATAGAGAAAAAGCGGTCGCCGGCCATGGCGGCGATATCCTCGCAGAACACGCCCGCCGCGTTGATGACCAGTGCCGGGCGAATCGTGCCCCGGTTGGTGCGCACCGCTTTGATGCGTTGCCTGCCGTTTTCTTCTGTCACGTCCATGCCAAGCACGGCGGTGCTGAGGCTCACGCGCGCGCCATTCTGGATAGCGTTTTCGGCGTAGGCAATGGTCAGGCTGTAGGGGCACACGCTCCCCGCCGTGGGGAAGAACAGCGCGCTGCCCAGATCGGCCTGCAGCCCCGGCAGAATGCCGAACAGCTCCTTCCTGCGCAGCACACGGCTGGGCACATCCAGATATCTCCAATAAAGCTTTGTCAGATACAGCAGGAAAGAGGGCAGCTTTTTGGGAAAACACAGATACTGCCCTTCCCGGGTAAACGGCACCTGCAGCTCGGCGCAGATTTGCTCATACATGGCGTTGCCCAGCTTATTATATTTATATTTCTGGCTGCTTTTATGTATATCCAGGCCCGGGTGGATCATGCCGTCGTTGCGGGAGGAGCTGTGCAGCGCGACGTCGCATTCCTTGTCCACCAGCAGCACATCCAGCCTCCAGCGGCTGAGCTCCCGGGCGATGGCGCAGCCCACCACGCCCCCGCCGATGATCAAAACATCCGGCGTGGCGCCCTCCAGGCTGTCGTCCTGAATTGAGGGCATACGCATAGCCGGCTGCTCATAATCCAGATACTTCACATCATTCACAAGGCAGCCGGGGAGCTTTCCCGTGTGCTTCGCGGCCAGATAGCCAGCCGCGACGATCTCCTGCCAGTCGCCGCTTTCGCCCTCCAGGACAAGATGCTCCCGCCGCGCTTTGACGGAATACTTTTCCGCGCCGAAGCGCTTTGCCAATTCTTTATTGATTTTTTCGATGTTCATAAACGCCCTCTTCGCAGGATAATAAGATATGCTAATTCTACCATAGATGACAGGAAAAATCAAGACGGAGACCGCATATATTTGCGGCCTCCGCCAAATATCACAATTGCGCGTTTTTAAATTAAAAATGACAGATTTGCATTGCCAATTGAATCAAGCGAGCGGCAGCCAGACCGAGGCCTTGAACAGGTCGCCGTCCACCTCCAGCTCGAATTTGCCGCCCTGCACCGCCACAAGGCTTTCCGCGATGGAAAGCCCCAGGCCGCTCCCCTCGCCCGTGCGGGCCGCGTCGCCGCGCACGAAGCGCTGGCTGAGCTCCCGCGCCGGAAGATTCAGCGGCTCCCGGGAAATGTTTTTCACCGTCAGCCCGCCGAAGCCGTTTTCGCTGGCCAGCTGCAGGTAGACCCGCGTGCCTGGCATGGTGTATTTTCTCACGTTGCTCATGAGGTTTTCGAGCACGCGCCAGGTCTTTTGGCTGTCGGCCCGCACAACGGGAGCCTCTTCCGGTGAGGACAGGATCAGCTCGATCCCCTGGGCGGAAAGGGCGTCGCTGTTCTCTCCCACGGCCTGCAGCGCCAGCTCGTGCAGGTTGACCTCCACGGGGTGGAGCTCCACGCTGCCGCTGCTGGCCTTGGAGGCCTCCACCAGATCCTCAATCAAGCGCTTGAGCTGCCCGGATTTCATGGCCAGGGTCATGAGATAATCCGCGCGCTCCTCCTCGCTGATGTCCTCCATGCGCAGCAGGTCGACATAATTGATCACGGAGGTCAGCGGCGTCTTCAAATCATGGGACACATTTGTGATCAGCTCCGTCTTCATGCGCTCGCCCACCAGGGCCTTTTGCACCGCCGCCTGCATCCCCTGCTGCATTTCGAGAATGCCTTCGGCCAGCTGCGCCAGCCCCAGCGGCATGCGCTCCGGCTTGAGCGCCGGCACGAGGTTCCCCTGCCTCGTCTGCTTCAACGCCTCGCGGATTTCATCCAGGGCGCTGAGATGCTTCAGGAGCAGGACGTAAGCCGCGAAGACACCTGACAGGAGCATGGGAATCGTAAAGAGGATCAGCAGCGAGGGCTCGTTCGCGCTGCCGATCAGGGCGGCGGCGAAGGCGGTGAGGCCGTTCCACAGCAAAAAGGCCAGTAAAACCCACAGGGTGCCGCGCTTCATGCTTCGGTGGCGCAAGCCCCCGCGGAGCCAGCTCCACACGCGGTACCATATCGTGTTTTTCACCACGCTGCGGTTTTTCACATGCCGCGAGAAGGAGAGCAGGGTCTCCAGCCAGAACAGCGTCACGGGAAGCGACAGCAGGGCACAGATCAGGGGCGCCAGCGCCTTTGGGAGCCTGGGGTTATAGAGGCCGAATTCGACAAAGAGCATCCAGGGCAAAAAGCCGGCGATGGCCCCCGCGCCCCAGTGCAGGAGGTTAAAGATACGGTCCAGCCCGCTCAGCCGGATTTCCCCTTCCCTGCCCGGCCCGCGCCGCCCCGCCGTGACCACAAGCTGCGCGAGGCACAGCCAGAACAGCGCGAACAGCGTCAGCATAGCCGCTACGCTCCAGGCCCGGCTCTTCTGATAGGCCCGGAAGTCGATCGCCCGCCTGGCGAGCTCGTCGGGCTGCGCGGCTTTGACGGCGGCGTCCTCGTCGAAGCCCAGGTAGACGTTGATGGTGCTCTCTTCCTGCCACCAATCGTATCCGCCGTGAAAGGAAGCGGCGGGCAGCGACGCCTCATCGCCGGCGCTCCAGGTGAACCAGGGCATGGCCTCCACGGCGGCCCTGTAGTCCTCTGTCTCAATGTTCGCGCAAACGCGCCCGCTCTCCCGGTCCACCACGGCGTATCGCAGCGACTGCACGCTGGCCAGGTGCTTTTTGGCCCGCGCGTATTCCTCTCGGAAGCCCCGCTCCATTTCATTGATGTCCTGCTGCGCCCGCTCGGTCAGCTCCTGCCGGATGAAGGCCTCGTCCACAACGATGCCGCCGTCCTCCACCGTAAAATAAGGGTTCGAGACATACTCGTCAAGACCGTAATTCTGCCGCAGCTCGTTGTTTGTTTCTTTCACCGTCTGGACGATCTCTTTTTCCAGCCACTCCAGCCGGGTCTGCCTTTCGGGCTCGAAGGCCGTGCCGTCCGCCATGGCCTCCTCGCTGATGAAACGCGTGACCATGCCCATGGCGTCCATAATTATCCAGCTTATTTCGCCTTTGAACCGCGAGGTCCGGGTAAAATCCCCGGCGACAGCGTCCTCGAAATTGCCGTCGAGCGCCAGCCCTGTCTGTATAAACAGATATACACAGCCCGCGGCGCTCAGCAGCGCCATCAAAAAGCTCAGCGCCTTGATCCAGGGTCTATAGAGGAATGCGTTCCATTTTGTATCCAATGCCCCACACCACCTTAATGTATTTTGGTTCTTTCGGGTTGATCTCGATTTTTTCCCGGATGCGGCGGATATGCACGGTGACGGTTTTTTCGCTGACATAGGCGGGCTCGTTCCATACGGCCTGATAGATCCGCTCCGCCGAGAGGGTGCGGCCCAGGTTTTCCATCAGGTGCGCGACGATGCCGTACTCCGTGGCCGTGAGCTTGACAGGCTCGCCGTCTACGGTAAGCTCTTTCGCGTCAGGGTCCAGGCAAAGCCCTCCCGTGCGCAAAAGCCCCTCCCTGGCCTGGCTCGCGCCCAGCTGCGTGTAGCGGCGGATCTGCGACTTGACACGCGCCAGCAGCTCCAGGGGGTTGAAGGGCTTGGTGACGTAGTCGTCCGCGCCGAAGCCCAGGCCCGCGATCTTGTCGGTGTCCTCGCTCTTGGCCGAGAGCAAAATCACCGGGATGTTGGACCGCTCCCTGAGCCTGCGGGTCACGGCCAGGCCGTCCAGCCCGGGCATCATGATATCCAGAATGGCGCAGTGCACTTGCGCCTTTTCGAGAATATCAAGGGCCTCGCGGCCGTTTTGGGCCTTGCGCGTCTCGTAGCCCTCCATGCGCAGATAGATTTCGATGGAGTTGAGGATCGCCGTGTCGTCGTCGCAAACCAGTACCGTATACATATCCAGGCCTCCAGAGAATAGATTTTAGACGTTAGACGATCGCCGCCAAAAGACGTCTAACGTCTAATGTCTGTCATCTAACGTCTATTTTACACAGGGAGAATTACAAATATAGCGTGGGAATTGTTACAATTCGGTTAAGCTGTTTCTTTGGGAAGAGCGAACAGCCCCGTGCAGTTGACCAGGAACAGCATAACATACGCCAGCCAGATGGGCGCGGTCTCGAACAGGCCGCTCTTGCCGAAGATGAAAAAGACCGCCAGCATACCGGCGACAATGCCGCCAATGCCGACACAAAGCCAACGGAAGCGTTTGACTTTCTTGCACGCGTAAATGAAGAGGATCCCTATGGAAAGGGCGTCGCCCAGCATAAAGATGATCGTAGCCGCCCAATGGACCGGCTTGCTGACGCCGGGATAAAATATCTCGCCGCTTTCGAGAATCTCCCCGTGGACGAAGAAGATCACCGGCAGCGCGCACAGCGCCGCCCAGATCGCGGCGCGGCCAACGATGCTGCGGCAGCCATAGCTCAGGTACATGGCGCGGGAATTGAAAAAGAACGCCGCCCCCGTAAGCGTGAGCCAAAGGAAGAACAGCGCGGGGTATTTCAGCCCGATGAGGCTGGCGGTGTTTTCCTCCAGCAGCGGATTTTCAAGAAAGCAGAACACAGTAACATAGACAAAGCCCACGATGAGCAGCGCCCCCAGGAAGAATTTATTCCGGATAAACGAGCGATATTGTTCGAGCATCTCTTCTCTCCATGTCTTTTATAGCTAGGCCAGATAATATTTGAACCAGTCCAGCAAAAAGCGGGGATCCAGCGAGCCGCCCACGCCGGCGTTATTGGTGGGCCGGGGCGCGTTTTTCATGGCGCTCAAATAGCCGAAGCGCTCCCTGTAGCGCTCCAGGCCCCTGGGGTCGGCTTTCTCCGGCGGGGTGCCGCCCGGGCCGGGGCTTTGGGCCAGCCACAGAGCAAGCCTGCGGCGGAAATCCGCGTAATCCCTGCGCCCGGCCTGCGTCCAGGCGATTTCCGCCAGGGCATAGGCCCGGGGAAAAGCCATCACCCACAGGCGCTCCGGCGTGGGGATCAGCTCGGACCAGAGGCAGGCCTCCACACCCAGGGCATTGATGGCCTCTTGGGGCGGCCCGTAGCCGTAAATCCGCTTGAGCGGCACGGTGCCATGGGGCAGATCCAAATAGGTGGAAAAGTAGCTTGAGAAGATCGTGGGGCCGCCCGACTCCCAATAGCGCCGGGAGGGGCCGGGCTCATGCATTTCGGCCCAGTGCTGAATCGTGATATCCGGGATTCTTTGGACGAGGTCCGCGGCCTTCAGGCTTTCGTTCCAGCAGCACACCCGCTTGCCCAGGCCGCGCATATGATCCGCCAGCCGGGCCGTGAACCAGCCCTGCAGATCCTCCGCCGTGGCGAGGCCTTCGTCCCGCATGCGCCCGCGGCAGTGGGGGCATGCCTGCCACTCCCCTTTCGGGGCCTCGTCGCCGCCCAGATGGAAGCGCTCCGACGGGAACAGGGAGGCGATCTCCTCCAGCAGCGGCAGCAAAAGCTGGAAGGTGGCTTCTTTTCCCGGGCAAAGAATAATGGAGTAAATCCCGGGCGCGGTTTCCAGCCGGATCTCCTCGTCCCGGCAGCCCAGCTCCGGATAGACGGTCAGAATCGTGCTGGTATGGCCGGGCAAATCGATCTCTGGCACAATTTCCACGCCGCGCTTCGCCGCATAGGCCACAATATCGCGGATCTCGTCCTGGGTATAATAAGCGGGCGCGCATTGCTCATGGAGCCTGGGGAAGCGCTTGCTCTCCACGCGCCAGCCCTGGTCGTCGGTCAAATGCCAGTGCAGCGTGTTGATCTTCACCTGGGAAAGCCGTTCGATCAAACGCTTGACTGTTTCCACGGGGAAAAAATGCCGCGCGCTGTCCAGCAAAATACCTCTGTGAGCGTAGCGCGGCGCGTCCATGATGTCGCACAGCGGCAGTCCCTCTTTGCGGACGAGCTGCGTCAGCGTGGCGGCGGCCCAGCAAAGGCCGCGTTCATCCGCCGCCTCCATCTCAATTCCCCGGGCCTGTGAAACGCGTAGTCGATAGGCCTCGGCGGGAAAAGCA
>Ga0099364_10005375_pt1 | contig 19028 bp, 26 predicted proteins | sample TergutTh196P3_FD_73070 | JGI IMG/M metagenome (GOLD analysis project Ga0099364, IMG submission 73070) | Microcerotermes parvus P3 segment gut microbial communities from Pointe-Noire, Republic of the Congo - Th196 P3 | ecosystem: Host-associated > Arthropoda: Insects > Digestive system > Gut ...
ATCCGGGGGCGTAGCGTTGAAGAAGCACTGGCAATTCTGCGCTTCACCAATAAGCGCGCAACACGGGCGATTGAAAAAGTGTTGCTTTCCGCCGTGGCAAACGCGCGTGAAAAAAACGCCAGCGCCAATGTTGATGAATTTATTGTTTACCGCGCGGTTGTTGATTCCGGCCCGACAAAATGGCGTCGGCGCGTGCGCCCCGCCCCGCAGGGCAGAGCGTATCGGCAACAGCGGCGGGTCAAGCACGTCAGTATTATAATTAAGGACAAAGACGAAGAGTAGGGAGGTCATCTGTGGGTCAGAAAGTTCATCCTTATGGTTTCAGGCTCGGCGTAAATAAAACGTGGCGGTCACGGTGGTTTGCGCGAAAAGACTACGGCGGGCTTCTGCATGAGGATCTGCGCCTTAAAACCATGCTCAAAAGGAAATTCGCACATGCCGGAGTTTCACGCATTGATGTAGAACGCGCAGCCAATAAGCTGACAGTTATTATTTTTACTTCGCGGCCGGGCATTATCGTCGGGAAAAAAGGTTCCGAAATTGAAAAGCTAAAAAAAGAGTTGCAGCTTGTAACCGGGAGAGATGTAAATCTGAAAATTCAGGAAGTTAATAAGCCTGAACTTGATTCGCAACTCGTTGCAGAGGGAATTGCGCAACAACTTGAAAAACGCATCGCTTTCCGGCGCGCCATGCGACGGGCGGTGGACGGGACATTGCGCTTCGGCGCCAAAGGAATCAAGGTTCGGGTTTCGGGCCGCCTTAATGGAGCCGAAATAGCCCGTACCGAATGGTATCTAAGCGGCCAGTTGCCGCTTCACACCCTTCGCGCGGACATCGACTATGGATTTGCGGAAGCGAATACAACGTACGGAGTCATTGGCGTAAAGGTCTGGATTTACAAAGGCGAGGTTTTTGAAATGCAGAGGCCTGAAAAGGTCGCCCGGTAAACCGGTAATGTTTTGCGTCTCAAAGGGAATAAATATTTGTTATGTTAATGCCAAAGAAGGTTAAATATCGTAAGCAACAGAAAGGGAAACGACGTGGCAAAGCCTGGCGCGGTTCCGATGTCGCTTTTGGAGAATACGGGCTAAAAGCACTTGAAGTCGGCTGGATAACTGATCGACAGATTGAGGCTGCTCGTGTGGCGATAACCCGTTTTGTTAAACGCGGCGGTAAAATCTGGATACGTCTTTTTCCCGACAAACCGGTTACCAAAAAGCCAGCAGAAACCCGTATGGGGAAAGGCAAGGGCGCTCCGGAAGGATGGGTAGCGGTGGTTCGTCCCGGTAAGATTCTTTATGAAATGGAAGGTGTTACCGCGGAACAGGCTAAGGAAGCCATGCGGCTGGCCGGTAACAAGCTGGGGATTAAAACCAAATTTGTTACGAGGTTCGAGAAGGAGACGGAATGAAAGCTTCCAAGTTTCGTGATATGGCGAAGGAAGATCTGGTTCAGGAAGAATTGGAATTGCGCAAGCAGTTACTCCGGATCCGATTCCAGGCGGCGGCTGGTCAAACCGAGAGTGCGTCGAGAATGAAAGACATCCGGCGGGATATCGCCCGTATCAAAACTGTTTTGACGGAAATGGAACGGGGATCGAGGTAGAATATGGATACGGGGAAAAAAAGAGGAATCCGCAAGAGCCAGGTTGGTATAGTAACCAGTACAGCGATGCAAAAAACCGTTACGGTTGCCGTTGACAGAATGGTTCCGCATCGCCTTTATAAAAAAATTCAGCGGCGGATCTCCAAATTTTTGGCACACGATGAGAATAATACATGTAAAATTGGCGATCGTGTGCGCATTGTGGAGACAAGACCGCTTAGTGCAAGGAAAAGATGGCGCGTGGAAAAGATTCTAAATGCCTCGGTAAGCGCGGATTAAACGTGATTTAAAAAGAACGAAACCTCTAAAGATTCCAGAATCAAGACTTGCGACATAGCAAAAAGTGGAGTTTACAGAGGTAAATGAGCAAGTTATTCGGTAGGGTTTGGGGGTTTTTAGGGGTTGTCATGATACAAATGCAAACGATGTTGGATGTGGCGGATAATTCAGGAGCGCGTAAGATAGCCTGTATTCGCGCTTTGGGTAGCCAGGTTGGAAGATTCGCCCAGCTTGGAGACGTTATTGTCGCCTCTGTAAAGGAAGCCACCCCAGACGGAACCGTTAAAAAGGGGCAAGTGGTAAAAGCCGTAATTGTGCGACAGCGTAAGGAATTCCGACGCAAAGACGGTTCGTACATTCGCTTTGACGACAACGCGGCAGTATTGATCAACGAGCAACGTGACCCGGTAGGTACGCGTGTTTTCGGTCCGGTTAGCCGCGAATTGAGGGATAGAAGTTTTTTAAAGATCGTTTCGTTGGCGCCGGAAGTGCTCTAACGCAATTTTGGGAGACAGAAATTAGATGCCCGGTGTGCATATAAAGAAAAATGATACGGTTTATGTTTTGTCTGGAAAAGACTCTGGAAAAACTGGCAAGGTTCTCAAGGTTTTTCTAAGCAAGAACAAAGCGATTGTTGAAGGGATCAATTTCATTCAGAAGCATACTCGCCCCAATCCGCAGAGGAATGTGAAGGGTGGGATTTTGCCTAAAGAATCCCCGATTCATGTTTCAAACCTGATGGTTGTCTGTAAGAATTGCGGCAAGCGCGCGCGCTTCGGTGTCAGTATTGCTGCTGATGGGAAAAAGACCAGAGTGTGCAAGAAATGCAACGAGCCGCTGGACGCATAAACGCACTGTAACGGGGACATAAAGCCGAGGGATTATGAGTAGACTTCAGGACTTATATAAAAAGGAAGCCGTACCAGCGCTGACAAAACAGTTTGGGTACGCCAACATCATGGCAGTTCCCAAACTGATGAAAATCAATGTAAATATGGGACTGGGTGACGCGATAGCGAACGCCAAGATTCTTGATGTTGCATCGGAGGAACTGTCGGCGATTACGGGACAGCGCCCGATCGTTACGCGGGCGAAAAAATCAATCGCGGCTTTCAAGTTGCGCGAGGGGATGCCGATCGGATTGACTGTTACGTTGCGTGGTGACCGGATGTACGAATTTCTGGATCGTCTCATAAGCATCGCGTTGCCGCGCGTCCGGGATTTTCGAGGCATTTCCAACAGTGCCTTCGACGGTCGCGGAAACTATACGCTGGGCCTTCGGGATCAGCTTATTTTCCCCGAGATTGATTATGGCAAAGTGGATAAAACTCGCGGCATGAATGTTACAGTTGTTACCAGCGCAAAGAGCGATAACGAGGCTTATGAGCTTTTGAAAGCTCTGGGAATGCCATTTGTTAAAAAAGGACAGCAATAAGATAAGGATATTACTGTGGCGAGAAATTGCAAAATAGCCAAAGCCAAAATGACGCCGAAGTTTGTAGTGCGTGCGCACAATCGTTGCTTACGTTGTGGTCGTTCCCGCGGATATTACCGGAAATTTCAGTTATGCCGCCTCTGTTTCCGGGAGTTGGCGCTGACCGGGGAGATTCCGGGTGTGACCAAGTCGAGTTGGTAAAGGTAATCGTAAATTATTTGGAGTTTTGATCATGACAATGACTGATCCCGTTTCGGATCTTTTGACGCGGATTCGCAATGCCGGTGCCGCGAAGCATGATTTCGTGGATGTTCCTTCGTCAAAACTGAAACTTGAAATTGTCCGCATCCTTAAAGATGAGGGGTACATTTCCAATTTTATTTTAAACAAGGACAACCGGCAGGGAATGATTCGTATCCAGTTGCGTTATGCGAGGAAAGCGCCTGTAATTACCTCGCTTGAACGGATAAGCCGTCCAGGGTGCCGGGTATACAAAGGCAAGGACGACATTCCTTCCATTCTCGGCGGTTTGGGAATTTGTATTCTGTCAACGTCTCATGGAGTTTTGACAGGGAAGCAGGCGAAAGAAAAGGGTCTGGGCGGGGAAGTGCTCTGTTCCGTAAGTTAATGCAATTCAGGATTCGGAGCAGCTCCTTCGAGTACTGGAATCTTTGAGGGCGCGTTCCTTTAACAAGGTGTTTTATGTCGCGAATAGGGAAGAAACCAATTACAGTGCCGAATGGTGTTAAAGTGACAATCGGCGACAGTCATGTGGAAGTCGAAGGCAAGCTTGGAAAGCTCTTTGCCCCGATACCTTCTGGAATTAGTTTTGAGCTGAAAGAAGGCGTCCTTACGGCGATTCGTCCTTCAGACGAAAAACCCTATCCAGGTTATCACGGACTGGCGCGGACGCTTGCTGCAAACTGCGTTCAAGGCGTCAGTGAAGGTTTTTCCAGGGATCTAGATCTAGTTGGCATTGGCTATAAAGTGGAGGCCAAGTCAAACGCTATCGTGCTGGCGCTTGGCTACTCTCATCCTATAGAGTTTCCGATTCCCAAAGGAATCAGCATTAAGGTGGAGAGGCAGAGTAGGGCAATACAGAACTATGTTTCGACAATCACCATTTCCGGTGCGGACAAACAGCTTGTCGGGCAGATTGCTGCGGACATCCGTTCTTTGAGGCGACCGGACGCCTATAAAGGCAAAGGACTTCGGTATGCCAACGAAGCGATCAAACTTAAAGTTGGAAAGAAGGGTGCATAATGATCGGCTTAATTGACCGTAACAGCGAGCGGCGAAGAATCCATAAACGTGTCCGGATGAAGGTTTCCGGCAGTTCGGAACGACCGAGGCTTTGCGTGTATCGCAGTTCGCGGTACATTTACGCGCAAATTATAGACGACACCCAAGGGAAAACACTGGCGGCGGCATCTACGATCGAAAAAGGACTACGCGGCGAGTGTAAGGGTACGGGAAACATCGAAGCTTCCAAACTGGTCGGCAAGGCTATCGCGGAAAGAGCTAAAGGCAACGGGATTGAGTCCGTGGTTTTTGATCGCGGCGGTTACCTCTATCATGGACGCGTAAAGGCTGTCGCCGAAGCGGCACGGGAATCGGGGCTTAAATTTTAGGGAGTGATATCTTGGAAAAGAACGATCCGAATGCGCAACAGGAATTTAAAGATCAGGTGGTTTCGATTAACCGCGTAACCAAGGTGGTCAAGGGCGGAAAGAACCTGAGCTTCAGCGCTCTCGTGGTTGTGGGCGACCAGAACGGCCGGGTTGGCTATGGAATGGGAAAGGCGAAAGAAGTGCCCCAGGCGATAAAAAAGGGGGTTGAGCAGGCGCGAAAGAACCTGATTGTCGTTCCCTTGCAAGGGAAAACCATTCCACACATGATACTGGGATGCTATGGTGCCGGGCGCGTTGTCTTAAAGCCGGCTTCGGAAGGCACCGGAGTGATAGCGGGCGGCCCGGTTCGCGCCGTTCTGGAATCGGCGGGAATTTCCAATATTTTGACCAAATCTCTGGGAACCACGAATCCGCATAACGTTGTAAAGGCTACTTTTGATGGACTAAAAAGACTCAGGGGGCCTGAAGAAGTTGCCAAATTGCGCGGACGACAGGTGGAGGAACTGTAAGAGATGGAGCTGAAAAAAAATGTCGAGTCTGTGGCAACGCTGAAAATTCAGTATTTTCGTAGCGCAATAGCCACTCCTAAAAAGCACAAACTGGTCGTTAAGAGCCTCGGGTTCAAGCGGCTGAATCAGGTTGTCGAGCGCGTGGATACTCCGGCTGTTCGCGGGATGGTGGCGCGTATTCCACATCTGGTGCGGATTTTACAATAGGGGCACGATAAGTTGCGCTCCTATTGGATTACATAGACGTAATGCCTATATAAAGGATTCATAACGTATGTTGAGTATTAATACATTAAAGCCCGCGCCCGGAGCAAACCGGAGGAGAAAGCGGGTAGGGCGCGGAATAGGATCCGGCCACGGTAAGACGGCGACGCGTGGACACGACGGGCAGCATTCTCGTGCTGGCTCCAGTATGCGTCCGGGGTTTGAAGGCGGTCAGATGCCGCTTTACCGACGCCTTCCCAAGCGCGGGTTCAATAACATTTTCCGTAAGGAATATGCTGTTGTAAACTTGGAAAAACTGGCTTCTTTTGAACCAGGTGCAAAGATTGATCCGGTTATGTTGCGCGACAGCGGCATTATCAAAAATCTGAAAGAAGACGTCAAGATTCTTGGGACGGGAGAGATCGCAAACGCGATTCACGTGCGAGCCCACCGGTTCAGCAAGAGCGCGGTGGAAAAGATTCAGAAGGCAGGCGGAAGCATTGAAGTCATCTCCTAGGAAATAAAATGCCGGAAGAAAAGAATCGGATTTTAAGCGCTATACAAAACATATTCAGCATTCCCGATCTGCGCAAACGCGTGCTTTACATGCTGGGCTTGCTGGCCGTGTATCGCATTGGCGCGTTTATTCCCACGCCGGGTATTGATAACGCGGCTTTGGAGGAGTTGTTTCGAAGCGCGGAAGGGTCGATTTTCGGATTTTTGGACATATTTTCCGGCGGATCCCTCAGGCGTTTCAGTATTTTTGCCCTGGGTATCATGCCGTATATTACGGCGTCGATTATCTTGCAGTTGGCTACCGTTGTGGTTCCTCACCTTGAAAAACTTTCCAAGGAAGGGGAACTGGGACGCAAGAAAATTACGCAATATACCCGATATTTGACCATTGCCCTGACATTGGTACAAGGCTTGATGACAGCTTTCGCGCTGGAACGGTCAGGCGGGGGAAGCGTTGTTCTTGATCCGGGATGGGGATTTCGTTTAACTGTCATGATCACCCTGACCACGGGAACTGCCTTTATTATGTGGCTCGGCGAACAGATTACTGAACGCGGCATCGGTAACGGCATCAGTTTGATAATCTTCGCCGGTATTGTGTCCGGCTTGCCAAGCGCCATCAGTTGGATGTTCGGCGCGGTATTCCGTCAGCAGGAACTAAATATCATCACGGCGTTGGCGCTGGTGGTAATGATGGTGGTGGTTGTTGCCGCTGTGGTTTTTGTTGAACGGGGACAACGCAGGATACCAGTACAGTACGCCAAGCGCGTAGTAGGAAGAAAAGTTTACGGTGGACAGGCGACGCATCTTCCCCTGAAGGTAAATTCGGGCGGCGTGATTCCAGTAATCTTTGCTTCGTCAATCATGGCGGTTCCTGCAACTTTTGGAGCCGTGATGACTTACGGCTGGATGAGGGAAATATCCGCAGCTCTTGCCCAAGGCATGTTTTGGTACAATGTGTTGTTCATTCTCGGCATAGGTTTTTTCTGTTTTTTCTATGTCAGCATTATTTTCAATCCGATGGAAGTAGCGGATAATATTCGGAAATACGGTGGATACATTCCGGGCATACGTCCGGGGCACAGAACAGCGGAATACATTGATCGTATTCTGAGCCGTCTGACGCTAGCCGGGGCAATCTATCTGATTCTGATCTGCCTTCTGCCCGAGTTTCTTATCGCCGGATTTAGAGTTCAATCAATTCCTTTTATCGGGCCAGGATTGGACGATATACTCAACTCCCTGCAGTTAAGCGGGATCACTACCGGGATGGGCGTAACATTCTACTTTGGCGGTACGTCGTTGCTCATTGTAGTCGGCGTTGCCATGGATACCGTGCAACAAATAGAGTCTCAGTTGATTATGCGACACTATGACGGGTTCCTGAAAAAGGGAAGAATCCGGGGGAGAAGGGGTTAGAGACTTACAAAAACAAGGCGTGAATGACTTGAAAACAGCAATTATACTGTTGGGCCCCCCGGGTGCAGGAAAAGGAACCCAAGCCCGGTTACTTTCTGAGTCGTTTCATCTTGCGCATATTTCGACCGGCGACATGCTGAGGACGGCGATAAAGGACGGCACCGAAGAGGGTGGGCAGGCAAAGGCATTTATTGAAGCTGGTTTACTGGTTCGTGACGAGCTGGTGGAAGCTCTTGTCAAGGAACGGGTGTCCCAGCCGGATTGTGAATACGGTTTTATTTTCGACGGGTATCCGCGGACTTTGATACAGGCGGATACATTGCAGAAGTACTTGGAGCATGATTATATACCGGCACTTACGATTGGTATAAGTATTCCTGATGAAGTTCTGATCGCCAGGTTGGGGTCGCGCTGGATGTGTCCGAATTGTAACCGGACTTTCAGCGAACGGCTTAGTTCCAGTCCGATCAAAAGCTTATCGTGTGATAAGTGCGATGTTAGGCTGATAAATCGAGCGGATGATACGGTTGAAGTTGTTTCTGCGCGCCTGAAGATTTACGGAGAACAAACAGCGCCCCTGATTCAGTATTACCAGGAACGCGGAACATACGTACCTGTTGACGGCGACCAGCAACCCGCAAAAATTTTTTACGCTATTCGCGATGCGGTGAAAGAACGAATGGGTTTTGTATCTACGGAGAAAATAAAAGGAAGCGCTGAGTAGATTTATGTCCAAAGAGGATGCCATTGAAGTTATGGGTATGGTGACGGAAACGTTGCCAAACGCTATGTTCAGGGTGGAACTTGAAAGCAAACACCTGGTTCTTGCGCACATCTCAGGAAAGATGCGCAAAAACTTTATACGTATCCTTCCAGGCGACAAAGTGCTTGTTGAGTTGTCCCCATACGATCTGTCGCGTGGGCGGATTGTGTATAGGCATAAGTAGGAATTGTGAAGCGTAACGGGGATATTTATTAGCGCTCCATTGAGATTTTTTTGTATTCCGCGACCGATATCCTGTATTCTTATCGGTTATTTTGAGGCAGGGATAGTGGTATGAAGGTAAGAGCATCCGTCAAAAAAATGTGCACTAAATGTAAGGTCGTGCGCCGCAAGGGAGTTGTTCAGATCAGGTGCTCCAACCCTAAGCACAAGCAGCGTCAGGGTTAAGAAGGAGGATAGGAATTGGCTAGAATCGCAGGAGTGGATTTGCCGCTCAATAAACGGATTCAGATCGGGCTTACGTACATCTACGGCATCGGCAAAAGCCGGGCGACAACAATCTGCCAGGAAGCCGCTGTCAACATTAATACCAAGGTCAAAGACCTGACAGAAGAAGAGGCTGTGAAAATCCGAAATATTATCCAGCGCGACGGGATGGTTGAGGGTGATTTGCGCAAAGCCGTTTCCATGGATATAAAGAGGTTGATGGAGATCGGCTGCTATCGCGGACTGCGACATCGTCGCGGGCTTCCGACGCGCGGGCAGCGTACGCACACCAATGCCAGGACGCGCAAAGGACCGCGTCGGGTGGCGGGTAAAAAGTAAAAAACCGGCAGGAGCAACTCATGGCTGATAAACAGAAGCAGAGACAAGGAAAAAAGACCGCGAAACGTAAAACCGGCGCAAGGAAGCGGGAAAAACTGAACGTTCCCGCAGGCATGGCGCATATTCTTTCGACCTTTAACAATACTATCGTCAGTATTACCGATCTTGACGGCAATATGTTGGTTACTTCTAGCTCGGGCGCAAACGGATTCCGCGGTTCCCGCAAGGGGACGCCCTTTGCCGCGCAGCAGGCGGCGACGGTTGCCGCCACCGCAGTTAAAGAATATGGCATGAGAACCGTAATTGTACGTCTTAAAGGTCCTGGTGCCGGACGGGAATCCGCGATTCGAGCCTTGCAGGCCGCCGGTTTGGAAGTTAAGGCGATTCGCGACATTACGCCGATTCCGCATAACGGTTGCCGGCCACCGAAACGTCGCAGAGTTTAAATTTTTGATTGATGATTTTTGATTAAGGAGATTGGGAATTGGCTAGATACCGCGATGCAAAATGCCGGTTGTGCCGCCGCGAAGGAACGAAGCTTTTCCTTAAAGGCGATCGTTGCTTCAAGGATACCTGTGCTGTTGAGAAACGGGCCTTTCCTCCGGGGCAACATGGCCGAAGTCATCGTCCCAAAACAATAGGGTACGGTGTACAGCTCCGCGAGAAGCAGAAAGTGAAACGCATTTACCGGGTGCTTGAAAACCAGTTCGCAAACTATTTTGCGAAAGCGGACAAAATGAAAGGCATTACCGGCGAAACGCTTCTGATGCTCCTTGAAAGCCGCTTGGACAACGTTGTGTTCCGTCTTGGATTCGCTACTTCTCGTGATCTGGCGCGGCAACTTGTAACTCACGGGCATGTGCTTGTGAACGATAAAAAACTGGATATAGCTTCCGCGCAGGTTAAGCCGGGGGATGTCGTTGCGTTGAGGGAAAGCGTCAAGAAGAACCAGCAGGTTTTAGATTCGGTTGGCGCCGTCGGCGGACGCGGAGGTGTTCCCGCCTGGCTTGAACTGAATGCCGACGCACTTAAAGGTACGGTCGTTTCGTTACCTAAGCGTGGAGATATTCAAATGTCGATTGACGAACAGCTCATCGTGGAGCTCTATTCGAAGTAATAGAGAGACCTTCGAGAGGATAGATATGACTAGAGCTTTTCAGAAGCCAAAACGATTGATCTGTGATTCTGAGACACTGAGCCAGACTTATGGTCGCTTTTACGGGCAACCTTTTGAGCGCGGTTTCGGTACGACGATTGGTAACGTGTTGCGCCGCGTACTGCTTTCCTCAATTGAGGGAGCGGCTATTACCGCGGTTAAAATCGAAGGTGTTTTGCATGAATTTACTTCGATTCCCCGCGTTAAGGAAGACGCGACCAATATTATAATGAACCTCAAACAGGTTCCGCTCCGGCTCAACTCTGATCATCCCAAGACGATATATCTTGAATCGGATCAGGCTGGAGTGGTGACCTCCGCGAACTTTAAACCGGATGCGGATATAGACATTCTTGATCCTAATGTTCATATTGCCACCATAGGAGAAGGCGGTAAACTCAAGATTGAGATGCGCGTAAAAAGAGGCCGCGGCTACGTTCAGGCGGACGAAAACTTTGAAGAAGATCTGCCACTGGGATACATCCCTCTTGACAGCGTTCATTCGCCGATCAAGCAGGTAAATTATTCAGTAGAAGCCGCTCGTCTCGGGCAGACTACAGACTATGACAAGCTTGTGCTGGATGTCTGGACCAACGGTTGTATTTCTCCCGATGATGCGATCGCAAGGGCCGCCAAGATTGTTAAAGATCATATGTTTATCTTCATCAATTTTGAGGAAGGTCCGGAAGAAATTGAAGAAACAGTTGATCGTGAAGCCGAGCGACTGGTGGAAAACCTGAAACGTTCCGTGGAGGAACTGGAGCTTTCGGTGCGTTCCTACAACTGCCTGAAAAATGCCGATATTAAGACAATCGGCGAACTGGTGCAGAAGTCCGAAAGCGAAATGTTGAAAACAAAAAATTTCGGGCGTAAATCCCTGAATGAAATAAAGGAAATTCTTTTCGACATGGGCTTATCTTTCGGAATGAAGATGGATGCGGACGGTCGTCCGATTCCCGGTCCCAGGGTGGAGTAATATAATGAGACACCGAGTTGCAGGAAAAAAGCTGGGGCGTAAAACCGCCCATCGTTTAATGATGTTTCGCAACATGGTCACTTCGCTTCTTGACAGCGAGCGTATTCAAACGACCGTGGACCGCGCCAAGGCGGTGCGTCCGATTGCGGAAAAAATTATTACACTGGGTAAGCGCGATACATTTCATGCCCGCCGTCAAGCATTGGCATTTGTGAAAGATCCGGCGATAGTTTCGAAGCTGTTCAGCACGATTGCTCCGCGTTTTGCGCAAAGACCTGGTGGATATACCCGTATTATCAAGCTTGGTTTCCGGCCGGGTGATGGTGCACAGAAGGCTATCATCGAATTGGTAGGAAGCGAATATAAGCCCAAAGAACGCAAGGGTAAAGCCAAAAAGAGTGAAAAAGTACCTGTGGCCGAAAGCGAAAAGAGCGAAAAGTAACAGCTCTTGCATGTCTGATGAATTTTGAAAATGTTCCTTCCGCGAAACTCCCCACGATATTCGGGGAGTTTCGCATTTACGGATTCCGAGATATTGATTCCGGCGAGGAAGCCGTGGCTTTGGTTATAGGCGACCCCGGTCCTGAAAAGATCGTGCTTGTGCGCATACACTCCCAGTGCCTCACCGGAGATGTTTTCTCCTCAAAACGATGCGATTGCGGCGAACAACTCAATGCCGCGCTTGAATTAATAGCCGAAGCCGGAAACGGCGTCCTGGTTTATCAGCAGCAGGAAGGGCGAGGTATTGGTCTTGTTAATAAGATTAGGGCCTACGAATTACAGGACAAAGGGCTTGATACCGTTGCGGCCAACATCTCACTCGGCTTTGACGCCGACCTGCGCGATTACGTGATGCCGTCAGAAATTTTAAAATATCTCGGCGCCACGCGCGTCAATTTGCTCTCCAACAATCCTAACAAAGTTCAAGGGTTGGAAAAGGAAGGCATTAGCGTTGAAAAAAGAACTTCTATTGAAGTTACCCCGAACGATGTGGATCAAAACTACCTGCGCGTAAAAAAAGAGAAGATGGGACACATTCTAGAAAATGTGTAGCTCAGTCCTGTCCGCCCAAATTTTGTCGACGAACAAAAAAAAATATAGTGCTTCCTTAAATAACCTGTTAAATTAAATGGCGCAACTATTCGGATACGTTCGCGTCTCAACGCGCGAGCAGAATGAAGATCGGCAACTTATCGCTATGCGGGATTTCGGGGTGCCGGACGGCAATATCCTTCTTGACAAGCAAAGCGGCAAAGATTTTAACCGTCCGGCATACAAGCGATTGCTGAAGAAGCTAAAGTCGGGCGATACTCTTGTCATCAAAAGTATAGACAGGCTTTGCAGGAATTACGACGATATATTGGAACAGTGGCGGATTATCACAAAGGAACGATTGGTTGCCGTTGTAGTTCTGGACATTCCCTTACTGGATACAAGGCAGAAAGGGCGCGACCTGACAGGAACATTCATATCAGATCTCGTGTTGCAAATCCTCAGCTATGTTGCGCAACAGGAAAGAGAGTTTACGCACAAAAGGCAAGCCGAAGGCATTACGGCAGCAAGAGAGCGTGGCGTGAAGTTCGGACGACCGCAAAAGGAACAACCGGCGTTGTTAAAAGAAGTCCAGGGAGCCTGGGAGCGCCGGGAAATTTCGGCGAGAGAAGCCGCGCGCCGGCTTTGCGTGGACCGAAGGACGTTTATGAATTGGGTTGGAAAATGAAAAATGGTGAGAAACCTAGACTTTTTTCACCACTGAGGGGAGCGATATTTTTATGGTCGACTGGAATGATTGATTTCCGTGGCTGGAAACTGTGTGTGGTGATAAAAGCAGACTTTTTTCACCACAATAGTTAGTGTTGTGCTACATCGCATTATTATATCGTACATAAGTGCTTACTATACGCTTTTATTACTCAAAGTACCGAGACGGACGTACTTCTCTCATTAGCCATTCACACTAGGGCAGGGCATGAAAACGCCGTCTTCCTCAGTGGTGAAAAAAGTCTGCTTTTGTCACCACCCCTTGTTAGTTAGTAGGCAGGTCAAAATATTAAATATTCAAGGATAAATAAACAGGCGCAGTTCAAATAAATAAAAATGCATTTTTTGTAAAAAACTGGTCTGGAGGTAACTGTTTGCATGTCGGTCAAAATAAGAATACTGTTACCCATGATAGCCGTGGCGATTATCGCTGCATCTACGATACTAATTTCCAACATTATGCAGTTTTCGAAATTCGTGGATTCAAATATTGAGAAAGATCTGGATAGAGCACTGCTGAAAATCCGTAATGAAATTGAATTGATGGAGAGAAAAGCTGCAATAGTTTCACGTTATATCTCGAACGACCCGGTGATCGTGAACGCGCTGGAAAGCGGGAATCGTGAGGCGTTGCTTGCTCGCGCAATATTAATGTATAAGGATACGAGTGTTGAGGTATACGCTATAACCGACACTTCAGGAATAGTGCTTGTCCGGCCCCAAGCACCCGAAATCTACGGCGATGACTTGACGATGATGCGTAGCGTTCAATCTGCGATTTCAGGAAAAGCCATTACAACGACTGAAGGCGGTGCGATTGTGGATAAAATGGCTGTTGCCGGTACTCCGATTTACAATGAACAAGGTCAACTGATAGGGGCGGTAGTCGTCGGATTTCGTCTGGACACGGAAGCGTTTGTTGACAGGCACAAAAATATTACCGGTTGCGAAATTACGGTTTTTCGGGGAAACGAACGCGTCGCAACCACGTTATTTGATGCCGACGGCATGCGCGCCGTCGGCACAAGGGCATCAGATGAAATCAGCCGACTGGTGTTTGCCGGCGAAACCTTTACCACCTGGACAAGCATATTAGGTAATGATCTCCTGACAAAATACATTCCTATTCTGGATGCCGAGAATAACGTTATCGGAATGTTGTCAGCCGGATACTTTCTGACCGAAAAAACAGCTACGGTTAGAAAATTCATCACAACCGGATTTTTCATAACACTTCTTATTTTGTTTTTTTTTACCCCGCTCATCCTGTTTGTGACAGGGCATATAGCCGCACCTATCAAGAAGAGACTTGATCAGGTTCAATATGATGCACTGACCGGCATTTACAACAGGCGATATTTTGATGAAAACATCGAGAGGGTTATTAAGTCACTGTCCCGCTCCGGATGTGCGCTCAGCCTGATGATGATTGACATTGACTATTTTAAGAAATATAACGACACATATGGGCACAGAAAAGGCGACGATTGCCTTAGAACCGTAGCGGAAACCCTTAAAAAAAGCATAATGAGGGCTGATGATTTTGTCGCGCGATATGGTGGCGAGGAGTTTGTTGTCGTCCTGCCGAATACCGGTGAAAGCGGCGCGTACACAGTTGCGAACAGGCTGCTTGAAACTATACAAAATTGTAAGATACCTCATGAAAAAAGCGATGTTGCAAATTATGTCACAATTTCCATAGGGTGTGCGACCGGTTACGCGAAACATTCGCAAGCCGCGGATGATTATGTAAAACGGGCGGACGTGATGCTGTATGAATCCAAACAAAGCGGAAGGAATAAATATTCCTTCTCTTCCATGATGGATTCTCCGCCGATGTCTCTTGCGTCAGCCGAAAAAACTATCGTATCGTTGGCGCGAAAAAAGAAAATGACCGATGTAATTAACGAAATCGCTTTCATGTTTCTCTCGCAACACGAAAAACCACTTGAAGACATATTGACCGCAGGGATCGGACTTATGGCCGATAGCATTAATGTCGACACAATATCCACTTGGCGAAATTTCAGGAGCTCCGAAGGTCTGCGTATATCGCAGATTTATCGCTGGGACAGAGATGCAGGCGCCACGCCAGCGCTTGATACTTTCTCCAATGTTACATATGCGGAATACGCGCCGGGTTGGGAAAGGCTTTTTGTGGATGGCAAGAGTGTAAACAGCCCGGTTCGGCTTTTGCCTGATTACGAAACCGTGACCGCGTTGAAAAAATTTGGAATTTTCTCTGTTTTTGCCACTCCAATAATGTTCAATGATGATTTGTGGGGATTCGTGCTTTTCGGGGATCGTTGCAACGAACGCTTTTTTGATGATGACAGCGCTGAAATAATGCGTTCGGCGGCGTTCCTGTTCGCCAACGCCATCATTCGCGCCGGATTGGAACACGAAATAATTGAAGCGGAAGAGCGTGTTAAAACCATGTTGGACGCAACGCCTTTGTGTTGTGAGTTATGGGATGCCGGCTTTAACGTTATTGACTGTAACGAAGAAACAGTCAAATTTTTCGGAGCAAAAAACAAGCAGGCGATTATAGACGGTATTTTTAATTTTTCACCCGAGTTTCAACCTGACGGTCAGCGCTCCGATGAAAAAGCTAAAATATATATAAAAAAAGCGTTTGCGGAAGGCCGTTACGTTTTCGATTGGATGCATCGGTTACTTGACGGTACTCTTGTACCGGTGGAAGTTACGCTTGTTCGGATAAATTACAAAGGTGATTACGCAATTGCCGCATATTCGCGCGATCTGCGTGAATACAACCTGATGATAGCCGAAATTGAAAATTCGCTGTTTGAGGCGGAAGAAGCCAATCGCTCCAAAATTGAATTTTTATCGCAGATGAGCCATGAGATACTTACGCCGATGAACGCCATAATGGGCGTAACGCAGATATTAAAAAAAATGCAAAACATGACAGATAGTCAAAAAGAATACATCAATGATATTGACGCCGCATCCAGCCGGTTATTCAGATTGATCAATGATCTGCTTGATCTTTCCGACAGAAAAGACAAGGCTTTTGTGCTGACGGAATCAGTTTTTTCATTCAACCTTATGTTTAAGGAAATTTTGAGGGAAACAAGTCCTGATTTTATTAAAAAACAACAAACATTTAACTATGACATAGACCAGTCAATACCGGCATCGCTTACAGGTGATAAAAAACGTCTTGCGCAGGTTATTACTCATCTGTTGACGAATGCGATCAAATTTACTCCGGAACGCGGCGCGATACATTTTTCAGCTTGTGTACTCAATGAAGATAACGGAATAATCACTATGAGAATTTCAATTGCCGACAATGGTATAGGTATTGCTAAAGAATATCAGCGCCATATATTTAATATCTTTAGGCAGATTGATGAAAGCATGTTCAGAAAACATGACGGCACAGGGCTTGGGCTTCCTTTGACAAGGCGTATTATTGAAATGATGGGCGGCAGAATATGGCTTGATTCCGCACCAGAAAAAGGCGCTAAATTTACATTTACCTGTAAATTTAAAATTAATTAAATTAAAACCCGGGCGGCTTATGGCCGAGACAAAAAGTGGAGTTTACGATAGGTAAATAAAAGAGCATTTTTGATCGGGAGCGCAACGCAGAGTTCGGAGCTTCCCTAAACTAAACTAAAGAATAAGCATACAGTCGCCGTAACTGTAAAACCGGTAACCCCGCGAAATCGCCTCACGGTAGCAATCCAGCATTAGCTCGCGTCCGGCAAACGCGCTTACAAGCATGAACAGCGTGGATTTGGGAAGATGAAAGTTGGTGATCAGCCCGTTAAGCGCCTTGAACTCAAATCCCGGATAAATGAAAAGATTGCAATATCCCGAAACCTCGCGGTCAAATGAATATTCGTTCCGTGCTAGTGCAAGATACTCCAGACAGCGGGCACTTGTTGTTCCGACCGCTACCAGGTCCCGCCCCTGGTCTTTAAGCGTGCGGATACGGACGGCGTTTTCCGCGTCTACGCTGTAAAACTCCGGCTCCATTTTGTGTTCTTCGACCTCTTCGGTGCGTATGGGCTTAAAAGTGCCGTAGCCGACATGTAGCAGAATTTTGCACACGGGAACGTTTTTGGCGTAAAGGCGTTGCAACACTTCTTCCGTAAAATGCAGTCCGGCTGTCGGTGCGGCGACGGAACCGCTTTGCCGCGCGTAAACGGTTTGGTATCGCAACCGATCCTCTTCGGCGTCTTTGGAATATTTGAGGGAATCATTGCGCCGTATGTAGGGCGGCGTCGGCGGTTCGCCGATCTTTTCAAAAACTTCGAACAGGTCTCCCTCAAATCCTTCAAATTCAATGACGCGGTTTCCCGATTCCGTAATCACCGCGACCACGGCGGTAATGCCGCCAATTTGCAACCGCTGGCCGAGCGGCGTTTTTCTGCCTGGTTTTGTCAGAGCCAGCCACCGTCCGTGACTTTCCTCGCGCAACAGCAGAATTTCGATTTCCTCGTTTTTTCCGGGACGGCGAGCACGAAGCCGCGCGGGAAAAACACGCGTTTCGTTGACAACCAGAAAATGTTTCGGGTTTAAGATATCAGGCAGATCGCGAAACCGGAAGTGCTCTCTTTTTCCAGTCTCGCGATGGATCAGCATCATGCGCGAACCGTCGCGAGATGGCGCCGGATGCTGGGCGATAAGTTCATCCGGCAGTGTAAAGTCAAAATCTGCGAGTTTCATCAATTCCTTTACGAAACCAGTGCATCTGAGCGCAAAAATTTGCTCCGAAAAGTAAAACCATATTTGATGTATAAACCCATACCAGCAAGGCGACGATCGCTCCCATCGCGCCATAAACCTGGTCATAATCAAAAATAGGTACGAGGCGCGCGAATATACGTCCGGCAATTTCCCACATGATGGCTGCGACGGTTGCTCCGGAAAACGCCTCCAGCCAGAAAACCCTGCAATGCGGCGTCCATTTAAAGATCATGGCAAAGACAAAAATCGCGATCAACATACCAGTCACAAGCAGGACGGAATACCAGAACCACCCCATAAAGTATGTTACCCCTGGCAAGTTTCCGAGTTGAATATGTGCTTCAGCCTGCGCTCGTACGATGCGCACAAAAGTGGTGAGCATTGCGGAACCGAACAGACAGAGGCTTCCCAGTGTCAGGAGGGCGATCGACCGTAGGTGACTCTCCCAGAAGGTTCTTTTGTTCGGAATATCCCACGCGCGGTTGATAGAACGCTCAACAAACGAAAAAATCCAGGAAACCGCCCACAAGACAATAATGACGCACGATATGATGCCTGCTGTTGACGGGGCCATAATTTCAATGAGATTTGAGCGGACGAAGTGGTTTGATCCCGGAAACAGATTGACGATGATTTCGACTACGGTGGTGTTTAGGCTCATCCATCTAAGAAAAGAGTCCGCGATGGCGAGAATGATTAGAATTGCCGGGAACAGTGCCATGATCACGAAATATGAAATTCCGGCAGCATCCCTGGGAGTTTCACGATGCAACATCATTCTGCCGGCCGACGTTGAAATTTTCCAGAATTTCACAAAAAAGCGCTTCCAGTACGACATGCCTATAGTATAACACTGATGAATGTCATTAATGCTAAAATCGGAGCGATAGCCGGCGGGTTGGCGCGAAAGGTAACTCTTATCAAAGCTCCACTTGAGCCGGATAAGCCAATTCTATAAAACGTTAAATAATGTTTGCGAATGATGAGTGAGGGTCGAATACACCGCGTAACATATTGGTAAGTTATTCATATGAGCCCAACGGGATTCGAAGTGTAGATATAAAGCGTTTTGTATCTACACTTTGAATTATTGTAAAATTTAACATACCTCCGAAATTTAAATCCTGATATTTTTTTCGACGCCGTTTAAAATTTTACTTCAAAAATCAAAAAGTTAGAAATATGAACGCCGTCAGGTTCTGGCTGCACGCCATCCGGCAAAACCCCTATACTGACTACGCCCACGCTTGGGGAGAATGTCTG
>Ga0099364_10005376_pt1 | contig 19026 bp, 12 predicted proteins | sample TergutTh196P3_FD_73070 | JGI IMG/M metagenome (GOLD analysis project Ga0099364, IMG submission 73070) | Microcerotermes parvus P3 segment gut microbial communities from Pointe-Noire, Republic of the Congo - Th196 P3 | ecosystem: Host-associated > Arthropoda: Insects > Digestive system > Gut ...
ATAGTTCATAACACACCCATTTTGATGCAGGCAAGCGGAATGAAAATAATTCATTATCTGAAAATGCGGAATAATCGTGAGTTTCTGTCTTTTCAACACAAACTATACTGCAAAAATCAAAGCCGGAACAATTCAGACCGCAAGACAGGCAGTCCGCCAAACATAACCATACTTTCTGCGTTTCTGCTGCTAACTTATCTATTTTCCCATTCTCGATGAGCTGCTTAACAAATAAATCAAGAGAACCATCTCCCTCATTCGCAGATTTTTTAAACCCTATCATTTCATGTTCTGGTTTATCAATAATAGTGAGTTTAATTCCTTTTACATTAAATTCATTTGTACTCATATTAAAACTCCTAACATACAAAATATAAATTTTCTGCGTTAATCAGCATCAAAATTGACAAAACACCCGTCACTCGCTGCGCTTCGTGCCACTCTCTTTACAAAAGAGGGCTTTTGGTGCGGTTATTTTCCTGCCCTCTTTTGTAAAGGAAGTATTAAATATCAAAAGAACAATTCTATTTTCCTGAAACTGTTCTTATCAAATTTTGCAAGGCTCGGAATCTCATAGCGGTTGCCGTTTATGTCGTTTACCATAACTCTGTCGGGCGTTATTTTTACAAGGCTTCTGTAAGTATCGTGAACCGTAAATTTTATTCGTCCCACATTGGTTTTTACGTCCCAATATGAATATCCGTACTTGTCCTTGACAGAATATATAATTTCTATAATCGACGTAAAATATTTATTGTTCAGTACGGTTCTTAACAATTGCTGTACGGACTGCTCGAAAACGCTGAGACGCGATATTATACCGATTTCTTTGAGTTCACCCACAGAAGTGACATTTTCTTTATCTTTACCGTCTTTTTTTTCTTCTTTTTTATCCTTATCTTCACTATCTTTATTTTCATCTTCGGTTTTGTCCGTATCGTCGCCGCTCTCTTTTTCTTTGTTATCCTCCACGCTGTCTTTATTTTCTTTTTTCTCTTTATTTTCCTCGTCCTCCGCTTTGGGCGGCTTCGGAAATATGCCGAATACCGAAATATACTGATAGGGCATATCAAACGGGAAAGCCCTGTGTAAAAACACTCTCTCAAAATCTATAGATTCAACCGCATTATCTTTTTCAGGATTCGGAACTGTCGCCGTCAATTTCAAAAATCCATTTTCGGTTACAGAAAAACTCGCATTTTCCGGAGTAAGAAACTGTATCTTAACGATAGTGCTTATATTATTCACAGACTTCGCTTTTTCGTTTCCCGTCTCCGTATTATTCTCTGTTGTATTCATTTTTTCACACTTCTTTCTCTAATATCTTTAAAATCACATATCAATTACGAAACGACGCCGAAATTTTTGGGACAGGTTATTTATTCTATGCCGATAGATTTTAGTGCTTTTGCCTGCATCGTGTATAAATTATAATACGTACCCTTTTTCTCGATAAGCTCGGCGTGAGTACCGCTCTCCGTCATCTTGCCGTTTTCCACGACTATTAATTTATCCACGTCTCTCAGCGTTGACAGCCTGTGCGCTATGATTATAGTCGTCCTGTTCTGCGTCAACAGAGACAACGAGTGCTGTATCTGACGTTCCGTTTCAGTGTCCATCGAAGCCGTAGCTTCGTCCATAATTAATATTTTAGGGTTTTTCAGAACCGCCCGCGCTATTGACAATCTCTGTTTTTCCCCGCCCGACAAATCCTGATAGCCATGTCCGATTTTTGTTTCGTAGCCGTTGGGCAGTTTCATGATAAACTCATGTGCCGAAGCGATTTTTGCCGCCGTTATTATTTCATCGGGCGTCGCGTTCTGCTTCGCGTATTTTATATTTTCGGCAATCGTTCCCATAAACAAGAACGTATCCTGCGACACAATCGAAATCAGGCTGTGCAAATCGTCAAACGACATATCTTTTATATTAACGCCGTCTATAGATATTTCTCCTTTTTCAACGTCATAAAGCCGCGTAATAAGATTTGCTATCGTGCTTTTTCCCGCGCCCGTATGTCCGACAATTCCGAGAGCTTTACCCCCGTCCACCGTGAAATTAACATTATCTATTATCTTTCTGTTTTTCTCATAAGAAAACTCTACGCCTTTAAATTCGATATTGCCTTTGAAATCTTTAATCCTCACGGGACGTTCTGTTTCAATTACATCGGGCGTTGCGTCCACTATTTCAAATAGACGCTGGATGGCGTTGACCGTACCCACAAAACGCCGCATAAAATTTCCGAAGAACCATATAGGGTCAAGCATATAGCCCATATAAAATATAAAGCTCATAAGCAGTCCGTATGTCATGATATTTCTTGTGACGAAATATCCCCCAAAGAGCCAAACCAGATAAAAAGCTATATCGGGTATAAAATATACGACGTTCCATAACTGGTCGTTATACATAGCGGATAATCCCGTAGATTTTACGTTTCCGCTTTTCATATCAAATCTTGAAATTTCGTCCCTCTCTTTTGAAAATACCTTTACTACGCGAACTCCCTGTAAAACATCGGTAACAACCGAACTCATATCTCTTGTATTGGCGAATAGCCGCGCATATATTTTTCTCATACGTATTCTGAGATGTTTTAATATAATCAAAAACAACGGAACTACTACATACACAATAAGCGTCAGAGTAGGATTTATCACCAACATAATCACAGTCGCGACTATAAGCTGAAATAAGCTGACAAAGAAATAATGCACGTCGTTTACCAAGAAAAAATATACGCTGTTGGAATCCTGATTAAATTGCGACATCAAACCGCCCGTTTGTCTGTTTGAAAAGAAGCTCATAGATAATTTCTGGAACGATTCAAATATTGTCGATTTCAGGTCGTATACAAGCATTGCCGAAATTTTCGCCATAATTATTCCGTAGATAACGCTTACTAAACGGGTTATGATATCAATCGTTATTATTAGTATCAAAAGCAGTCCGATTCGTCCCGCTAAATCCCCGTTTTCGTCAAGAACGCGGTCATACAGCCCGATTCCGCTTATATATCCCGTCAACACGCCGAATAAAGACGTACAAATCAACGAAATAAAAATTATAATTAAATAGCCTTTGAATTTCTCCACAAATACAAATAATCTGGTCAGTACCGCGCCCTTATCCATGCAGTGCGGACATACCTTTCTTTCTTCCGACGGATAGAAGTTGCCGCAGGTAGGACAGGTTTTTTCCTGTTGGGAGTCTTTTTCCTCTTCAAAAGTAACAGAGCCTTTTTCTTTCAGTTGTTTCAAATATTTGTCAAAATCGCGCAAAAATCTCCTGTCCGAAAACATAAAGTTAAACAAAACTATATATTCGCCGTTATTATCTTCTTTTTTATCCAACTTATCCGAATTTTCCAAGTTTTCTGACAAATCGCCCTGTTCATCTTCTTTACTCTCTTTATCTTCGGTCTTTGATACTTTCGCTATATAAGAACCGTGCGAAATATTTTCTTCGATTCTGAAGTCTGATAAAGCATTAATAGAAAAACTATTAAATCCCATCTCTTGAAAATCCATGTTAAGCTCTTTTTTTCTTATATTTTTTTCAGTAACGGGATTAACAGCTTCGATTCCCCACAAAACATAAATATTGTCTTTATCCGCGCCTATATAGACATCGCAAAAAACACGGTCTTCACTTAACCCTGTTTTATAAGTTAAAACAAAGTCATCCGCATTAATCTTTTTTGACGCAAAAATACGCTTTATGTATTCGGGTATCTTGTAATAACGAAATTCAGCCCCCATATTAACTTTAGGGATTTTTTTGTTCTTTCTCCTTTTCTTGTCTTTTTGTTCTTTTTTTTCCGCCGTTTCATCTTTTTCGTTAGGATTCATCTAAATAATCACCTCATTTGTACACAATCCATTTTATTTTCGTCTGCATAAAAAGACATACCTCAACTATTATACCTTATGTTGTTCTGAAAGTCAAGATAAAAAATATTTAAAAGAGTTTTTAAAGACAAGACGGCGATTGAAAAATAAGTTCAACTTAAACTGCTCTTTTTATTTTTTTACAAAATAAAAAAATAATTTGAACCAAAATATATTTTTTACCGTTATAATAAGTGTAGGCTACAAAATTTATGCGTGGAGGTAAGTGATATGAAAAAAACATACGAACAATTTGTAATTGACAATTCACCTTGGCTTCTGCGTCATGTTAAAAATAAACTGACAAATAAATCTCTCGCGGAGGATATTGTTCAGGAAATTTTTATAAAAGTATTCCGTTCATACGACACATATAATGACGAGGGTAAAGAACGGAATTGGTTGATGCGCATTGCCAAAACAACTTTATGCGATTATTTTTCAGAAAAAGGATATGACAGTATTTCTTACGAAGTTCTTATTGAAAAAGGAGAACACGTTTTTGAAAGTGAATCTCATTTTTCTTTTGAGGAAAAACATGAACAGCAAGAACTAATCAACGAAATTCTTGTTGTCGTCTCAAAGATGTCCGCAGTTGAGCAATCCGTTTTTCAACACAGATTTCTGATGGGTTATTCCGCATCCGAAACCGCTGAAATACTCGGTATTCCCTACGGCAGTATCAAAAGCAAAACTTTTTATATCAAACAAAAACTTAAAAACGAATTTGGATTTAGTGAAATTAACGAAAGGAAAAATATTATGAACTGTAAAGATTTTGAATTATATTTATTCGGCTACGCGAAAAATCTAAAAAATATCGTCAATAACGCCGACCTAAAAAATCACGTAGATTCCTGCCCGAAATGTTCGGCGATAGTGTCGTCACTGAAAAGACTCATACCTCATTTGCCTGTTCATGCTTTTAATGATAAATATAATCATGTTATGATAGTCGTTCCCGACGAGGAAAACGAACTTGATTATGTTTATACGACTGCTGAAATGACTGAAGCAGAAGCAGCAGAACGAAATAAAAGAACTTTGGAACTTAAAAAAATGGTTGAATCCGGCAAATTATTATATTATGATGGCTGGAACAAACATCGTCCGAATGTAGGTTATGACAACGAAGGAAACGAGTATAAGTGTGTAATGATAAATGATAAAATAGAAACTGTAAAAACTCATTACTATCCGGTAAACTTTCAGTATTCCGGCGGCAGAGATTGGATGTTCTGTAAACCTGACCGCGATTATGAGCGTCCGTCTGCGGATAATCCCGATATTATGGAGTGCCGTTTAGAGAATAATTTCGGTCCCGAAGTATTTTCGTCGCTTTACATGGCTTTGCCGAAAACCGCTAAAAATATACACATGATTCGCGGGAACGGCGTTATCGACTGCGGAGAATATTTATTCGCTTATGTAAGCCGTCATATTGCCGAGGGAGAAAGAATTGTTGTTGAATATACGTATCAAAAGTAATGTAAACACTTACAAAATAAGCCGCCCTCGGCGCGTCCTGTGAAAATAAATCTGGCATAAATTCACGGACGACCGAGGGCGGTCGTCTCTACGAAATTCGCTATTAGAACGGCTTCTTACTTATCAAGAATACCTAATTTTTGCATTTTGATTATCGCGTCCACGCCGTTCGATACGTCTAACTTTTTATAAATCAAAATCATATGAGATTTTATGGCGGAAGGTTTGAGTCCCATTCTTTCGCCTATTTCTTTTTGGGTAAGTCCCTCGCTAAGATAGTGCATCACCGTTTTTTGGCGATTTGTAAACGTCAGAGTTTCCGGCATTTTTGCGCCTGTCAATCCCCATGAATGTTTTTCCCTCGCAAGAGCCGTCGTGTACAGCGTTTTCACTTCGGTGGAAGATAATCCGCCATAATAGTCTTTCTGCACGGAACGCTTCTGCAATTTGTGAAGCATAGTAGAGAGTGCCGCTCCCTCGTTCGCAAATATCTGCGTATAGCCGTATTCCCTCGATAAAATTATAGCTTTTTCCAACGGCTCGAAAGCGTCGTTTTGCTGACCGCGTACTTTTTTCCAGTAAGCTATGGCGAGCAATATATTTACCTCGATAATATCCAACGGTCGCTGATACTGTTCGCATAAAATCTGCAATTTTTTCAAAAACAGTATCGCCATATTACAATCTCCCACGCTTATATATGCCCTTGCGGTAGTGAAATGCTGATACATTTTATAAAAAGACAATGTTTCATACGGCGGCGCGCTATGTTGTTTAAGCCAGTTTACCGCCGCTTCGGCGTCGCCGTAGGATAACTTAAAATGACAGGAAAAAGCTTGAAAATTTTCGTTTAAATAATAAGCTTTGTGTGTTTCTATCATAGTCATCGCGGCGTTGAGGATTTTCAGGGCTTCGGCGTGATGACCCTGCGCGTCCAATATGGCTGTAAGTATCATGTGGGAACAAAATTGAATTTCCAACGCGAATCCGTCTTTTAATTTCACGTTTGCGGAGAGCGCGAGTTTATACGCCTTACTGAGACTGCCGCGTTCGTAAGCCAAGCCTGCGTTTATCAATTCGTCAAGTATATTATATTCTTCATTTGTTATAGTACCTATCGTTTCTTCCAAAATACGCCTGTTTTCATCGGAGTTAAAAATAAAATCCCCCGAACGGTGTAAAAACGGAAATGTTTGCATACAAATATATTCACTCGGGCGGGATACGGGGTGCCGCAGATTTTTTATCGCGTTTTGTATACTTTCCACAGTAGTCGGTTTCATGAGATAATCGCTGGCTTTTAGTTCAAAGGCGTTTATCGCGTAATTATCGTAAGCTGTGACAAAGATTATATTAAGCTTAGGATTAATGCTTTTGAGCTGTTGAGCCATTTCTATACCGGTCATCTCCGGCATTTCAATATCCAAAAAAGCAATGTCAACAGGATTTCGGCTTGCATAAGTAAAAGCCGACAACGGATTCTGAAATACCTCAATCCCCGTGATTTGAGGTATTTGTTTCATTTTCATATGCAGATTTTCAAGAGAATTGCGTTCATCGTCCACTATAATAATTTTCATTTTTTATTCCTCCCATGTCCACGGAATCGTAATTGTACATACCGTACCCGAATCTTTTGCACTTTCCACCGTTAATGCGCCGCCGCATTGGGTATAAAGACGTTCGCGGACATTTTCTATTCCCACTCCGCGCCGTGTGGATTGGTTTGGGTCAAAACCCACTCCGTCATCTGAAATAATTATTTTAATCCCCTCCGGCATAGGTCGGGTGGCGATGGTTACGGTCCCGCCTGATTTTTTCTTTGCTACGCCGTGTCGCACCGCGTTTTCCACAAGCGGCTGCAACGTAAGAACGGGCATCTTAAAATAATTAATGTCAAAATCATATACAACATTCAGCCGTTCTTCAAAACGCTGTTTTTCAATATCAAGATAGACCCGCGTGTGTCTTATTTCATGGTCAAAACTTACTAAATCTTTCTGTTTCAAAGCGTTCATGTTCTCTCTGAGATAAACCGCGAAATTACGCACCAGTCTTGCCGCTTTTTCCCCGTCTTTATAGCAGAGGTTTTCAATAGTCGTAAGAGTGTTATATAAGAAATGCGGCTTTATTTGTGAAATCATAATCATAAGTTTACTTTCCGTAAGCTCTATTTCTGTATTTTTTGTCTGTTCCATTTGAACGCCTATATACAAAAGCAGCACAATCAAAGTTGTCGCCACATTATTAAGGGTAATGCCGTAGAATATTGCCTGTATAATCATTGATAAAATCGGCATAATCATATAAATCGTAAAAAACAGTATATTTCTGAATTTCAAATATTTACGATATAAAATTATAATTCCGATATTGAAAATCAGACCTAATGCAGGAAAAAGCTGTGACAACAAATACCAGTCTTGACGATTGTACATATTATTTTCGTCAATAATATAATACATATTCGTAAACAAAGAAAGAGTAGTCATCAGAATCGACAACGCGGCTATAGAAAAAGCTATGTAAGCTATACGGCGTGGGGTTTTTACTTTAAGGTTGATATTGGCGAGCATATAAGTTGTCAGCGTGACTAAGACAAGTCCGCCGAACAAGTAGTGCATATAATTTGAAACTCTGACTAAATAATAAGCATATGCTTCCGTTCGTCCATTCGTCAGCCATGCGACGGTATCGGTTCCCACAATCCCGAAGTTGCACAGGACAAAGAGCCTGAAAAGGCGATTAATTTTCGATTGTCTTGTCTTTTCCAAAAACAGGCATAAATAAATAATTGACGAAATGGCAATACAAAATAAATTAAGTGACACGCTTATATAATTTAAAGTAGTCATAGTTGACGGACAGTTCCTTTCGATATGATAATTGTTAGACGATTGCAAACCCTGCGGAGTTAATTCCTTAGCCCTCTTTTGTAAAGAGGGTTCAAAGACAAATCCTATGTGATTTGCGGTCGGGGATAGAACCCCGACCCTACGTTACAATGCAGGTTTGTAGGGTACGGCTTCCATGCCGTACCGTTGAAATATAGCCTTTGTCTACAGTCTGCGCTCTCTTTAAAAAAGAGGTTTTTTAATATAAAGTTTTTGCACTGTTTTAAAATTCATGAAAGTCAATATTATTATATCATATATTCGTTATATGCTAAAGTGAATGTGGGGGGTATTATAAAATTTTTTTATAAAATAAATATTCATTTATACCCCCACGGTCGCTTGTTTGGGACATTAGAGTATAGTATAATATAAATAATTATAGCAAAGTATATTACGAAAAGGTGAATAATAGTGTTAAATTTTATAAAACAAATAGTCTTGATTTTAATAATTGCGGGAATTTTATTACCCGTTATTTCGGGTTGTCATTTAGAATCAGATTTAGTATTCGATATAGATTTTATTGTTTCATACCGTGATATTCCGGGTATAACCGACAAAGAAATCGAAGAAATCGAAAAACTAAAATTATCAAGGGAAAGTTTCTCTTACGGCACATTGTTCTCAACAGAAGCATTTTTATTGTCGAACGGCGAACACGCGGGGTTTACCGAAATGTTTTGCAGTTTGCTTTCCGAACTTTTCGGAATACGTTTTGTAATGGAAATATATGAATGGGATATTCTAAAAAGCGGAATTGACAACAAAACTATAGATTTTACGGGAGAGTTGACTCCAACCGCCGAACGCCATCAGTATTATTTTATGTCTTATGCCATCGCTCAACGGTCGCTTACGGTTTTTACGTATGAGGATTCGCTTACAGTGACTTCGGAGAACGACCTCAACGGGCTTAAAATAGGATTTTGGAATGAAAGTATCACTGCCGCGTCTATTTTAAACGCTTATCCCTATCTCGATTTTGAGGTTGTAAACATACGAAATTACGAGGACGCCGATTTAAAACTGAAATCGGGCGATATCGACGCGCTTATCATGGAATCAGTGGAAAGGATAGCTTTTTTTGACTCTCCGAATATAACAACCATGGAAGTTACGCCGTTAGTATATACCCCCGTATCGCTTGCCACAGCCAATCCCGAACTTGAAGCGATTATATCGGTCGTAAACAAATATATCGCCGTCGGCGGTATAAATAAACTCAATAAGCTGTATAAAGACGGATATTCCGACTTTAAAAAACATATGGTCCTTAATTCTTTTACCGAAGAAGAATTAGAATATCTGAACGGGCTGAACGGCGCGGTTCCCGTGGGTTATGAATTTGATACGTACCCCGTTTGCTTTTATGATGAAACCGAAGAAATATTTCAGGGGATAGCGGTGGATATTTTAGCGGAAATAACCATGCTGACCGGTATTGAATTTGTTGTTGCGAATAACAAAGATACTCCTTGGGCTGAAATACTGGAAATGCTTAGAACAGGCGAAGTGGCGTTAGTTTCGGAGTTATTTAAAACCGAGGAACGAAAAGAACATTTTTTGTGGGCGGAAAAGCCGTATTTTTCATCTCCTTACGCATTTTTGTCAAAAGCGGATTATCCCAATCTTGATATGTATCAGATAGAACAGGTTCCTGTCGGTGCTGTAAGGGGAACTTCATACGAAGAACTTTATAACACATGGTTCCCCGACAGCAATAATCTTATTCTTTTTGATGCTACGGACGAAGTGCTGAACGCTCTCGAAAAAGACGAGATATTCTTAGCTTTGGCATCGGGATATACCCTTCTCTATCAAATGAATTACCGTGAAAAACCGGGATATAAAATAAATTTTGCTTTTCTTATTTATACAGGCTCATATTTTGGCTTTAATAAAAATGAGGAAATATTATGCTCTATTGTTGACAAAGTTATGCTCTATATAGACAACGACAGCATTTCAAAAGACTGGACGAGCCGCGTTTACGATTATTCAAGGGCTATCGCGTACCAGCGTTCCCTCTACTTTGCCGTATCCGCCTGCGTACTCTTGGTTATGCTCGTCTTACTGATAATTTTATATATGCAAAACGACCAAAAAAGAAAAACTATCACGGGAATGGCGAAGAATCTTCAGTCGGCGTTTGAAGCCGCGAATACAGCTTCCCGTACAAAAAGTAACTTCATAACCGTGATGTCGCGGGAAATACACGCGCCTATGAAATCAATAATAGAATTGGCGCAAACGCAGTTGCAAAAAAGAAATCTTTCCAATGAATATGAAAAAACTTTGGAGAAAATATATATTTGCGGCAACAGTCTACTTGGCGTTATCAACGATATTCATGATTTGTCAAAAATCGAAACAGGCAAACTGGAATTAAATCTGTATATGTACGATTTGCCGAGCCTGATAAACGATGTAGCGAAGCTTACGCGCCTGAGAATCGGGTCCGGACCGATAAAATTTATACTTGATGTAAACGAAAATCTGCCGTTGCGGTTTTACGGCGATGAACAGCGTCTAAAGCAGTTGCTTAATAATTTGCTTTTAAATGCTGTCAGGCATACGGAGCAAGGACATATAAAACTGTTGGTAAATCATTTTGTTCGGGACGACGGACAAACAATTCTGCGTTTTGTTATCGAAGATACGGGACAGGGAATAAAACCCGAAGAAGAACAGTTACTTTCGGAAAATGCGAGTTTTAACGCCGAATCTGACCATATTGTAGGGGGAACGGGTATTGGTTTGCGTATCGCTAAAAATCTTTCGGAGATGATGGGCGGCGCAATCGAAGTAAAAAGCCAATACGGAAAAGGCACTGTATTCACGGTAATGATAAAACAGGAATCGCTGGAATATGATATTATAGGGTCGGAATTCGCCGAAAAACTGTGCAATTTTTCGTTCGAGTAGCGGAAACGCAGATTTTGCATTTTATGACTTAAAAATTTTTTTCAAATTTTATGGACAAATATAAATATATGTGTTAATATTATATTTGTTATAAAATAATGAGAACAATATAAATTTGAGGAGAGATAAAAAATGTATAAAATTTTTGTTATAAATAGTGGGTCATCAAGTCTGAAAGTAGCTTTATTTCAAAACGACAGGGAAATATGGTCTGTAACAAAACGGCATGAACCTGATAAAATACGTTCGTTTCCGACAGTATATGGACAGATAGATTTTCGTATGGAAGCCATAGATGAAGTGATAACTGAAAAACAATTAGATTTCTCTGAAATTGACGTTATCGCTTGCCGCGGAGGATTTTGCAAACCGCTTGAGAGCGGAACATACGCTATTAACGACGCGCTTCTTGACGATTTAAAACATTCCCGTTGGGGTGAACACGCCGCCAATATAAGCCCGTTCTGCGGAAAAATCCTGTCGGAACGGTATAATAAACCCGTATTTTATACGGACCCTGTATCTGTGGACGAGTTCATACCCGAAAGCTATGTGACGGGACATCCGCAAATCCGCCGTATCTGTAAAGTACACGCGCTGAATCACAAAGCAGTAGCGCGTTATGCCGCCCGCGAAATAGATAAAGCATATGAAAAATGCAATTTTGTCGTAGCGCATATGGGGGGCGGGATAACCGTAGCGGCTCACCGCAAAGGGCGTATGGTCGATGCGTGCAGCCCTGCGGACGAGGGACCCATGTGTATTGACCGACCGGGACAGCTTCCTAATATACAGCTTCTCGATTATATTTTTAAGTCGGGAAAATCCCGCGATGAGCTTTACCGTGAGTTATCCACTCGCGGCGGTATCATGGCTTATACGGGAATGTCAGATTTGATAGAGATAGAAGAACATGCGACTAATGATGAAAACATAGCCTTGCTTCTCGACACAATGGCTTATCGCATAGCTTTTTATATCTTGGGATATATGGCGGCTTTTGACGGCGAGCCTGTAGACGCTGTAATCCTTACGGGTGGAATGTCAAAATCAGACTGGATTCTTCCTGCTGTTTCAAAGAAAGTCAGTCCGTTTGCAAAAATTCTTGTATATAAAGGCGAATATGAAATGGAAGCTTTGGCTGAGGGCGCGTTACGTGTGATGTCCGGTGAGGAAAAAATAAAAGTATATTAAAATATTTTTTATTAAGCAACTATAGCACTATGTGTCAAAATAATTAAAAAAGCCAGAAAAAGCCATAACAGGAGCGATTGTAATATCGTTCCTGTTATGGGTTTTGGAGTAAAATGAGTTTATGACCCGTATGGGAATCGAACCCATGTTACCGCCGTGAAAGGGCGGTGTCTTGACCGCTTGACCAACGGGCCGTGGTATAATTAAGCGGAAAATATTGCTTAAAGTGGTAGCGGAAGTCGGATTTGAACCAACGACCTGTCGGGTATGAACCGAATGCTCTTGCCAACTGAGCTATTCCGCCTTATTTCCGAACACTTTAATATTATATCATATATATATAATTTTGTCAATAGCTATTTTATTTTTTTTTGAACTTTTTTATGTGAATAAATATTTATAGATTTCTTTAAAATCATTGAAAATTAAATCGGGTTGCAAATCATACGGCAAAGCAACCGCATCTTTAAAAGAAGCTTCGCCTGTAAGCAACAAAACAGCTAACATTCCGTTGTTTTTGCCGAGCGCAATGTCAGTATATAATCTGTCGCCGAACATTACCATGTTTTTCCTGTCGGTTTGATATATTTCCTCAAGCATCTCCACGACTTCGCCGTAAGGCTTGCCGAATGTCTTAGGCAACGACTTGCCCGTCGATGATTTTATCAGTTCGTTTATCGCGCCGCAGTCGGGAATATAGCCGTCTTCAACGGGGCAGTTTATATCGGGATGCGTTGTAAGCCACTCCGAGCCGTTTCTGATATATGTGCAGGCGCGTTCAAGTTTAGCATATGTCAACGACGTATCAAAAGATGAAACCACAATATCGGGTAAAAGCTGATTTATTTGGGCATATCCGATATTTTCATCGGGATAAAATAAATTTATGCCGTTATACCTGAACATATCTTCAAGCAGGGGCGTCCCCAATAAATATATATTTTTGTTTTGTCTGTACAGTTTAAGAAATTTTATAAGCACGTCGGCGGAAGTCAGGACCGCGCTTGTGCCTGTATCGGTCGTATCTGCGGGGAATCCGATTTTTTTCAGTTTGCCGATATAAGTCTGTGGGTCTTTGGAAGCATTATTTGTAAAATAGACATATTTTTTTGAGACGTCGTTTTTTATTTTTTCTATAAAATCTATTGCATAGGGCAACGGTTTATCTTCAAGATAAATTGTGCCGTCCATATCGAAAATAAAAAGAGTTTTATCTTTTAATTGTTCTAATTTTGACTTATCATTTGTATATTTGTGTGACATGGTTTTTCTCCGTTATTATATTATTTCGCGGGTCAAGCCCGAAATTTAAATATTTTATTCATATTCTTCAAAGAAATCTCTTGGACCTATATCTGAGGGGTTTTCTGTATTTAAAATATATTTTTTCACATCAAAACATAACGCGCATTTGTGTGAATATCCCCCTTGCTTCGGCTTGAATCCGAGGGATAGGGCGCGGTCATACAGCATTTTCAAACCACCTTCCGCCACGCATAAAAAATTGGCGTATTTATCTTCGGATATATTCTGTAAATCATTAATATTTACCTGAAAGCCTATACAGCCGGGCGGTATAAAATTATAGTTATAATCAACATGAAAATGATGCGGTGACATAACATTACAGGGCTTATTATTTCTTAAATAATACTCCGCCTTATTTTTTTCGTAGACTATATCGGCAAGTTTTAAAGCTCTACCGTTAATACCGAGTCCGTAACTGTTCATTATTGCCTGTATAAAACCATCGCCGTATTTGTTTGTATACTCATTGAGAGTATGAGTTGATGAAGAATCAAACTGTGCGACAACTCTTTCAAACTGCGTTTGCCATACAAATGTGTGCATACCTGTTTTTCTGCAATATTTTGCTAAATCCCTAATTTTTTCATACGTAACAAATTCATTATGGAACGGGTCAAGCGAGATAAGCAGACATGATACGTCTGCGTCTAACAGTTGATTTAAAAATCTGCAAGTTCTTTGTTCATCAATAACCCATGAAGCGTTAGTTTCGATATAGCTTATTTCAACGCCGTTTTTCCTTGCGCTTATACATACGTCAAGCAACCCGTCAAAATTCATGAAAGGCTCGCCGCCGCCGATATGCACTGAATAACAGCCCATTTTGCGGAGCGTCTTAAATATATTGTCGGCTTGGTTTTTAGTCATATAATCGCCGCAGCGTTTCGGCGACGAAGCGTAACAGCAATGCATACAAGCGGCTGAACATTTATATGTCACTATAATACCGCCGCCGCTGTGAAGTTTTTTTATAGAATATTTTTCCATGATTATATTTCCTGCCTTTTTTATGATATAATAATTATATAACTGTTTCAGTTTGAATTGGTCTGCTGTCATTCCGCGATTGACGCGGAATCTCACAGGAGTGTTAACTTTGTGTTGTTTATTGTAGGGTACGGCGTCCTCGACGTCCAGCAAATCCGATTTTTGTCGATTTTATCGGCGGGTCGCATGGGACTGCGACCCCTACAATCCGAAACAACATATTTTGAGCAATCCCGCGATGACAAAGGGCTGTTCTAAATTTAATAACTATAATTAATTCTATTTGAAATTAAGAAAAAAATGGAGGTTTACAAATATTATGAATAAGATTCCGATAATTGATATACACGGTCATATCGGCAATATCTTATATCCGTTCGGGGGAAATTTAATATTCAAAACAGGCGTAAAATTCCCGCCGTCGTCGATATTGCAGTTGTCAGACGAAAAATATTTATTCAGAGATAAATTCCCCGCCGCGATACTTAACAAAATTTTTCCCATGTGGTCAATGAACTGCGAAAGAAGCAGAAACGCGGCGGCAACGCTTGAAAATTTTAAGCAGTCGCTGATTGATACCGACATAGAAAGGGCTGTATGCGCCCCAATCGCGCCGAACAACACATATGAAGATATAATAAAAGCATATAACGCCGATAACAGGATTATAGCGTTTACTTCACCCGATTTCACTTGGCGAAGTCTTAACAGCGAAAACTCTGTGAAAATCATGCGGGAAAAGCTTATATCCGAGTTGCGGGACGGAGCGATGGGCATTAAAATTCACCCGATACTTCAGGAAATAGAAGCCGACGCCGACGAAGTTATGCAAGCTCTCGAAACTGTTTCCGTATATTCAAAGCCTGTTTTACTTCATTCGGGCAAAGCGGCGTATTATCCCCCTGCGGAAAGAAAAAAGAAATATACGAATTATGCGTCGATAATCAGAATTGAACGGTTGATTTCAACATTCCCGAATATTAATTTTATCGTAGGGCACGCAGGGCTTAGAGAGATTGTTTCGGTTATAGAGTTACTGCCCAAATATAAAAACGCTTATGTTGATACAAGTTTTCAACCGCCCGAAGCGATAAAAGCGTTAATTTCAACCTTTGGAAACGATAGAGTTTTGTTCGCGTCGGATTGGCCTTACGGGCTTCGCAAACCCGCAATTTCAGCAGTAAAAGAAGCGTGCAACGGAGATATTTCTTTAGCAAAGGCTGTGTTATATGACAATGCAGTGGAATTATTAAAACTTTAAGTTGGAACGCCATACAGGGCGTCCGCCGCATAAAAACAGCGATTTTAATTGATTTTCACGGACACGATGTATCGTGTCCCTACATAATTATTGTCATATTTTAGATGTTACCGTGAAATAGCGTCCCGTCAATTTTATATAAACACAGCAAAAAAAGTCGATATAAAATATTAAAGATATGCTATAATTTATATAGTATCGGCGGGTCGCCCGATGTGTGACCCCGAACCAACATCTATTGCGAGGGGGTATTTGATGGATTATTTTGATATAGACTTTGAAGAGTTGCTTGAATATATAGACGAACATATCAGGCAAAATCAAAGTGATGAACTAACGCTTGAAGAAATAGCGAAGCAGTATTACATATCAAAATATTATTTCCACAGACTTTTTCATTCGGCTATAGGAGAACCATTTGCGAAATTCATAAAACAGCGCAGGCTTTTATTCGCTTCTTATGAAATTCTGTCAACGGATAAAGATTTAATTGATATAGCCTATGACTACGGCTTTAACTCGCAGGACGTTTTTATTAGAGGCTTCAAGCAACTATTTGGTTATACGCCCGGTTATTTCAGAAAGTTATATCGGGAGATAATCTTTACGAAAAGAGATACGCTTAAATTTAAGGGGGTAAACATAATGTTTGATATTTTTTTAGGTCAAAGGTTACAGTTCAGCGACAACGATAAAAGGGAATGTCTTGAAACAGTAGAGCAAATATTAAAATTTTTAGAACTTACCAGAAGTCGCGGATTATTGTCATTGGATAGTTATATTTCTTCATTGGATAATTTCTTTTTAAAAAAAGGACTGTTATTCGCTACGGATAGTTATGATTCGGATTCAATAAGAGAAATTTTACAAAATTATATCATTTCCGGCAACTATAAAGGTAAAGATTTATTGCAGCGTATATTGATATTGGAAGGAGTAATATCAATAATAAACGGGGAAAACCGCAGAGTCGTATACGAAAAATTGGCTTCGTATTTCGGTGAAAGTTTTTATTCTGAATATGAAGAATACTTTAAATTCAATTCGGAAAATCCAAACGCTCATAAAGAAATAATAGATTCATTCCGCGAAAAAATAAAAGGGAAAGAATATCCGCCGAATACAAATCTGCTTGAAGAACACTTCAAATCTTTAAGCGACATCGGTATTCAGATATTAATAAGAAATATATCATCTAACGATTGTATAATCGCGATATGCGGTTCCTCGGAATTTGTTATAAATAAGCTGATAAACAACATGCCGTTACGCGCAGCGTCTTCAATTATCACTTCGTATAAATACAAAGAAGAAGATGCAAACGGGGAAAGATATTCTGCCGAAACAATAATAAGAGCGCAAAACAGAATATTGGCAAAATTATTTGAATTGAAATCGAGCGGCGAAATAAAAATGTAGGGCAACGTTGTAAGATTTGTATTTTTATATTAATTGTACGGGCGGGCGTGAAAACCCGCCTTTATATTTTTTACAAATCAAACGGTCTTATCGTCCATGTCTGCAATTTTGCGATATTAACTAAATTTGTCGCGTCGAGTTTTTCGGGGAATATCCAATCGCCGCCCCACTCTGTTTTATCTCTTACAAGAGCTGCGGGAGCGAGTACGCCGCCCCGAGCTATATCAATTTCATCGTCACAGCCTAAATTCTGTGCGATTGCCGATTTTAAAGTTATATACATATCAGGCGGATTTATAAGATTTTCGCCGATTTTATATAAATCGGGGAATTGCTTATATCCGAATACACGCGAATACTGCTCTCTTACCGCGCTTATTAAATCTATAACTTTAACTTTGGCGTTAACTTCGGATTTTATATGCTTTTCAGGTCCGTAGATTAATTCCGCCGTCAAATGACGTTTAGACAAATATCTTTCCATAAGCGACAGTATTTCCGACGGAGAATACCATCTGCCGTCAAACTTCTCATAATTTATATAATTATCTTGGGTATTTGCCGCAAAATTTTGTATGGCTTCAACAGATGTTTTGGCATTGCCCCGAACTTCATACTGTACAGTTTGCCCCGCAGTTATATATTCGACGTTATCTCTTTTGAGCGTGTAATCTATAAATTTCCCGAGACGTTCGACAAGCGATTCCATTTTTCCCGAAGGGTGAAGCGGCGACGGTTTCCAGTCGCAGGCGGGCGTGTTTTTACCCATGAAATTTATGCCGTCCCAAAACTTTGTACTCGAAAATTCGCAGGGGTGATAATATATACTGATAAATTTTGTCTTTTCTTCGCCGTCTCTGCGTGTTTCGCATAATTTATCAAAAGTCGCTTTAGCTTCCGCAAGCGCGGTTTCCTCGTCATTGTGAAGGTCCATACGCATAGTCGCATATAATCTCGTGATATTTAAAACGCCGCCATACCAAAACGGCATATCGTTTAAGTCAATCATATCGTGCGAATCCAAATAAGTCGGCACTCCCCATTTTCTCAATACGGGATAGACTTGCGGAGCCCATGACGCGCCGGGCTGTCCGTAGCTTGTATGAAACTGTCCGATGATATTCATAGTGTCGAGAAAGCCCTGTATCTCCTGACGCTCGAACTCTTTCGCTCCGTCCGCAAAGCCGTATTCCGCCAAATACTCTGACATTGTAGGGTGTCGGCTGTGATTATCTGTGTGATAGCATAATTCATGTCCCGCAAGCTTTTTTATTATATCAAACCTGCCCCTATCACGGAGAACCCTTGCTTTATCGGCAACGAATTTCAACGAAGATATAACTCCCCTGTTGTCCATCATGTCAACTAATTGAGATAATGCCTCGTCCGCCTGTTCCGTGATATAATCCTCAACATCATACCACAACATTACTTTAATATCCATGTAAATCTATACTCCTCTGTAAATATTGTTTTAGCCGATTGCGAAACTCATTCTACATCGGTTTCATCGGTATATTTTGTTTGTGTAAAATTTGATTTTTCTCCGATTTATGAACCATATTTTGTAGGGACGACCGAGGGCGGCAGTAGTGTTGAATAGAGTAAAAAAAGTGTGAACAAAGAAGAAAAGACGTAGAAAGATACCAAAAAA
>Ga0099364_10005377_pt1 | contig 19024 bp, 12 predicted proteins | sample TergutTh196P3_FD_73070 | JGI IMG/M metagenome (GOLD analysis project Ga0099364, IMG submission 73070) | Microcerotermes parvus P3 segment gut microbial communities from Pointe-Noire, Republic of the Congo - Th196 P3 | ecosystem: Host-associated > Arthropoda: Insects > Digestive system > Gut ...
TTGCCGTCATTGCGCGTTGCTCCATTCCGGCTTTTGTTAACGTTTGAACAAAAGCCGGAATGGAGCGCAGCGCAATGACGGCATGACTGTTTTATGGGTATATTATTTTCCGGCGAAAGCCTTATCGTGGTCAAGACACGAACTTGTTGGAAGTACTTTTTTTCCAAAACTCCTCTTGCCCTAAACCCAAAAAATTCTGTACACTCCGCAACGTTTGTCGAATTTTTTGCAAATAAATTAAAGTTTTCTAATTGATTGTAACGGTTGTGCCGATAACATGGAAAAGTCCTAATAGGATTTCCGTCAGGGAAGCCCAATAGAAACAGTCAGAATCCAACAGGTTAATATGCCTTATCTTGCCAATAATAGGAAATCAGCTCGGACAATTGGTGTAAAACTTACACTAATTCCGCTCACATTCCTCCTATTGTTTGCAGGAACAATAATTACCGCTTCCGACAATCCAAGGAAGCCGACCGAAGAACGACAAGCAACGCTTCTCCCCAACAATAGCCGACTGCTTTCCTCTCTGCGTTTTTGGGACAGAGATAAAATTCCGCCGCAGCCTGTATCGCCGGTACCGGACGCAAGACCGCCCGCTCGACTCCGAGAAACATCTCCGGCAATACAAAATCCATCCGCCGCTCAATTAGAAGAGTCTGCATCGCAATACGAAGAGACAACAGGTGCCGCCCCTGTGCCGCCGCCGAATCCGTTTTTGGAACGCAAAGACGTAGCACTTGCGGCGACGCCGACGGCAAACGTTTACGAACCCGACACACCGGAACTGCCGGAAGCAAAAGTCCGCCCGACCATCCATTCGTCCTACTCATTCGATGCAAGAGAGTGGGTCGAATACTTCCCGTTGCAAGAACAGAACACCGCCGAAAAAACATCGGTTGCCATTCAAACGACCTCGCTCCGCACACCGGTTTTATCAATCACAGATACGGCAATGCGTCAACCGCCTGTTCCCAACAGCAGTCTTTCGAGCATCGGTGAAGAGAATCAATGGAATGGACAAGCCGTCACACTAGAAACATCGGCTGCCGCTCCTGCCTTTCCAAAAGCAGCGGCTCCAAAAACAGCGGCGGAGTTCGATTTGTCTCCATCGTATTTACGTCGGCTTCCGCACACACAAACTTGCGGAGTGGTCGTGGTGCAGGCAAACTTTCCTCTTACGGAAATTGCCGCTATCCTCGATGAAATCAATCTATTGCAGTACGATTTGAACCGCTATGTCGGAGTACCTGCGCCGCAGGAAAAGATAGAGTTGTGCTTATTCAAAGATGAAGCCTCGTACAATAATTTTCTGAAAGAGTTTTTCCCGAAAGCTCCTCGAGACCGTCGGGCGTTGTACATCAAACTGGATAAGAAACCTGGCACGGTGTTAGTGCAAAAAACGAAAGATTTTGAAATTGACCTCCGTCACGAAATGACGCATGCGATTGTTCATGCCTCTATTCCCAAAGTGCCGATTTGGCTTGACGAGGGCTTGGCAAAGTATTTCGAGGTTCCTGTTCAAGATAGGGCGAACAATCATCAATATATGGCGTCGACGCGTAGGAACGCCAAGTTAGGAATGATGCCTTCGCTTGACCGGCTTGTCAAGTTAGAGACGATTGACGACATGGGAATTAAGGAGTATCGTGACTCTTGGGCTTGGGTGCATTTTTTGATTCACTATTCTCCTGACACGCATCAGTTATTGGCTTTCTATTTGCATATGTTGTCTTTTTCTGCGGAAGATTTTGATGTATTTTTTCGCAATGATGGAGTGCAGCCGATAACTATCGGCAGGTTTGCGTTTTCTGTTGGTGGGCGGGTGAAACCGGAGGCGTCGGTTCCTTTGTTTAAGCACTATCTTGACGGCATTTTGCCGAACCAGCGGGCGGCGTTCAAAGAGCATTTTGATCGGTAAGACAACGTTTGCGTTATAGCCCTTGCGTACCTTGCGGTTAAAAAAGGAATTACAGCCCTGGCGTGTGAGAATTACACGCGAGATGAATGTTAGAAAAACATTCGCAGAGCCGCAATCGTAAGATTGCACAATATCTTACGATTGCGGCTCTGCTTGTTTCAAACATATCTGCGGTAGAATCTTCCTATTGCGGAGGCTGGTATCCCGGGAAGGGAGGATAGCCCGCCACATAAGGATCATATCCAATATAAGGACGAGGAGAAAACATCAACGCCCTAAAATTTTTGATCGGTGTGGGACGATGGACCACCGTCGGCTGCCCTATAACTGGGACAGGCGGAACAGTCGCTATCATTCCCTGCTGTGGCGGTATTTCTCCCAATGTCATCGGAGGTGCAAACATCGGCGGAGTCGGCGGTGTCATCGGTCCCGGCACTGCACCGGGAGTCGGCAACGGATAGGGCTGCACTTCTCGCGGCGCACCCAATCGGGAAAACAAACGGCGCGGAGAACGCGGTGCTTGCGGTGCCTGCGGATACGCATACGGCACTCCGTAAGTAGGATGCCCCGACGGTGTCATCGGATAGGGCGGAACACCAAACGGCAACGCCTGCGGTGAATGCGGCAGTAAAGGAATAACACCCGCTCCTGTACCGGCAACGATATTGTCAACTGATAATTGCGACTGTGCATGGGCATGTCCGACGGCTTCGTCCGATTGGGAAAAACTTACGTTGCTCAAAACGATCACCGCTGCAAAACATACGGTAAAAACAAACAATTTTTTCATAGAGGAGTCTCCTTGAAGGAAATATAAACGGGATCACCAGCGGTACCATAACCGAACCGCCCACTAATATAGGGAGTGTATAACAGGAATCGGCAAAGTCAAACTTATACTCCACTATTTCGGGCAAGATACAGAATAGTTGCGCAATATGTCCGTTATAATCCGCAAAAAGATAAAAACGAACAAAATGACCAGCTCACGACGGGTTCCCTTCACTCTGCAAAGCAGTTTCGACCGTGAGATCAACCAATCCCTATTAACTACGCCTCACGAGAGAGGCGGCTAACAGCAACGTGCACTGAGACACGGAACAAGTCTACTCATTCACGGACTTTAACTTGCGAACCGTCGCGCACCCTTTGAATACCATTGACAATGTAACGTTCACCCTTTTCGAGTCCCTTAGTTACAACCCGCGTGCCGTCCGATTGAAGGGAACCGAGTTCGACGACCCGACGGTGAGCAACGTTTCCCTCATCGACGACGTAAACGTACCGTTGATTCATATCCGTCCCGACGGCTTCCTGCTTGACCAATACAGCGTCAGAAGTCTTCCAAATCGGTATCCGTACTCGGCAAATTTGACCAGGAAAAATGGCATAATCCGCATTAGGAACTTTGCCTCGGACTGTGATTGTGCCCGTCGAGGAGTCAATGGTATTGTATGCCGTTTCAATGATTCCCTTATAAGGATACTCTCCTGCACCCGGTGCGGAACCTACGATTAAACTCATCTCAAAGGGAATTTGAAACTCTTCGAGTCTACTAATACTTGCTGCTTCCTGCGGTTCGGCAGCCGATTCATGTTCCCTAGCGGATTGAATTTGTTGCAGTATTCCTTCCTCCATCATCGGGTCACGGTGTTCTCTGGCATACGCCCGAATACTGTTAAACTGCGCATCGCTGATGTCGAAAAGCACGTAAATCGGATCCATTCCGGCAACGGTTGTTAGAATCACTTGTCTTCCCAATGGACCGACCATATTGCCGGCGCTGACGATATTCGGGTTAACTTTGCCCATGATCGGACTGCGAACATCCGTGTAAGAGAGGTTCAATTTAGCGATATCCAGTGCGGCTTCGGCTTGGATGATTGTTGCTGCCGCATCATCCCGTTGCGCCGTAGCGGTATCGAGTTCCTCTTTGGTGGACGCTCCTTGTTCGAAAGTCCGTTGAGTCCTCGCAAGGTTTGCTTCTCTAAGGGCGAGTTGGGCTTGTGCGGATGCAAGAGATCCTTCGGCGGATTTGACTTCTGCTTGATATTGTTCCGGTTGAATCAGAAAGAGCGGTTCACCGGCGGCGACGATGTCGCCGGCGGAGTAACGGATTTCTTGAAGGAATCCTGAAACTCTGGCGTGAATCTCGACAAGTTCGTAGGCATCGGTAATGCCGGTCTCTTCGACATAAGGTTGAACGTCTTGAACCAAAACGGACTCCACCACGACTTCCGGCACAGGAAGCGGCGGTCGTGCCGTGGGTGCCTTGCAAGCAGACGTTGTGAAAAGTAAAAGAGTCAGCAACGAAAAAGATAAAGGTCGGAACATCGAAAAAACGTGGTGAGATGTAATGGAGTGCAAAACCGGAGTGCAAACTCAACGGCTTTATTATATTCTTTGATAGGAACTTCGTCAATCGGTTCGGATGCACGAGGACTGCAAAGTAGCAAGTCCATTTTGGGGAAATTTTACCTTTTAGAAAACGCCTTAGACGCCACATCACACAACGCTATACAGTAACTCCGCATACGACGGCAATCGCCAGTGCTTCTTGGCGACAAGCGTTTCCAATTCGTCCACGATCTGCCGCAACTCCGACATCGCAACAACAACCTGATCCCGAACAAAACTCGCCTGCTCTAAAATCTCCCGACCATTCGTCTTGTACTCCGAAAGCACACTTTCCAGTGCCGATAACTTCTTCGCCAAACCGGCAGAGAGAGTCGCAATGCGATTCAATAGATTCCCTTCCAGCGAGACATCATACTCGCCGCACACCCTTTTCCGCTCCAACAGTTTCGCCAACTCGTTCTGATAGTCAATGCAAGCCGGTATAATCAAACCATTGACCATACTCACCATCGTCAACGCTTCGATGTGAATCGTCTTGCAGTAAGACTCCATGAGAATTTCGTACCGCGAATGGATTTCCGACTGCGTGAAAACTTGATGTCTCGCGAATAACTCTACGCTCTTCGGAGTCACAAACGCGGGCAACGCATCGACCGTCGTTTTCAAGTTCGACAATCCACGCTTCTCCGCTTCGACGACCCAGTCGTCAGAGTAATTGTTGCCGTTGAAAATGATCCGCTTGTGTTCATGGAACGTGTTTTTGACAAGCGATGCTAGGTCGCTCTTAAAGTCCTTCGATTGTTCCAACACGTCCGCAAATTGCTTCAAGACTTCGGCAACCGCCGTGTTCAAAACGATGTTCGGACCCGCTACGGAAAAGTTCGAGCCGAGCATACGAAACTCAAACTTATTGCCGGTGAACGCAAACGGCGACGTGCGATTCCGGTCGGTCGAGTCTTTCGGAAAATGCGGCAGTACCGTTACACCGATTTGCATCTGTTGCTGCTGCTTGTTACAGTATGCCGAGCCGGATTCGAGGGCTTCGAGAATCTCCAGCAGTTCATCGCCGAGAAACATCGACATAATGGCAGGCGGTGCTTCATTCGCCCCGAGCCGATGGTCATTGCCGGCACTTGCCGACGAAACACGGAGCAAGTCCTGGTAATCGTCCACCGCTTTGATAAGAGCCGTCAAAAACAGAAGGAACTGGGCATTTTCGTAAGGGGTTGCTCCCGGCTCGAGCAGGTTGATGCCCGTGTCGGTAGAAATCGACCAATTATTGTGTTTGCCGCTACCGTTGACACCGGCAAACGGCTTTTCGTGGAGTAGGCAGGCGAGACCGTGCCGATTCGCCACGCTTTTCATGACCTCCATCGTCAGTTGATTGTGGTCAACGGCAATGTTCGTCGTGGTGAAGACCGGCGCAAGTTCGTGCTGTGCCGGTGCAACTTCGTTGTGCCGGGTCTTAGCATAGACACCGAGTTTCCAGAGTTCGGTTTCGAGGTCTTTCATGAAGGCGAAGACTCTCGGCTTTAAGCACCCGAAATAGTGGTCTTCCAGTTCTTGTCCTTTGGGAGGCGGCGTGCCGAACAATGTTCTGCCGGTGTAGATCAAGTCGGGACGTTTCTGAAATATCTCCTTATCAATGAGGAAATACTCTTGCTCCGGTCCGACCGTCGTAAGAACACGTTGTGCCGACGTGTTGCCGAAAAGCCGGAGTATGCGCAGTGCCTGTTTGTCAATCGCTTGCATCGAACGTAGCAGGGGCGTTTTCTTATCCAGTGCTTCGCCGTTGTATGAACAAAAAGCGGTGGGAATACAGAGCGTTTCATCTTTAATGAAAGCGTAAGAAGTTGTGTCCCAAATGGTATATCCTCTTGCTTCAAAAGTTGCGCGTAGTCCGCCGGATGGAAAACTGGATGCATCCGGTTCGCCTTGAACAAGTGCTTTACCGGAAAACTCCATGATGATTTTTCCGTCGCCGGAAGGAGAAATGAAACTGTCGTGTTTCTCCGCCGTTGTCCCAGTCATGGGCTGGAACCAATGGGTAAAGTGGGTCGCTCCTTTTTCCAGAGCCCAACTTTTCATCGCACTGGCAACCGCGTTGGCGATGTCTAGTTCCAGGTGTGTGCCTTGGGACATCGTTTTTTTCAATGCACGATAAATCTCCTTGGGAAGCCGTTCTTGCATGATGGCATCATTAAAGACCATGCTTCCAAACAAACCGGGTATGTCGCTCATGTTAAACTCCTTGCTGTTAAATGAATGTATTACAGTAATTGAATTCCCGCGTCGGTACAACCGGCGATGGTCTTTTCGTCCCAGACAGAAACCTGCACTTCGCCGATGTGCGCCTTTTGCAACAGGAGCATACACAATCGGGATTGACCGATTCCGCCGCCGATTGTCAACGGAAGTTTTCCCGCAAGGAGCATTTCATGGAACGGCAACTTTCGCCGATTGTCGCAACCCGCCTTCGTCAACTGCGTGTCCAACGACTTTTCATCGACGCGGATACCCATCGAGGAAACTTCAAATGCAATGTCCAGCAGGTCGTTCCAAAAGACGATGTCGCCGTTCAGTTCCCAATCGTCGTAGTCCGGTGCGCGACCATCGTGCTTGATACCCGACTTCAATGTGTCGCCGATCCGCATGAAGAACACGGTCTTGTGCTCTTTCATGTATTCGTTTTCCCGGTCTTTCGGCGGCAACTTCGGGTAGAGGTCTTCCAGTTCTTGCGTCGTGATGAACTTGACATCCCGCGAAAGATTAACTTTCAATGCCGGAAATTGCTTTTTGATTGCGTCTGCGGTGTCGCACATAGCATTCACGATGGCAAGGACTGTCTTTTTCAGAAAATCCTCGTTGCGGGTCGCTTTGTCGATGACCTTTTCCCAGTCCCATTGGTCGACGTAGATGGAATGGAGGTTACCCATATCTTCGTCTCGGCGTACAGCATTCATATCGGTGTAGATTCCTTCGCCGACGGGAAAGCCGTATTTGTGCAGTGCTATGCGTTTCCATTTCGCCAGGGAGTGAACGATCTGTGCATTCGTCTTGGTTTCCTTGATGTCAAATTCGACGGCACGTTCCACGCCGTTGAGGTCGTCGTTCAATCCTGTTTTCGGATCGACGAAGAGCGGTGCGGAGACTCGTTTAAGATTGAGGGAGCGGGACAGATTGTCCTCGAACATCCTTTTGATGCTGCCGATGGCGACTTGGGTTTCATAGACAGTCAAGGCTGACCGATAACTCTTGGGGACGGTTAATGTACTCATGGTTCATATTCCTTTATTTGGGGGATAGGGACAAAAAAAGGCGTTCACCGGTACAATTACTTTTGATAATTGCGCCGATAAACGCCCTTGTCTATCGCAATTTGCGTAGTATAACACAAAATATCTGACCGTCAACCGGGGGGATGTTTTTCCCTTCGGGCTTGTACGTTTTCTCTACCTACCACTGGACTCTTCTGGTTTTTGTAGTACCATACAGGAGCGGTGAACGAGCACTCTAAACTTAGCCAATATCTAATGATTTACTTTCCTTGTAGCAGTTGCCATTACGAAGTTTCTGCGCCGGATGACGAGGTGGGACAGTTTACGCTTTGCCCTTCTTGTTTTACCCGATTGAAAATTCCGCCGCCAAAAACGAACGAGAGGATCGAAAAGGCACAGGCTGCGGATCAAATTTATGGGGTACGTGACGGCGAAAAAATCAAAAAATACAAGGAGACGATGCCGGTCTATTGCAAACTGTGCCATACTTTGATGTACGCATCGCCGGAACGAATCGGATCGCATTTAACCTGTCCCGATTGCGGCACAAAGACACTCATTCTTCCGGCAGAGCGGTAGAATGGGGCTTTCACCGGAAAATAACAAGCACGACATGAAAGCCTAATGCCTCTTCGGCAAAACCGGTGCGAGAAACTTCGGGTCTATCGGAGTCAAACTCTCCTGCGGAACATGTCCCGGCGAAACCACAGGAGCGTTGCCTATGTAAGGACGCTCTCCCACAACATCGTATGCGCCCACCTCGCCGTAAACATCCACCACATTGTTCAAGCACCAATTCATACGAGCCATCTCCATCTGGCGGATCTGATCTAAATCTTCCGAACCATCCACAATGCGCGGCGTTAACAAGAGCAACAACTCCTTCCGGACGGTAGTGTCGACCTCGTGTCGAAACAGTTTGCCGATCACGGGAGTATCCCCCAAAATAGGAACCTTTTTGCGGTTCTTTGTTACCTCCTTGCGAATCAAACCGCCGAGAACGGCGGTCTGGTTGTTTGCTGCGCTTATCGTCGTGACTACATTCATACTGTCAATCGTTGACAGTCTCACATTGGCAATTGTTACGTCGTCACCAAGAGTTTCCTTTCGAATTTGCACAGCCATGACAATCGTGCCGTCGGGACTGATGTTGGGAATAATCATGAGCGACAACTCTACAGGGGTATCCACAACGTTTAGCCGTGTTGACTGTGTTGTTGGAAAATACTCCGATCCTCTATCACGGGGAACGATTTGACCAACGGAAACGGTGGCAGGCTTATTGTTCATGGTAGCAACTTGAGGACTACCCAAAACTTCTATCCGATTCTTTTCCTGCAATGCCCTAATCATGATGTTGATATAATCACTGCTTGCCGCAAAGGCAAGACCGCCTCTTGATGCATCTCTGGCGGCTCCGCCAAAGTTTGAGAGCAATTGCGTTGCGACTGAACTCGAATCGGCAGTTCCAGTAGGCTGACTCAGGTTATTGAACCACAAACCGGTGCCGGGGCTCCGTTTGGAGAATATCGGGTCTTGGAATCCCAATTCGGTTGCCCACTCTTTATTATCGCTCAGCGTTATTTCGGCGATCAAGACACGAATCACCACCTGTTGCGGCGATTTGTCAATTTCCTCAATCAGTTCGATGATTTCCTGCAATTTGTCCGGCGACCCACTGAGAATGAGTGAGTTGCTCTGGGCATCAGGAATAACGATTACTGCACTGGCGAGTTGTTCTCGGGAACTAATAACCCCGCCGCCGTCGGCTCGTTGAACGTTCAAACGATCCGTAATGAATGCGTTGACCGTCTCTGCAACATTGACCGCCATCATATTTTTCAAAAAATAAACCTTGCGCTCATGTGTCAAAGAATCTTCCCGATCAAGACTTTCGATCAGGGCTTCGACGATGAGCAAAGAACTGCGGGAACCGACGGCGATGATACAATTCGTGCGGACATCGACAGCGAACCGAAGCGGGATAAGGTCATCCTCTTCTGCGGCAAAGGGCAGTTGCACTCCCCCCGGCAAACCTTCGATATTTGAAGGAATCAATCTTGTTAGCATTGCTTCCAACGATACCGCATCGCTGTTTTCGATGGGAAAAATCTTGACTTCGGCTTCAGGACTGGCACTGTCCAACAGGGCAATCAGTTCTTTGACGAACGTCATGCAACTTTCCGGGGCACGGATAAGGACGACGTTGTTCTGCGCGTGCGCACTGACCGTTACGTTCGCCATGGTGCCCGACTCGATGAGTTTCTGTCCCGTCTCGCTCTGAATCAACAGTTGCAAGGCGGGCGGTGCACCGTCCACGGCAGCACCGCTGACCACTGCATTGATCGACGCAACGACATCGGGTGCCAACGAATGTTGCAGTTTGACCGTATCCACCTGTAACTTAAGGGGAGTCTTATCCACGTCAAGTTCTAGGATGACTTTTTTGGCTAGTTCTAATTCGTCAGGGGCGGCTTGGACGATCAGAACGTTTGCCCGTGGATAGGCATAGAGTTGTATGCGCGGCGAAGTTCCTCCCATCGTAGGAGGAAACACTTGTCCCAGTGCGGTACTGGCTTGCGTAACGGAAATGTGTTGGAGTTTGAAAAAGTGCAGCCGAGAGTGTTCCGTTGACAACGGAACATCAATGGCTTTCAAGACTTCCTTTGCGGTTTCCATGGCTTCTCCCCAGCCGGTGAGTATCATTCCATTGGGGGAAACCATCGGCGTAAACGTGACGTTTCCCGGAACGATGGCGAACATATCCCTGTACAGTGCTTCTCGGAGGAGAAGGTTGAGCGAGACGTTGTTGATGTGATTGAGATAAACAATTTCGATCTGCGGTCTTTGGACTTTGCTCAATTCTTCGAGTTGCCGGATCATTTCGGTAAATTTGTGAAGCCGGACTCCGTCGGCTTCGACGACGACGACTTCCAACTGGGGAATGATCATGTAGCGGAAGTCTTCGGGCAGGGCTACCACGCCGGGATTGACGGGCGCTTGAAAGCCCGGTATGCCTCCGGGAATCGGCATGACCGGATCGAAGCCGCCGAACATTCCGCCGTCGTCTTGGAATTGGTGTGTTACTTGCTGGATGGGATTCGAATTCGGATCGGACGGCGGAGGGGTTAATTGCCGGACGACGGAGACATCTCGCGGTTGCGGTTGCAGGCACGCTTGCGATTGTGGATGCGGTATTCGATGCACTTCAAAGAGGCGGACGAGCAGGTCGGGCGGAGTGTATTGGAAGGGGATGATTTGCCGTCCTCTGCCTTGCGGCGGCGGCTGATCGATAGCAACGATGATCTGGAAAACCTGTTCGCTGAGTTGCTGATCGCCGGAAAAGTGTATCCGCCTTGACTGCGGTTCAATGGTAACGGCACATTGCTGACGGACGTTGTTCTTGTTCGTGGTGAAGATGTAATGATGGGGGGATTCGACGTGGAATCTTGGTCCGCAGATTTGCCGCAGTGCTTGTTCGAGTTTATCGATGGGGGTTCTTCCGAGAGTGAATACGGACGACGAGGGATTCGGATCGGTTTGGATTTGCGCCGGTTGATCTCGGATGACTTGCGGCAACGGCTGCGGTTGCGCCAGTAGAGACGACGTGATCCAGAGCGTACCGATGAGTGTCGGGATGAGGGACAATATCCGTTTTTGATGACGTATCAACATTGGGGAATCCGATGATATGAATGGTTTTACCGTTGGCGATAAAAACCAATCGGCTGCAAATAGTACGGATTTTCACAGAAGGATGCAAGAGCAGATTTTTCGGAAGGAGTACCCACTCAAGGACGATATCACCCGCCCTCTGAGAGGGGATAAACGGCTGGACGATCTCCCATTGGGCATCGGTCAGATCTGACGTGTAAGCTTTTCGGGGGAGGGGTGAATCTTTCATTATTTTCTTCCGTGAAAGGTCTTTCAGTACAATTTTCCGAACGCAGAAGTATAACACAATGCTGCAAAACGCCCAATGCCAATATCTTAACTAAATTACCACACCTGCTCTAAAACGTCCTCGCAACAGATTCGATTTTGTACGCTTCCAAGATGTCGCCGTCTTTTAGATCGTTGAAGCCTTTCAATTTGATTCCGCACTCGTATCCGTCCCGGACTTCTTTCACGTCGTCCTTGATCCGCTTCAAAGAATCCAGCGGATATTCGCCGATGATTCTGTTCTCCCTAATCACCCGGATTCGAGAGTCGCGTTCGATAATTCCGGCGATCACCCGGCAACCGGCAATCGTTCCGAGCCGGCTGATCGAAAAGACCTGCTGCACCATCGCCCGACCCAATTCCTTGACCTGCTCCAGCGGCTTGAGCATCCCCTCCAAGGCCTTCTTTATGTCGTCCGTCAAATTATAGATGATGTCGTATCGGCGGATTTGAATCTTCTTGCGCTCTGCTATCATTCGCGCATTTTCATCCGCCACGACACTGAAACCGACGATGATCGCATCCGAAGCGTCGGCAAGTTGAACGTCCGCTTCCGTAATGCCGCCGACCATTGCTTGCAGAATCTTTATCCTGACTTCGGGATGTTTCAGTTTTTCGAGTTCCTTCCGAATCGCTTCAATCGAACCGCGAACATCTGCTCTGATGATGATATTCAGCGTTTGCACCGTTTGCGTATCCGTCATACGTTGGAACAATGTTTCCAACGTCATTCGGGCTTGGACATCTGCTAATTCACCCGCTCTTTCTTCTTCGAGCCGCTGTTCGGCAATCATCCGGGCATCCGAAATGTCGTCCAGTACGCAAAACTTGCTTCCCGCCTTGGGAGCGACATCCAAACCGACCAGTTGCACCGGCGTACTGGGCGTTGCCTCTTCGATTTGTTTTTTTGTGTCGAGGGTGTCGTACATTGCTTTAACACGTCCGTAGGACGAGCCGCAAAGCACCACGTCGCCGGGACGCAACGTCCCTTTTTGTACCAGCACTTTGCACACCACCCCTTGACCGGCTTGCAGTTCTGCTTCCAATGCGACACCGATGGCGGGGCGATCCGGGTTCGCTTTGAGTTCATTGAGTTCTGCGATGGCTTGAATCGTTTCGAGCAGTTTATCGACCCCCAAGCCAGTTAAACCGCTACACCGAATAACTTCGGTGTCGCCACCCCACTCGCTCGGCAACAAGTCGTGCTGGGCAAGTTCTTGAATCACTCTGTCGGGATTGACTCCAGACAAGTCCATTTTGTTCATAGCGACGACAATCGGCACCCCGGCGGCTTTGGCGTGTGAAATTGCCTCTTCGGTTTGCGGCATCACGCCGTCGTCTGCCGCAACGACGAGAATCACAATATCCGTACAGTTCGCACCGCGCGCCCTCATTTCGGTGAAGGCTTCGTGACCGGGCGTATCGACGAAAGCGATGTCTTCGCCGTTATCCATTTTGACGCGGTACGCCCTGATGTGTTGCGTGATCCCCCCCTTTTCACCGGACACGACGTTCAGATGCAGGATATAATCGAGCAGCGTAGTTTTTCCGTGATCGACGTGTCCCAGCACCGTAACCACAGCGGGTCGCGGACGGAGCGACTCCGCCGGGTCTTCCTCTTCAAAGAGAGCCGTTACGAGACGATCTTCGAGCGTAACCTGCTCCTTGACCGAAACCTTGATACCGAAGGTTTCGGCAAGCAATTCGGACGATTCAGAGTCGAGTTGAGAATTGAGGTTCATCTTAAAGCCCATGCCGAGAAGTTTCGGAATCACCATAGCGACAGATAAGCCCGTTTGTTCGGCAAATTGTTTGACCGTACAGGGAAGTTGAATCACAAGGTCTCCTTTTCGGGGAGCAGCAGTATTCACGGAGCGTCCATGAACTCTTTGCCGCTTTAACTGGCGTGGAATCATGACCCCGCCGTCGTCATCGTCGCCGGAGCGGCGCACGGTTGCGCCTGAACGGCGTTTCTTTTTGTCCGGCGCATAAGGTCCTCCGCTTCCGCCGAATTCTGTTGCCCCTTTGGTGCGGACATCTCGTGTGCTCTTGCCCTTGACAGCAACGGTCCTTTTGCCTCCATCGCGTTCTTTACGTTCCTCTTCCTTTCGACGAAGCCTCTCCTCATGTTTTTGGATATGCTCTTCGATAGACTTGGCGACGTTACCTTTGCCGCGTAACAATTCCGGCGGCAATTTCATATCCGGTTTTTGAGCCGCCGGTTCCCTGCTGCGCAACGGTCTCTGTTGCGTTGCCCCCGCCGGAAGCGGAGCGATGTGAATAGTCGGTCCGGTAGGTCTGTGTCCACGTTCTCCTCCCTCCGGTCGTTGCCGATAGTCGTCGAGGTTGGGAATTTTTTCGGTAATTTTTCGCATCGGTCCCCGATAGTTGGGATCCATACGAACATTGGCGGCGTGTCCTTGTTGGGCATAACCCGTCGTCAGCGGAGCGGCAGGTTTCGGTTTAGAGGGCAAAGAAGAGGTTCTGGATTGTCCGTCGGAGTGACTTTGCTGTTTTGATTTGTCTTTCCCGCGTTTTCTCGATCCTCTGGTAGGGAGTTCCACTCGTCCAATGGGCGGCGGCAGGATGGGCTTGGGAAGAATGACCGGTTGGATAGGGGTGGGCAACGGCTTATGCTTCGGTGCGGTCACTGCCGCTGGTTCGGGAAGAGGTTCCGGGGCGGGTTCCGGCGGTGCGGCGACTTCTGGAGCGGTCGGCGTAGTTTCTTCGATTTTCGGTTCTACGGGCGGTTGCACGGGCTCCGGTACACTGACGAGAACTTCGGTTACGGGAGGGGGCGAGGCAGATTTTACGGGAGCATCAAGATTGAGGACTTTCTTATCGGTAGGGAAGACCGGTCGTTGAAAAGCGGCCGTGCCGCGCTGTGGTGTTTGGCTTTTCTTTTCGGCGTTCAGCCGTTCCTTGACGAGAAGGACTTCTTCGTCTGTTAACCCTGCTAATGACGAACCTTTACCCTCGATACCAAGTTGCTTGATGGCATCAAGGATTTCTTTGCTATCGACATTGAGTTGTTTCGACAGAGCGTAAATTCGGATGGACAAACTCGATTCCTTTTTTGTACAGGACGGCACAACGAACGGCGGGGCAAAAGACGGCTACCCCGCGCCCGCCGTCATTGTACCGGAAATAACGGAACTGGGTAGTAGTCCCGAAGGGCGGGGGCGTAACAATAGACTTCAATCTTTTTTCTGCGCGGCGGGGCTTGTTTTTTTTTCCTTAGGCGGGTATAATGACGCAGTATCGTGTGCTGGATATTGTCGTTTTCAACTTGTTGCGGAGAGTAAAATGCTGTTTTCCCCTGAAATCGTTTCGTTGCCGTTTGATTGGACTGTACTTCTTTATGGGGCAGGATTCGCCGCCGGTGCCGCCGGCTTGGCTTCCGTCTTCGCCCACGAACACGCAGAAGGAGTCGATCTCAACGCTGTCAAAAACCGGGTTGCCGAACTGGAAAAAATTTCTTCACGGACTCTGGAGCAGAGCGACGAATTAGCCCTTCTATACGTGTCCTGGGCAGTCTCCCTCTTCGATACAGAAGGGGAATTGGACGAAATTGTCGGTTTGTTCGGCAAAGCCGAAGCAGTCCTCACCGCAGCACTTGCTCGTGGAGAGGACGACGGAATCCGGCAGAAACTCGGCAACGTCTATCTGGAATGGGCAATCGCGCTCAACGGGTTCGATGAATTGACTTCGGCGGTCGATTTCTACCAGAAAGCGGTCAGTACATTGAAGCCGCTGGACGATGCCGGAAACGGCGAAGCAAAGTATGACCTCGCTGGCATAAAACTCAATCTTGGAATCGCTTATCGTGAACTCGGCGAACTAGAAAAGGCGAGAACGAGTTTGGACGAATCGTTTCTGGCGTATCGTGCCGTCGAAAAAATCGGCGTTTTTGACACTCGGGTGTACATGGCAGCAGTGAGCGTTCAGCAGGGAAATGTACTTCATGAGATGGGGGAAACGCTCGGCACAATCGTCGATGCATATGACCGGGCAATGCGACTCTATGTTGAAACCATTGAGGACTTGCAAGACTTGGGACTCGAACGGAATCTCGCCAACGTCCTCTTGGATCGCTGTATGGTAACTTACGAAAATTGGCTCGATCAAAAATTTGAGTCCGATGCGGAGCGGGACAAAGCCATCGACGATGTGTTGCTCAACATCCGCCGGGGCATCGAACTGCTTGAAAAACAGTACAGAGAAGGAAATACCGTTGCCCGATACGACCTGTTTCATGGCGTTACGCTTCAAGGAAAAGTTCTGTGCGATGCGGCAAAGTATGCGGAGGCGCAGCAATCCCTTGATCGGGCTGTCAATGAGTTTGCCAATCTCTGCGACGGAGGAGATGATGTATTCCTGATGCAGATGGCGATGGTTTACGCTACGCGGGCGGTTGTACATCTGGGACTCGGCAGAAAAGATCAGAGCGAACAAGACTGCCTGAAAGGTTCGGAACTGATCAACAAATTGTTGCAATCGGACAGCAGCGACGAAGAGATTCAGGAACTCAAACAGCAATTCCAGATGCTTCTTGAACAGTTGAAATAGGAGGTCGGCGGCTACCCTCGCTTTTCCTGCTTTTGCCAATTTGCCTAAATTACACACGAATACGTGAATACTTGGAAAATTTCCAGAATTTTTCCGACAACCCCCCTTTCCCATCGTAGTAACTCTGTAGGGCAGACTGAATTTTCCGAAAAAGCGGAAAACTCGTATTGATTTTTTCTGCCCAATCGTGTACAATGTGCTGGGTAGCGGGTCGTGTCCGGCATATTTTGCCCATTTTGCCTCGACCCCCTACAAACGAATCCAAGGATGGAAACAGCACTTCGTACCAACAATCGGCTTTCGGTCTCTATGCGGCTTGTTCTTTTTGCCGCATTGCTGTCCCTCGTTCTATTGCCGCTCGGTCGGCTCCACGGAGCAGAGCGAGACCCTAAACAAAGCAATGTTCTGACCTTTCAGAGTGATCGACCCATCGTCGATTCACTTTCCAGCGACAGTTTCCTCGTTACGCTGGAATGTAAAACGCCAGACCCGAAGCAGACACAGCCGCCGAAATACACCATTATCCTCCGGGGAATCGACCCTGTCGAACGAGCGTTATTCCAAGATGCTCAGGGGGGGAAATGGGAGCGTTTCGATCTTTTCCGGGCTGCGATGATCGTCGAAGGAGTCCGAGACATCGAACTCATTCGGACTTACGAATCCCGGCTCGACGCGTTGGTCGCCCAAGTTACAGCGGCTTCGCGGGTAAGCGGAAACACCTCTCCGCAAGCCCTGACCCGCGCCCTGTTTGAAGCCATGCACAAGGAAATCCTAACCGGCTCCTACAACATTGATTGCACGGAGTTGAGCAAAGTAATGAAGACAGGATACTTCAACTGCGTCAGTGCAACGGTGCTGTTCAACTGTCTTGCCGAAAAGGCGGGACTCGATGTATGCGCCCTCGAAATGCCCGGACACGCCCTAAGCCGGGTCAAATTTTCCAATGGAACGTCCATAGACCCTGAAACGACGTTTCCCAAGTGGTTCGATTTGCAAAGCGACAAGGAACGTCAGATGGCAGTGTTGCAGCGGATTGCTCCTGCTCCGGCACAGCCGAATGGAGTAACGGCGCAAAATGCCGCCCTTGCCGCTCCCGAACCGCTCACGGAATTGCCCTCTAATATCCGGGAAATCAGTCCGGTACAGTTGGCGGCAACGATTTACTATAATATTGGCGTGGACCTTCATGCACAGCAACGTTACGAGGAAGCGGTGGCGGCAAATGTTAAGGCATTGTACCTGGATAGGGAAAACGAGCAGGCTTGGACGAACCTGCTTGCCTATATCAACAACTGGGCATTGGACGTGGCGAGCGAAAACAAGGGACGAAAGTATGACATTGCTACGTTTCTCTTGGATCAAGGGGTTGCGCTTGATCCGACATACAGCAATTTTCGGGACAATTACACTTATGTGTTTTATCACTGGATTCGCGGTTTGGCACTGTTAGGGCGGTTCGAAGATGCCCAAAAAGTTTTTGACATTGCGAATGCCCAGTCGCGTGTTCCTAACAATGAATCCCTGATGACTCTCATAAAGAGTGTCAATCAGGAAGCGCAAAAAAGGCGGTAAAAAGGTTTTTCGTGCCGTGAGTGTCCGTCAAACAGAACAACATGGCATAGTCCCGCTTGCCTTTTCCCAAATTCGTGGTACAATATCTCCTGCACTGAAAGTGAAGAAAGAAAGAATAACTCATCGGGAGTTAAAACGTCTATGACGCTCATTACCAAGGAAGAAAAACAAGAACTCATCGGAAAATTCAAACGTTCCGAACCGGACACCGGATCGTCGGAAGTCCAGATCGCCATTCTGACCAAGAAAATCAACCTCTTGACGGAACATCTCAAAATCAATAAGTACGACCACTCCAGCAGGAGAGGTCTGTTGCGGATGGTCAGCCGAAGAAGAAGATTACTCGACTATCTCAAAGACAGAGAACCACAACGGTACGTCGATGTCATCCAAGCGTTGGGAATACGGAAATAATTTTGCGCCGTCAAAACATTAGCAGAGCCGCAATCTTTAGATTGTGCAAAGTTTTCGCAATCTAAAGATTGCGGCTCTGCTCTCTCTGTCAACCTCTCACCAAGAAAGCCTAGGGTTGAAACCCTAGGCGACAAGTGATATTCCGTCCTTACAGGACGAAAATTGGTCGCCCACGCAGGGCGGAAACCATTCACATTTTAACCGCGTAACACACGCAACAAACATTATGCCTAAAATCAGAGTCGAAAAGAAAATTGGTGCCGGTCTCCTTTGGATCGAAACCGGCGAACTCGCGAAACAAGCCGCAGGAAGCGTACTCATCGGATACGACGATACCGTCGTCCTCTGTGCCGTTACCCACGGCGCACCCCGGCTGGGAGGAGACTTCTTCCCACTCTCCTGCGATTACAGAGAACGCTCCGCCGCCGCAGGAAAATTCCCCGGAGGATTTCTCAAAAGAGAAGGAAAACCCGCCCTCAAAGAAGTCCTTACATCACGACTCATCGACAGACCGATGAGACCCCTTTTTCCCAAAGGCTTCTTCAACGAAGTCATGGTGCAAGCCATCGTCATGTCGTCCGACAAAAACGTCGATCCCGACGTGCTGGCAATGATCGGTTCAGCAACGGCAGTGTCGCTGTCGCCGCTCCCCTTCAATGGTCCGCTCGCCTCCGTCCGGCTGGGATTTGTGAATGACAAATTCATTCCCTTCCCGACGAATGAACAACTCGAAGAGAGCGAACTCGATCTCATCGTCTCCGGGAGCCGAGACAACGTCCTGATGATCGAAGGCTTTGCCCGCGAACTGCCGGAAGACATTATGCTCGAAGCCCTCGCAACGGCACATTCCTATATTCGGGAAATCATCGACATGCAGAACGAGTTGATTGCCCAAGTCAATCCGCAACGGTTGCAATACGAACCTCCCGCCTACGAAAAACTGTACGAAGCGTTGAAGGAAAAATACTAC
>Ga0099364_10005378_pt1 | contig 19022 bp, 15 predicted proteins | sample TergutTh196P3_FD_73070 | JGI IMG/M metagenome (GOLD analysis project Ga0099364, IMG submission 73070) | Microcerotermes parvus P3 segment gut microbial communities from Pointe-Noire, Republic of the Congo - Th196 P3 | ecosystem: Host-associated > Arthropoda: Insects > Digestive system > Gut ...
CTCCCATTAAAATTGACAGTGTACCGGGTACAAGCATAGGGGCAAGAACAGTGCCTAGCAAAATCAATGTAAGGCTAAGGGGTTTGTTGCCCTTAAATATCATAACCCAAAAAAAGCCTGAAACCGCAGTTGGCCCTGAAAAAAACAGGATAAAGCCTGTAATTATATCCGGGTCGGTAAAAATCAGTGAAGAAAAAAGTTTTGCGGCTAACGGCATCATTACATGAGCCGTTAAAAAAAACATCAGTATGGGTTTAGGGCTGCGTACAGCAGTGCCCAATTCGCCGGCGCGCAGTTTCAGCGCTCCTGAAAATGTCATAAATCCAAAAAGCCAGGGAACATAAGGCGCTAAATATATAAATACGCCGGAAAGGAGAAAACCCATTATAACAGCCAATGGAGTTGTAATGGGAATCAAAAGTTCAAGGTGTCTGTTTATTTTTTGCGCTATTTTTATGGTTTTTTGCGAAGACGGCATTGTTAAATATTTCCTGCTAGTTTTCTAAAATTGTGATTTCTACCCTGCGGTTTCTGCGCATGCCTTCTGGAGTTCTGTTATCGGCAATGGGTTTTTCCGCACCATAACCGCGGATAACCATGCGATCTGCGGTGCGTACATTTTTTGATAACAAATAGTCCGCTACAGCCCTTGCCCTTTCTATTGATAGATTCATTCTGCCTTCGCTTGTACCTGCAAGGGCGGTATGACCTCCTACAAGAATATCCCTTTCGGGGTATCGCATTAGTATATTTGCTATTAAATCCAGTTTTTCCTGTTCGCCCGGAAGCATTACAGAAGAATCGGGATAAAACCCGATATCCTCAAGGCTTATGGAAACACCCTCTTCTACCACACGAACATTGACATCAGGAATTGCAAGGCGGTTAATTTCACCGGTAATTTCGTCAGCTAACTGTTCCCTGTCCATATATTCAGAATCAATAATTTCCGCTTCCGCCCTGCCCCTGTATTCAATATTCATGCCGTTTGACATATCAAAGACAAGACGGAAAGTTTCTTCATAAGCGACAGGCTGCCCATGTGCATGATCCCAAAATACAAGTTGATTAACTGTACCCGTTATGCGTGTCGGGTAAATCTCTCCTCTTACTACCGGCGGCCGCGCATCTACGCGGTATTCTACGGTAAAGGCAGGATAACTCTGTTCCTTCCACAGACGTTCTCCTACATATTGATAGTGCGCGTTAAATGGAATACGGTAGGGTTCTTCAATTCCAAAGGCATCACGAAAATCATGCACTTCATGGCCTTCCGCACTCCACCTGTCCAAAGTCTGCAAGTTCCTGTCCGGGAACACCGGGACATTACGCACAACCGGCATATAGTACTGAGGATCTATCGTAAGGTATCCAAGCCTGTCTCTTTCAAATTCAGATAAATATTCACGCGCCCAATGAAAACCAGAGGCAGCTTGATTTCCGCTCTCTGAATCGTAAAGCAGGCGTTCAGATGTTTGAAAAATTGCCCTGTGCTGCCCCTTCCCGTCTTTTACATCTAAAACTTCTACAGAAATACGGTTTAAAATCTCAGCCCTGTGGCTTAATCTGCGGTTTATCAATACCGCCTCATCTACGACCGAAAGTATCCTGTACCGCGCTCCAGGAACATGCCTATATTCAAATACTTCACAACCTGCTTGCTGCGGACTTAATATCTGTAAAAAACTGATTAATAAAAACAAAACCATAATTATATTTTAGCATTTTTTTTATAAATTAAACAGCTTCTTTGCATTTTCGCCAAGTATTAACTGGATTTCTTCTTTGGAAAGACCGCTTTGTTCGAGGGCGGGGAGGTAACGGGATTGGGGTAAAAGCGGGAAGTCGCTGCCAAAGAGGAGCTTTTCGCACAGACCCAATGCCTTTGCGGCGGCGTAAATTTGCGCATCGTAGAGAAAAGGGGTGGCCGCAGTGTCGTAGTACACATTGCGGAATTTTTCCCGCAGTTCGGGCATGGCTTCGTATAAAAAAAGCCCTCCTCCCCAGTGGGCAAGAATCACTTTAAGAGCCTGACTGTTTTCTATAAAGCGTTCTATCTTTTTAAGAGGAATGTCGTTTTTCCCGGCGTAGTAATGCCCAACAGGTTCATTGACATGGAGGATCATGGGTATATCCCTTTCTTTGCAGGCATTTGTAAAAGCGCGGGTTTCCTGGCCATTATCGATGTTTACTCCCTGTCCGTCCGGGAAAATTTCGCCAATGCCGCGCAGGCCTGCACTGAAACAGCGGTCTATTTCCTTTTCCATTCCGTTTGCATTGGGCGGTACAGACATAAAACCTATTAGTTTATCAGGATATTCTTTAACTTTTTCTATCACATAATCATTAACAAAACGGCAAAGCCCAAGGTCTTTGAATGAAAAACCGAAAACTACCGCTTTGTCAAAACCATTTTTTTCAAGCGCGGTTATTACTTCTTCCGCCGTTGCATATTTATTATGCGGGTTTTTGGAAAGCAGAGCAAAATACGGTTCTTTTTCTGCGTATTTTTCCGGCCCGGCGATAATTTGCGGCGGCGTTATATGTACATGAAAGTCAATCTTCAAGTTTTCTCCAAAGGTTTAAAAAATAAGTTTAAACAATAACCACGGATTTACACGAATTATACGGATTTTCACGGAATTTAATTTTGAATTTAATCCGTGTTAATCTGTGGCAATCTGTGCTAATCCGTGGGCTATATAATTACCCGTCCGGGCCTACCGGAATGCCGGTTTTTTTAAGGCCTTCCATAAGCGGTACGCCAATCAGCATTGCACCTAACGCAAATACGGCTCGTTCTGCAGGCTGTACAAAGGCCAGAGCCGTCCAGAATTCCTTTGGCATTTCATACAATACAAGAGTAAAAAAATTTCCAATTGTAGCGCCGCCTATAATGCCGCCAAAAGAGCACAGCCAAATGGCAGGAAATTTTGACAGGCGGCCGGGAGAGCTGAACAATTGCCGTGATAAAAAAAAGCCTGTAATCATGGCGGCAAAACCAAGCCCATAGGAAATAACCGGAATAAAAAAAGAGTGCCGGCCAATTTCCTGTGTAAACCAGAGTATTGTTCCAGCTATATAAACAATAATTCCGCCATTAATAATAAAACTGCCATTGCCTTTTATAACTACAGGCGGCCATTTTCCCCATGCAATACAGCCGGAAGTAAAGGAAGTTGTCGTCCCCATAATAAATGTAAACAGACCCATCCATGCGGTATGAGGTGCAATCAAATTGCCAAGGAAACCTCCGGCTGCAGAACAAAGCGCTCCGGCAACCGGGCCGAAAAAAATACCCGACAATGGGAAAAGCGCCGAAGAAATAGAAAAAGTACCGCCCGTACCCAAAATGGGAATAGTCGGTAAAAAATGTCCTGCCGCAATAACAGCAGCCCATACTGCAATAACAGCGGGGTGTACAGAACGGATATTATTTTTCATTTCGCCTCTTATCCATTATTATCCCATTTCTGTCTATCATAATCAATCTGTGCGCATAGTTACATACCAAAGACATATTATGCGTAACAAAAATAATCGTATAACCCTTTAAATGAAGATTTTTTGCGATATTCATTATTCTTAAACTGCCAAGGTAATCCTGTCCAACATCAGCTTCGTCAAAAATAATAATCTTACAGCCCTGCGCAAGGACGCAGGCGATAACTGTCTTTGTACGATCAGCCCTGTTCAAAGCATGAGGAAAAGCATCAGGATCTTCAAGCCCGACAATGTCAAGTACGTTTTTTACGCCTTTTTGAATATCCTTTTTAGATAAACTTAAGTTTTGAAAGGCAAAAGCTACTTCATTAAAAACAGAACTTGTAAAAAGCTGATTGTCAGGGTTTTGCATAACAAACCCTGTTTCTTTGGAAATGGAAGATATCGAAAGCTCTTTAGTATTTTTACCGTTAATGTAAATATCCCCTGATGACGGGCGAAGAAGTCCTGTTATATTTTTTAACAAAGTTGTTTTTCCGCATCCGTTACATCCTGTTAATGCGATAAAATCATTTTCTACCACTGTTAAATTCAAATCTTTTATTATTAAATTTGAGCCGTAAGAAAAGGAAAAATCTTTTATTTCAATAACAGGTTTCATGGTGCTGAAATAATTTTTATCTTCAAGCCTAAAAACTGAGCTTAAGTCCGCCTCAACAGGCGGTTGTATTCCGTTTTTAATTAGTAAATCAACATCGTTATAAATTTTTTCTGACTTTTCACAGGCTGTAATTTTGCCGCCGCTTAAAATACAAACCCTGTCCGCATATTCCGGTATTTTTGAGCCAGATGTCATAATAATTGTAATCCCAAAATTTTTTCTTATATCCATTAATGCGGACAATACTTCCGCCTGTCCCTGCGGATCAAGGCGGCAAAGGGGTTCGTCAAGAACAAGTATTTTGCTTTTCATACTCAGCGCAGAAGCTATAACAAGCCGCTGTTTTTCGCCGCCGGAAAGAGTAGAAGGAAGCCTGTCTTCAAAGCCGGCAAGCCCTACTGCGGCCAATGCCTGTCTTACCCTTTCTTGTATCTCCTGCGGCGGCAAGAGGAGATTCTCCGGGCCAAAGGCGGCTTCATCACGCACAGAAGAGGTAAAAATCTGCGCATCAGGATCGTCAAGCACCATTCCCGCTTTAACGGCAAGCTGCGGCACAGAAGATGCGTCCGTACGTTCACCGTCAACTATAACAGTTCCTGCTAAAAAACCTCCTGTATGATGAGGTATTATGCCGTTTATTAACTTACAGAAAGTACTTTTACCGCTGCCGTTTTCTCCCATTACTGCAAGGAATTCACCTTCAAAGACGCAAAAATCGATATTTTCCAGCGCAAGTTTACTGCTGTCCAAAGCGCCCTGACCGGGATATGAATAACTGACATTTTCAAATTTGATTATTTCCTGTAACACAATTTACCTGCTTAAAAACCCGCCAAAAATATGGCCAGGCATATAATTTAATATCAGCAAAAAAACTGTAAAAAGCAGACAGCCAAAGATGTAGAAGAAATCGTAATATTTCATTTTTGGTTTATCAAGCCATGTTCTTGTCCTGTAAACGCCAAAAGCCCTTGAATCCATAGCAACCGAAGAAAGCTGCGCTTTTCGCATTGCGCCTAACACAAGAGGAAGAACAAGGTGCGGATAAGCCTTTAATTTGGCGAAAAAAGACCCTTCTTCAAAAGAACGCATACCCCGTAATTTTTGGGCATCTATTATAACAAGAGCGTCTTCCTTAAAAACCGGAACAAGATTGAATGCCGTTGTAATTATAAATGCGCTGCGATAACTAATACCAAGAGCGCAAATACCCAATACTATTTGCCGGGCGGAAGTAGTTTCTGTAAAAACAGGGAAGAGAATCATTAAAGCGGACAAACGGCAGACAGCAACCAGGCCAAGTATAAATCCTTCCCATTTAAGGCTTCCCATACCCCCTAAAACAGGAAAAGAAGCCGGGAAAAGAGGCATAATTATATAATTTTCGCCCGGTCCAAAAAGAGTCTGCATAAGAATAATGAATGTTGCTAACAAAGTAAGAATTTTCAGCTGCCTGATGCCGTGAAATGGAATTTTTACCATTAAACGAATAATTATCAGGAATAAAACCAGGCAAAAAACAACTACAAGCCTGTTAATGAAAAAGACAACAGATGTGAACAGTAAAACAACCAGCAATTTTGTCCGGGGATCCAGTTTATATATCAAAGACATGGATAAAACCTGAATAAAAACATTACAATAAATATATACAAAATGATAATAATGTGCTATATTGTAAGTATACTTTATATTCAAACAAGGAGACATTGAATGACTGATGCAAAAACACGTTTAGCAAACAGGGAAAGACAGAGAAAGTATCGTGAAGCGCACAGAGATGAAATTAACGAACAGCGTAAGGAACGGTACAATGAAAGAATTAAAAAAGGTAAATGTCCCCGCTGCGGAGGGAAGGTAAAAAAAGGCTACATCTTATGTACAGACTGCTGTGATTATCAGGCCGACTTAAATCGAAAATATGCAAAACAAAGAAAAAAAGCTGGCCCAAAAGTTACAGCCAAAAAGGCCGGCGCAAAAAAAGCTACAGCCAAAAAAACTGCGGCTAAAAAAACTGCAGTAAAAAAACCGGCAAAGGCAAAATCTGCAGCCAAAAAAAAGCCGGCAAAAGCCAAAAAATAGTTATTTAGCGGTAAAAAAATCTAAACCTACTCATCGCCGTTTTTAAATGGAAGTTCATTCTGCGCTTCTGGAACTATTGTCTGGGAAAGCAGGTTGTTAATTATGCGGGCATTGTCCAAAAGACTGGAAACAGACTGATTTTGATGCAGACGGGAAATAACATGGGCAAAAAGACGTGAAATGCTCACATTAACATACCATTCACGGTTAACCACTTCTTCCTGATATACGGCATTAGTCCCGATTATACGGTAAAAAAGTCCTTCACGGTACGCTTCATCAAAATGTTCAATTGCATTCCCGGAAAAAAGCGGAAGGCTGATTGCACAGATGATCCTTCGCGCTCCATTTTCCTTTAAAAGCCTCATACCTTTTATCAATGTGCCGCCTGTTCCCAACATATCATCGGCCATAAAAACAGTTTTATCCATTACATTACCCAACAGGCGTATCTGGGAAATATTTGACTTTGAAGCATCACTGCTGAGTTTGGAATAATCCCTTTCTTTGTATAAAAGCGCCAGGGGTTTTTTTAATGCAGATGCATAAAATTTATTTCTGTCTACCGCTCCGGTATCAGGAGAAACAACAATTAAATCGTCATTAAGAATTCCGTCCATTTTGGAAAGAGTTTGTATAATCTGATAACTTGCATGGAGGTTTTCAAGGCGCATTTTGTTAAAAGCGTTGATTATATCTCTGGAATGAATATCCAAAGTAATAATATGATCTACTCCAAGACTTTCAAATATTTTTCCGATACGGCTGGCGGTAAGCCCTTCCCTGCCCTTTGCCTTATGCTGACGTGCATACGGATAATTTGGTATTACAAGGGTAATTCTTTCAGCGCCGGCCTGTCTTGCAGCATCGATTGTAACAAAAACCGTCATAAGATGATCGTTAATCGAAAGATTGTAGAATGTTCCGCCGTTAAACTTTACAGGATAGCGGTTTTCAACATCTTGGAAAATATAAACATCTTTGCCGCGAATAGATTCCTGAATCTCGGATTTAACTTCTCCATTTGGAAACCGCGTAAATTTAACCGCAGCTTTAAAAGGTTTATCAGAACCCGCATCGTTGCTGCCGCTTTGTGCGCCCGTTCTGCGAATAGCTAATTTGTTAATAATATCGATATGTAAAACTGCCTGTTCTTCTGGAATATTATAGCGTTTGGAAAGCTCTTCTACTGTATGTTTGCGGCTATGCCGGTACTTTTGGCGCAGATGTCCAATAACTTCTTCGGCGAAAGTTTCACCACCGGGGCAGGCAATAACCGCTAAATTCGCCGGGTTAAAGAATTTCATGATAGACTTATTTTCTACTATAAATCATAAGAAAGATCAAGTAGCCCATTCCCTGCTTCGCCCTACTGCCTTGTGCCAGCCGGCGACAAGTATTCCTCGCCTTTCCATGTCCATTTTTGGTTCAAAAACGACATCACGCTGCCAGCGGTTTTTAACTTCGCCTTGATCCTTCCAAAAACCGGCGGTAATACCTGCAAGGCATGCAGCACCAAGGGCTGTGGTCTCCCTCACAACAGGCCGCACAATAGATGAACGGCATACATCGGCCTGAAACTGCATAAGGAATTTATCTTTGCTTGCTCCTCCGTCTACTTTTAACTCTTTCATTGTAATATTCAGGTCTTTTTCCATTGCATGCAAAAGGTCCATTACCTGATATGCGATTGATTCCTGTGCGGCTCTTATGATATGGGCGCGTTTTGTTCCTCTTGTAATCCCGATTATACAGCCGCGGGCATACATATCCCAATAAGGAGCGCCAAGACCTGTAAATGCAGGAACAAGGTAAACGCCGCCTGTGTCTTTAACCTTAGAGGCAAAATACTCACTGTCTGCGCTTTCGGTTATTATATGCATCTCATCACGAAGCCATTGGATAACAGCTCCCCCTGTAAAAACTGAACCTTCAAGGGCGTATTGTATTTTCTTGTCGTCAAAACCTGCGGCAATCGTGGTTAATAGACCATTCCCGCTGACTGAGGGTTCACAGCCTGTATTCATCAACAGGAAGCAGCCCGTTCCGTAGGTACACTTGGCATCACCTTTTTCAAAACAGCACTGACCAAATAACGCCGCCTGTTGATCGCCTGCAACTCCCGCTATTGGAATTTCCACGCCCTCAATATTGGCGGAAGCTAAAACAGAGCCCGAAGGTTTTACCTGCGGCAGCATCTCACGGGGAATATCAAGTTCTTTTAAAAGTTTATCGTCCCAGTCAAGTTTGTGAATGTCAAAGATCATGGTACGGCTTGCGTTTGTATAATCTGTAACATGCGATTTTCCGCCGGAAAGTTTCCAGATTAGCCAGGTATCTACAGTGCCAAAAAGCACCTCGCCTTTTTGCGCCCGCTCTCTTGCCCCTTCTACATTATCAAGTATCCATTTGATCTTGCTTCCTGAAAAATAAGCGTCCGGTATAAGCCCTGTTGTTTTTGTGATGTAATCCCCTAACCCGTCATTGACAAGGGAATCGATAATAGAAGAAGTCCTGCGGCATTGCCATACGATTGCATTGTAAATTGGCAGCCCTGTGTTTTTATCCCAGAGGATCGTTGTTTCTCTTTGGTTGGTAATGCCGATAGCGGCAATGTCCTGCGGTTTTATTTCCGCCCGCATGATAAGGTCTGTCATTACATTGTATTGGGTAGAATAAATTTCCATTGGGTCATGTTCCACCCAGCCTTCATGCGGATAGATCTGGGCAAATTCTTTCTGTTCTGCTGCGACAATGTTTTGATCGTGGTTAAAAAGAATCGCCCGTGAACTTGTAGTTCCCTGATCCAGGGAGAGAATGTACTTTGCCATGATGTTTAATAATATCCTAAAATATCCTTGCAGGCAACAAAAAATTGGTATATTATTAAGATAATGAGCCGGGGTTAAATAATGAGTGGTCAAAATTCGGGGAAAAAAGAAGAATTTGTAAAATGGAACAATTCATATTCTATGGGAATAAAATTGATCGATGATCAGCATAAAGAACTGCTGGATATTGTCAATGATCTGTTTAATCATTCTACGGGAAACGAAACAGATGAGCTTGCATATTTTAAGGAAGTTATAGGAAAAGCGGTTAATTATACAAAAGTACACTTTGCGACAGAAGAAAAAATTATGCTTGCTACCAAATTTCCGGAATACAATGAACATAAAAAAGCCCATGAAGAATTTATTATAAAAGTTGTAACCACTGCCAAAGATTTTGATGCGGGGAAAAGACTTGTCCTTAGTAACTTTTCCAATTTCTTAAAAGACTGGATACTATCTCACATAGCTATAATAGATACAAAATATAGTAAATATTTCAAAGAAATTGCCACACGTAAAGATGACGGAAAACTGAGCATTAATGCAGAAGATATCGAAAGAATTATGGCGCTCTAAAATATATAATCCAGCTTGTATTCTTCGTTCAACAGTAGCAGCGTTTTTTTCAGGCTTTCGTTAAGCGGGACTCCCGTATCCTTGCGTTCAAGCCAGGCGAGGTATTCTTTTTCTCCTGCGGTGTAAATACGTTTTTGGCCGGGCGCTTTTGCAGAAGCGCGAAGTTCACGAAGTATATCGCCTGTAGTTTTTTTGAACTTTTCTGGTTCGACAAATGCGTTTATGTCGATTGCCATAAAAAAATGTCCTAAATGAAAAGGTATCTTTTTACCGGCGGTATCAAAACCGTTCAGGGCTTTTAGAAAAAGACCTTGCTGCAAAGCGGCGCTTAAAATTTCTACCACTGCCGCATAGCCGTATCCTTTGTAGCCTGCGGTATCTTCGCCAAGCCCGCCAAGGGGGGCAAGGGCGCATGTATCGTTGTTAAGCCCTGTCAGCGCTTTTGCCGGATCTGTTTCGCTGTGTCCTTCGCGGTTAATTACCCAGCCTTCCGGCATTGTTTTATTTATTCTGTCGTAGTGTTCTATTTTGCCGCGCTGCGAAACAGAGGTAGCGCAGTCCAGTACAAAGGGAAAATCCTCATCGGTAGGTATGCCGAAGGTCAGGGGGTTTGTTCCAAGCATATTGTCTATTCCAAAGGTGGGCGCAATCGAAGGGCGTGCATTTGTGCCGGTTATCCCAATCATGTTTTCTTTTGCCGCCATTGTCGCATAATACCCTGCGATTCCGTAATGGGTGGAATTGCGCACAACTACCATGCCAAGCCCGTATTTTTTTGCTTTATCGATTGTAAGCTGCATTGCTTTTTTTGCTATAACATGCCCCATACCGTCATGGCCGTCTATTACTGCGGTTGCAAGATGATCTTTTACAATTTCAAAATTAGTAACAGGATTTTGAATACCGTCTTTTATTCTGTCGATATAAATCGGTTTAAATCTGCCTATCCCGTGGGAATCAATTCCGCGTTTATCGGATTCGATTAATATTTCAGCGCAAATTGCCGCATCTTCTGGCGGCACTCCCACTTTAATAAAAACATCTTTCATAAAAGTTTCAAGTTTATCAAAACCCGCGTAAGTATTTTCCATAAAAAGTATTTTAACACGGAGGGGTTAACAAAGTCCACAGATTAACACGGATTTTACGGATTTACACGGATTAAGAATTTAATGATTAATATATGAACCTAGAAAAATAATATAAAAAAACAAAAAATAAAATCTGTGCTAATCTGTGTTAATCTGTGAAAATCCGTGGTTATTATTAACCCCTTTATTTTCTGCCGACTACGATAAGTCTTTCTGCTCTTTGGTTGTAGGGGTTTTCGTTCCAGTCGCCGTAGATTTCTACTTTGCTAAAACCTGCTTTTAACAGCAATTCCCTTAACTCCGAGGCGGCGTACAGGCGCTGGATAAAAGTTTTTTCTATTGTTTTTCCGTCTTTCAGGAGTATCCAGCGGTTTTTTAGGAAGGTCCATGAATCTAAGACTTCGTATTCGGTAAGAACAGTGTAACCTGCGCGTTCGAACCATTCGGTTTCTACAAAATTCCAGACGGCAATTTCTTTTCCAAGAGTTTCAATAATAAACGAACCGCCGCTTTTTAAAGATTTATATACATTGGAAAGAAGGAGCAGTTCGTCATTTGGATCTGCAAAATAACCGATTGAGGTGTAAAGATTTACGGCCGTATCAAAATATTCGGGTTTTGTAAAATCCCGTGCGTCGGCATTGATATAATCGATATTCAGGTTTTCGTAGGAAGCGTCTTCTTTGGCGGCTGTTAGATAACTTTCTGTAATGTCAACGCCGGTTACAGCAAAACCCCTGCGGGCAAGTTCTATGCTTATTCTGCCAAAACCGCAGCAAAGATCCAGTATCTTTGGCGCGGATTTTAACGGGGGAGATGAAGTTTCATTGTACAGATTTAACCGTGAAAGACGGGTAATTCCGTCGGCAACTTCCGGGACTTCCGCCCAGTGGGCGTCATCGAACATAATGGGAGCGTATTGCTCCCAAAATTCGATGTCATTAAACCACTGCGGATCTCTTGCTGACACGGCAAATTTTTGCCTTAAGCTACCGAGCTTTCGGTCATCGGGTTCAGGTAACCTGTCTGTACACAGATATTAAAAAGATGCCTTGTTATGGTTTCTTCTGTCGTTTTGATATTTCCGTTTTTGTTGCGGGTAAAGCGAACAAGATACTCATTGTCAAGCTCTTTCAGAATATCAATGTATTCTGTATTACCTGGTAAACACTTAATACTAAATCGTTTCATATTTTTCTATCGGAATATAAATATCTGCGCTTGAGGTATTTTTTTATATAATTTATACTATATATATGAAAATCCGGTACAAGATGTTCCTTGTTATACTGCCCTTAATTATTGTCCCTTTGATACTTGCACAGGCGGCATCGTATTTTCAGGCGGTAAACGGCGTTACCCGCCTTGCCCGCCAGCTTTTAAGTTTTAAGCTGGGAGAGCTGGAAAAATACGCAGAAAACCAATGGTCGCTTCTTGTTGACAATAACTTTGCAGGAAGGCCGGATATGGTAGAAGCCGCAAAAAAAGCTGTGGAACAATACGGACGCAGCATTGTTACCAGCAATACAGAGATTGTTTTTGCTGTGGATAAAGACGGCGAAATTGATATGGCAAGCTCTTTTTTAATTTTGCTGCCCGGCGAAAGCGAGCCCCTTTTACAGCTTTTAAGCGAAGAAAATCAGGGGCTTCAATCTGCGGTAATTGGCGGCGAAAAACGGATTTTTCAATCTTTTTATTTTACTCCTTTTGAATGGTATATTTTAATCAGTGAAAAAGAACAGGTTTTTTACAGGGACGCAAGAAGCATCACATTACAAACCATTATTACCCTGTGCGCTTCTGTTATCCTTGCATCGCTTTTTTTAATATTGATCACAAGAAGCCTTACCAATCCATTGGCGCGTATTGTAAAAGCTATGACCAATATTATAGAAACGGCAGACCTTTCTTCCAGAGTAGAAGTTGAATACAGCGATGAAACCGGAAACCTGGCGATGACTTTTAACCAGATGACAGATGCGCTTGACAGGGCTTACGGCCAAATTAAACGTTATGCATTTGACGCTGTTCTTGCAGGCAAAAAAGAAGAACGTATCCGCCACATTTTCCAAAAATATGTTCCAAACGATGTCATAGAGAGGTTTTTCGCCTCGCCTGAAAAAATGCTTGTCGGAGAAAACCGCAGTTTATCGATTCTTTTTTCTGACATTCGCTCTTTTACTACGATTTCCGAAGGTATGTCTCCTGATGATTTAGTAAGTTCTTTGAACCGGTATTTTTCCGGGCAAGTAGAAATTATTTATGGCAGAAGCGGCATTGTAGACAAGTATATCGGCGACGCTATCATGGCGTTTTGGGGAGCGCCTGAAAAACACGAAGATGATGCCTTACAATCGGTGCTTTCCGGTCTGGAAATGATTGACACTGCCGCAAAGTTTAACGAAAACCAGCGAAAACTTGGCAAGTGCGAATTCCTTGTCGGCATTGGTTTAAACTACGGGGAAGTTACCGTCGGTAATATCGGAAGCGAACGGAAAATGGACTATACCGTAATAGGAGATGCAGTAAATCTTGCTTCCCGCATGGAAGGGCTTACCAAAAATTATCATTCTGACATATTAATTTCCGAAAGCCTTTTTGAAGAGCTGCGAAAAACCTCTCCTAATGCGGGCTTATACTACAGGCTGCTTGATACGGTTGCCGTAAAAGGCAAGACAAAGGGCGTTAAAATATTTACCGTTAAAAAAACCCTCTCTGCTGCAGAACAAAAAGCATGGCCTCTGCATAATCAGGGAATGAAGCTCTACTACGGCAGATCTTTCAGCGAAGCCGCCGCAAAATTTCAGGAAGCCTTAAAACTCCTGCCCGGCGACTTTAACGCAGACAACCTTTACAACAGGTGCATGGACTATGCCTCTAACCCGCCCCCAAAAAACTGGAACGGCGTAGAGATAATGAAAACTAAGTAAGCCTACTCCAAGCGGGCGCGGAGTGTGTCGACTTGCTCTCTTAGGCTTATTATTTCCTGTTCTTGAGAGGATCTGACTAACTGCAGGTCTGTCAGGTTTTGCGTAAGGGTGGTTCTTTCCGATTCAAGAAATGAAACGATCCTGTCTCTTTCCAGAGCAAGAGATTCAAGTGATGTAACATTTTCGCGTAATGTAGAAATATTTTCTTCCAGCTCGCTTAGGCGGCGCAGCTGGCCGGAACTTCCTTCGCTGAATGATTCTATTGTTCTTTGCATTCCCTCGATAGTTTCCTGCATTCTTACATTTGCTTCGTATAATTCCCAGCCTTCGCTGTTTACGCTTTGGAATTTTATCATTTCATCGATAATTACTTCCATAGAATCGATTGTTTGATTATAAACATACTTTCTTATCTGAAATAAACGGACATTGGAAAGCAGATTGTTATTGTTAAAATGACGCAATGTTTCGATAACCTGCCTGGCTTCTTCGTACCTGCCGTTTTGAACATGCTCGCTGACAGAAGTAAGCCCGCCTAAAACCTGCCCGTCTATAGAAGCAATCCTCTCCTGTTCGGAGGAAAGACGGGCAAGCTCGCCCATTGCAGCTTCCAGTTCGTCTGATGTTCTTTGCTGCATTAGGGTTAAATCCCTTGCTCTTTCAAGAAGTTGTGCGCGAATCCTTGCTTCTCTTGCACGGGATTCTTCCAGTATTTTTGAACGTTCATCATTTAATACAGCAAGTTCCTCGCGCAATGAAGCCTGCCGGGTAATGAGCCTGTCCAGCGTTTGACGCTGTTCGGGGGTTAACTCTTCATCGCTGGAAGTTAATTCAAAAATCTGGGCATCTACTTCCTGCAAACTTGCAATAATCCTTGATATTTCAATTTCATTGGCGGTTATTCTTTCTACGGTATCCCTGCGGATTTGCTCTATTAAAGCCCTTTCTGTGAGGTCATAAACAACGCCCCCTGTTCTTGCATGGGCATCTACCCTCCCATAGAAAAAAATTATAAACAATGCACCGCTTAATAAAGCGATAATTGCCGCTATATTTACAGTTACAGGAAAAACTATGCCGCTTTTTTTCGCAGAGATTTTATCCTTTGCCATAGACTGTATGCCGCCGGAAAGCGACTGCCGGTTTTTTTCTGCAATTCCGTCTATCGTAGAAAGAATTTCTTTCTGTTCTTCTATAGATATTCCCGATTTTTCGTCTAAAATTATTTCATCACTATCTTTCATGCGGTTTCCCCCGGTTAACTTTCTACTTTTTCCGCTTCCTTTGCAGCAAGCCTAATTCCGCCTGCTTTTAATCCGCGTACATTGTAATCCTGCGCTTTGAAATTTTCGCTGAGTACTTTAAGGCGCGGTTTTGGCATATACTTTACGGCAAAACTGAATTTAGAACGGGTATCAATGTGCAAAACCAATGCACCGTCCGGCACAAGGAAATAATCCTTGTTTATTATCCAGCCTTCTATTACGCAGCGTTTAATGCACGGAAAGCCGGTATCTTTTTCTTTAAAAATAATTGTAAAAATTGTTTTGGAAAGTATATCTTTATCCGCAACGCCGATATACCATGCGTCCGCTCCGGCAAATGCTTTTTCTGGAAGATCCATTACGGTGTACATTCCGTTTTTGCGGATAACAAGCAGGCGGTCAAAAGGCGAAACTTCTGCGACTTTAGAGCCCGATACATTTGTTCCCAGATATCCTGTTCTGGGATCGTATTTAAGATCGACATCGCGTTTGACAACTTCCTTTGCAATTACCTTGTCAAAAGAACCTAGCTGGGCTTTTCGCATACCGCGTCCGATTTCTTCGTTTGATTTTATTTTAGCGATAATGCCTTTTAAGAACGAAACTGAATAAGCGGTAATATTTTTAAGGTGATTGTTTATTTCCTTGATCCGCGTCTTAATCTGTTCCATTTCGTCCCGCGCCCTGTTGATGTCGTATAACGATATTCTGCGGATCGGGATTTTTAAAAGGTGTTCTATATCGCTTTCTGTTATTTTGCGCGGCCCTACTTCTTTTAAGAACGGCTTAAAGCCTGAAATTACCGCATCTTGCACGCCTTTTGCGGTTTTCATTTTTTCTATGCCTTTATAAATCCGCTCTTCTATAAAAATTCTTTCCAGAGTACGCAGGTGCAGTTTGTCAAGGAGTTCTTTTTTTTCAAGCTCAAGTTCTTTGGTAAGAATTTTGACAAGCTGTTTTGCATGATATTTGATAATCTCGTTAACTGTCATCACGGCGGGAAGGCCGTTTTTTATTACAAGCAAATTTACAGAGATTGATTGTTCACATTCTGTAAATGCAAAAAGCGCATCGATAGTTTCCTGCGCATAAACTCCGCGTGCAAGTTTAATCTCGATCTCTACTTTATCTGTGGTAAAATCGTTTATTCCAAGTATTTTGATTCTGCCGGCTCTTGCCGCTGTTTCTATGCTGCCTATGACGCTTTCTGTTGTAGATCCAAACGGGAGTTCGGTTATTAAAATACGTTTTGGATCGGAAGTATCCAGCTTTGCGCGTACGCGCACTTTTCCGTTGCCGCCCTGATATTCGGAAACATCGATAAAACCGCCGGTTGGAAAATCGGGATAAACTTCAAACTTTTTCCCGGTTAAACATGCAATTTCAGCTTCCAGTACTTCCAGAACATTGTGCGGCAAAATCTTTGTAGACATACCGACGGCGATTCCTTCTACTCCAAGAATAAGTACCACCGGGATTTTTGCCGGGAACAATACAGGCTCGCGGTTACGTCCGTCGTAGGAATCCGCCCATTCTGTCAATTTGGGGTTGTAAAAAATATCTTTTGCAAGCGGCGTAACACGGCACTCGATATAACGCGGCGCGGACGCTTCATCGCCTGTATGCAGATTGCCAAAGTTTCCCTGTCTGTCGATAAAAAGCTCTTTATTGGCAAGCACAACCAAAGCCGGGTTAATGGAAGCCTCTCCGTGCGGGTGGTATTTCATACAGTGGCCTGTTACATTGGCAACTTTGTGGAATTTGCCGTCGTCCATTTCGAAAAGGGAATGGAGAATTCGCCTCTGGACAGGTTTCAGCCCGTCTTCGAGGTCGGGAATTGCGCGGTCTTTTATAACATAAGATGCATATTCAAGGAAATTGCGGTCGAATATATTTTTTATGTAGGCCATAGTTTACTTTACAGCAGGGAGCAAATGGGGTCAATCCACGAGGTTGGCAGGAGCGGTAAACATTAAGCGCGGGTTTTCGTGAAAAATATCGCTTAGAGGACACTATTCTCTGAGGTGGCAGATAAAAGCATTCGTAAATCCTTGCCCCGCCGTCCGAACCGTGTTATATTATAGGCATGGATAATACAAGCGAGTTACAAAGCATAAATAAAACACTGGACAAAATCAGACAATCGCTTGAAACGGTAGCCCGCTCGGTTGAAAAACCGAAGGAAAACAAGTTTGTAAGAGCTATGGAGCTTATTGTTCTTTTTGGCGGCATATCAATATTTTTAACTGCTGCCGATATTATAAGAAATTGGATTATGGGAGGGTGATATGATTTACCATGCAATAATTTTGTTGATAGCTTCGGCAGCTTGTTTTACAGTTTTTTTCATGCTCAGGCATATGCGTAAAAATGGCACGTTTCAAAATTAGCCCTGCTGTCCATACGGGGATCGCATAGTATGGCTGACTTAGTTGAGTATCTTTAACAGGGTAAACGAAGCATATAAATTACCGCTGTTTTTCTTCCATAAATTGCCTTGAAAATTCGATGAAAATATACTATTATTAAGTATCATGCGGAAAATTTCGTTCCAAATCATGATTTTCGCCATTTTTTACGCTTTATTAGCATTTCTGAGTTCTTGTCTTGCAGATCCTGTCAGCATTGAAGAATTTCTGGAAGCTGATGAGGTTGTAGAAATTATCGAAAGAAACCAGGAACGTGTCTTTATTGCCGAAGGTTCTGATCCGGGTCTCATTCCCGGTAATGGCAGGATTACCGGGCTTAATCCTAACTTATATTACATTATCGAAGAACGTGATGAAAGCGGCGCTTTCCTGAACGTTCGTTTTGTAACTGGTCTGGGCGCTCGCACCGCAGCTCCTGCAGAACTTGGCAAAGCTGCCGCAGGTATAATTACCGGATTAACCAACTTCCGCACCTACAAGGTAAAATCCGCCGTTTCAATGACTGGCAATTTCAACCACAGCGACCTTGCCACCCCCCCCGCCTCTCCTCTTGGCGGCACTCCAACACCGCTAGCCAACGGCATTATAAGTCTTCCCGCTCCGTCCAATACCTACTATTTGGAACTTCCGTCAACACCGCCAGCAATTAATACTGAAAACACCAGTATAAGAATGTTCCCCATTGTCCCCGCAGGCGCGAATCAATCGCCTTCCTTTGCTTTAGGAACTAATAATATAATCAGTCTGCCCGGAGAAAACACTCAAACCGACTATATTTTTGCCAGACATGACACTAACGGCGTTTATAATGTTGATGATTTCAGGGTTTTGAGGGTAAATATTAGAGAAAAACCCTCTATCACTATTACGGTTACTATTGACCCCCATGTTGACATTGGCGCGGCTCTGACATTTAATCCGGGTAGTTTAACAGTATCTCAGGCTGATCTTCTTGAATGGCATGATGACGATATACCTTATGAAATAACGGTATTAAGCCCTCCGGGCACGATTGATTGGTATTACAATGAATATTACTATCCGGGCGTTAATACATTTAGATTTAATGATCCGGCGCATGGCCTTGACTGTTTAATTATAGGGAGTCATACTGTTAGTGTGATTGTAACTGTGGGCGGAATTCCGTATTCGCGGAATTTAATAATAAATGTAGTTCCATAAAAAGAAAATACAAGGAAGGAGAAGAAAATGAAAACAAAGAAAACCGGCTTTATAGCCGTACTGGCAGTAACATTGTTTATTACGGCAATGTTAGTAACAACCTGTATCGACCCAATGGCTGATAAGGATTTATCGGCATCCATTAGGAGCAGTTCAGACCCTGTATATGTCCCTCCGGGAAAGGCGTTACTTACATTGAATATCGGAGATTCTTCAAACGCAAGAACCATTTTTCCCAATCAGCCGGCGGCTGGTGGATGGTTCTATACAATAGCGCTTACCGGGGGCGTTACAAATCCTAACCCAACCGGGCCTTACCAAGGAGCCGGATCTTTTTCTATTGCAGTTGAAGATGGCGAAACATATACTGTTGTTGTAACAAGTTTTACAAGTGCTGATGAAAGAACAGCTGGTCGCGCCGCAATGGTAAGTGATCCTAGTGAAACTTATTCAATTACAATCGATGCAAGCGCACCCGCCTCCAATCAAATTACTGTTGATATGGTCGAGGTAATTACAGGTACAAAC
>Ga0099364_10005379_pt1 | contig 19022 bp, 14 predicted proteins | sample TergutTh196P3_FD_73070 | JGI IMG/M metagenome (GOLD analysis project Ga0099364, IMG submission 73070) | Microcerotermes parvus P3 segment gut microbial communities from Pointe-Noire, Republic of the Congo - Th196 P3 | ecosystem: Host-associated > Arthropoda: Insects > Digestive system > Gut ...
TATTTTAGCGATAAAGTTCGCAAGTTCACATATGCTGATAAGCAGGTTTTTTCTATATGTCTTGGGTAGGTTATAGCAAGACATTAGAAATGTTAGATAATACACTATTATTGTTTTTTCACAGAAAGCAATTCAATACAAGTACTTAGTAACCAATGCCTCCACAGAGGGGAACAGTTCCACTCCTGTGGAGGGGTGCTTGCTTTAGCAAGCGGGGTGGTTCTTCTGTCATTCCGAACTCGTTTCGGCATCTTTTTGTATAATGTCTTTTAATACTTATAGTAAGTTTTATCTATTGTTTTTTAGATAAATAAATTAAAATTTTTACACATTTGGAATTTAGAAATAAAAAAGTTATTTTTGTAATTAGTTATTTGTGTTTATGTTTTGTTCCTGCTTAAGCACAAATATTGTTAAACACAGGAACTGGAGAATTTTAAATGAAAATAAATGTTCTCAAAACAATTTTAATTGCATCAGTTTGTTTATTTGCTTCGACAAACTATTTAGATGCACAAAATAACAACGCACTAAATGTCTGGTTACCTGCAGGTAATCTTCCAGGCGGATATGTGCAGGTAGGTAAAATGGATGCAAGCACTGACCCATACAACGACGATAACACCTTATTAACTCTAGGTGGTGGTCATGCATCTAACAATGTTGGGCTTTATAACATTAGAGCCAGTAAGAGTCGCCTTATATTTGGCAGAGCGTATAATATGCTAAACTCCAACGATTTATCATATAATTATGGTAAATATGCACTCGTACTTGGACAAGGCGGTGGAGTTGGCATTAACAAATATGCACCGAACGAGTACCAAAATAATGTGCAAAATGTTATGCTCGATGTTGAGGGTTATATACGTTCTAATATTGGCTATTTGACAGGTTCAGATAGTAGATACAAGCGTAATGTCCAACCAATAAGCAGCATTGAAAAGTTGTTTAAACTTAATGCTGTTCAGTATAATCCTTCAGGAGAAGCGACTGCGGAGCAGTTGGAAATCTTTAAAAAAGAATTTAAAGATAAAATGTCTGAAAGAGATTATGATGCAATGATTGAAAGTATGGAAAATCAAATCATTGCAAAAAATTCAGATACTTCATTACATTTTGGATTCATCGCACAAGATCTTCGCGAAGTATTTCCAAATTTAGTAGGTGAAGACGAACAAGGGTTTTTAAGTGTAAATTACACTGAACTGATACCTGTATTGGTTGATGTTGTTAAAGAACAACAGAAGCAAATCAACTATTTGTTAGGTAAAGGAAAAGGAATTGATGTAGAATCATTTAATAATGATGCTCTACTATATCAAAATAATCCTAATCCTTTCTCAGAAAAAACCGAAATTAAGTTTTATGTTCCTGAAAGTTCCTCTAATGCTTTTATTTGCATTTATGATATGACAGGGAGCGAGTTAATGAAACTTAATGTAACCAAAGGTTACGCTTCAGTGACAATAAATGGAAGTCAACTGAAGGCAGGGATGTATTTATATTCCCTAATAGTCGACGGCAAAGAGGTCGACACAAAAAGAATGATATTAACTAATAACTAACAACGGAGGTATAATGACATCATTCAATCAACAAACAATCAAAACAATTTTAATTGCATTAGCAATTATGTTTACTGCTTCTGCTTGCAGTAATAATGATTCTATATTAGAAGCACAATTCCCAACGGACCAACAAGAACAAATAAAAGTTCTAAAAAGTAGCGATGTCTTATTGGGAGATGTTATAGAAGACGCAGATATTGGCGACTTCTACCAAATGCTTTTTGATGGCTATATAAAAAGCATGGAATATACCTGGTTCGAACAGTGTCCTATTGTTGAGCATCATTGTGTTCTGTTGGACCAGTTGGGCGAAGGTTCAAAACTAATTGGCATTAATGTTCACTGCAATGATGATTGTAAATACATTCCAGTGGGTAGAGCATATGCTATATTACATCGTTATGTTCTAAACGAAGAACTAACAACAGACGATGAAGTGTGCTTTGATGCCTATGAGTATCCTATGGGTTTAGTAGGAACTCCTCAAGAAAGACCACATATAATTAGAAGGTATTTCTTTAGTAAATATCAAGATGGTGGTGTTTATCAACGAGTATATTACTCGGAAAGCATTGGGTTCGGACCTGAAAAGGGTAGATATACCGAACTGCAACGTAACTGTCCAGAAGACAGAGTATTTAAAGTAAATGGAGGGGTGCTACACGCATACCATTGTATAAACTTTATGCCAGTTGATGAAATCCCTGAAAATGGTGAATTGTTCAACACAGAATTGTTCAGCAGGTGGTTAAAGCAAACTAATGGGACATTTAGTTTTCAGCTCAATAATGAAGAAATAAGGTATGATGCTACCTTAGGTTATTTTATTGAAAATGTGGTGATAAAAAAATAGGTTTATTACAATATATCTTAAAGAATTTAGCAGGCAAAACTATCAGGTTTTGCCTGTTTTTTATATCTTTTATGCCGAAATAAGTTCAGTATGACATTTTTATAGATTATATTTATATATTTTTTGTATATTTGTAAATTAAATAAACAAAAATTATGGCAAATAAAATATCACGTAGAGATTTAATAAAATACTCATCTATTGCTTCTGTTGGTTTAGCAACAGGAGTTTTGTCGTCTACGGCTTGCAATAATGATAAAAATATAACAGATAAAAATATGAAAGTATTATTAGTAAACGGAAGTCCAAGAGAAAAAGGTTGCACATTTACAGCACTTTCAGAAGTGGCTTCATCAATAGAAAAAAACAAAATATCAACCGAAATATATTGGCTTGGTAGTGAGCCGATATCAAGTTGTCGTGCTTGTGGTGTTTGCCGAAAAGATGGCAAATGCGTTATCAACGATAATGTAAATTCATTTGTAGAAAAAGCATCTTTGTGTGATGGTTTTATATTTGGTTCGCCTGTCCATTTTGCTTCTGCATCGGGAATGATAACTGCATTTTTAGATAGAGTGTTTTACTCAGGCAGAGGCGTGTTCTCAGGGAAACCTGGTGCTGCGATAGTTAGTTGTCGTAGGGCAGGTTCTACAACAACGTTGGATCAATTAAATAAATATTTTCCAATTAGCAATATGCCACAAGTTCCATCGCAATATTGGTGTATGGTGCATGGAAATACTCCCGATGAAGTTAAACAGGACCTTGAAGGATTACAAATTATGCGAACATTGGGAACGAATATGGCTTGGCTATTGAAATGTATTGAAGCAGGTAAAAAAGCAGGAATAGGACTTCCACAATATGAAGCACGACAAGGAACTAATTTTATTAGATAAAGGAAAGTAATCTATAAAATGTTGCCGTGCTTTTTCAGCATCTCCTTGTTTAACAAGAAGATGCTGAGATAAGTTCGGAATGGCGTTTTTCACAAAAAAACCTTATTTTTGCATAAAATGAAAAAAATATTACTATTAACATTGTTTTTTTATACATTTTCAAAAATTTTTGCACACGAAATGTTGTTATTTGAACCATTAACTGCTAATCATTTAGAAAGCAGAATCGGAACTTTTTATCAACCAACAGCAGACCATTTACGATTAGATATAGGTCATTCTTTAGATTTAATTGAAATACCAAATAATAAAAACGCTAATTTTGAATTAAGAGCAGGCGCCGACTTTTTTATTTTGTCGCGTCTTCGTTCTGAAGGAAGATTGAAGTTTCCTGTGGAAGCAAGCGATTTCTTTTTCGGACTTAATTTAACAGGAAATATTTCTACTAATTATTTTTTTAGGATGCGTATAGCACATATTTCTTCGCATTTAGTAGATGGCTATACGATTGATAATAATTTTATTAAAGAGCCGTTTGTATATAGCCGTGAATTTGTAGATTTAATATTAACGTATAATACAGAATATGTTAGAACTTATATAGGAGGAACAGCAATATTTTCTACTATTCCAAAGGATATTAATGTATTTGTTCCGCAAATTGGATTTGATTCTGATTATGAATTATATAATGATTTTAATTTTATTGGCGGATATGATTTTAAATTAGTTGGATTAGAAAATGAAAATACGATAAAGTATTTTGGTTCTAACTCAGCACAGATAGGAATAAAATATAAATTATCAGAAAATAGAGGTTTATCTTTTAATTTTTACTATTATTCGGGCTTAAGTATTCACGGAATGTTTTATAACAAAAAAGAAAAATACAAGGGCTTCGGAATACAATTTCATTATTAAAAATTTCATAAAAAAACGTATTTTTGTATTTTTTAAAAGTAATTAAATGTTTTATAATATGTGTAATAAACTTCCAGTAAAATTAGTTTTGTTTTTGATAATAAGTTTTTGTCTGCATAGTGCAAGTATTATTGCAAAGTCCAACAATAATTTAGATAATCAAACAATAATGACGTTGGGAAAAGAAAATATCACTTTCGGCGAAATCAAAAGAGTATATAATAGAAATTACTCTCGCAGCGGCTCATCTTTTGAACTTTTAAATAAAGATAGTGTTAAAAGTTTTTTAAATACATACTCTAAATTAAAAGTAAAAGTTCTATACGGCAATAGTTTAGGTTATGACAAAGATTCTGATGTTATAGAAGAAATTGAGCGTAACAAGAAACTTCTTGCCGAAAGCCATTTATTAGAAGCCGAAATTACGGTGCCTGCAGTAAAACGCTATACAGAAATGCGGAAAATACAAAAACAAGTTGCAGTAATTATGTCGCACATTCCATTAACAGGCGACACAACTGAAGCATATCAAAAAATTATGTCTGCTTTAACCGAAATAAATAGAGGCGAGACATTTGAATACGCCGCAAGAAAATACTCAACAGATACTGTAACAGGTGTTAATAGTGGTGTTGTTCCTGTTTGGGTTACAGGATTGAGATTGCAACGAGATTTAGAAAGTGCTATTTATTCTCTAAAAGTTGGTGAAATGACGCAAGCACCAATAAGAACACACTTCGCTTATTTTCTAATAAAAGTATTGCAAGAAGAGTCAAGAACGTTCATTGGAGTAAGCCAAATTTTAATACCTTACAAAAATGAAAATGAAAGTTTTGGACCTATTATTAAAGATACAGCAGATGCTAAAAGATTAGCAGATAGTTTAGTTCAAGTGTTATCTAAAGGTGAGAGTTTTAATACTATTGCTGAAAAGTTTTCAGCCGAAAGGCAAACTGCTGCAAAAGGTGGAAACATTGGTGTATATGCTCGTTCTTCAGGTATTTTTGGTTCAGGTGAGAATTTAGACCCTATTATAGAAAATACTTTATTTAGTTTGAAAGATAAAGAAATTTCACAACCTGTGGAAACTTTTATGGGCTATTTCATTTTTAAAAGAGATAGCACTGTTGTATATGATGACAATTTTGAATACGAAGAACTAAAAGCAAATTATGTAAGAATATTTCTTAAAAATGATAAAGAAAAGTTTTATGATTCTCTTTTAATAGAATATGGTTTTGAAATAAATATGCCTGTATTTAATAATATATTAGCGTCCATTGATACTACGAGAACAATTTTTGATAAAAGTTTTTCGGAACAGATTCCTAATAAATTGCTAAATGAAAGGTTGTTTTCTATAAATAATATATCTTATACGGTGCAAAATTATTTAGATACTATTCAATCAAATGCAAATAATAACCTTATAAGTGCTAATAGAAGTGGCTTAAATGGAATAATTAAATCAATAGCAACACCAATAATGTTAGAAGAAATTATCAAAAATGCTGCAGAAAAATACCCTGTTTTTAAAGCCACAATAGACGAATTTACAGATGGACTAATTTCAATTAAAGTAGAACAAGAAAACGTATATAACAAAATTAAATTTGATTCTGTCAGAGCAAGAACATTCTATGATACAACAACGATGGATATAACTGTTCCGCTACAATACGACCTTTCTGAAATATATATTATGTCAAAAAGTAAAGCAGAAGAAGTATATCAAGAAATAAAAACAGGAAAAATAACATTTGATTCTGCCGTTGCTTTGCACTCGCAAAGACAAGGAACAAGAGAAAAAAATGGTTTCTATGGCGTAGTTAATACATCTAATTATTTAGCACATCAGGCAGAAAAAAATAACTATAAAACAGGCGATATTTCAGAACCGTTATCTTTTGAACAAGGATTTTCTATAATTAGAATTAACAATATTAATCCAAAAAGAAAAATGACTTTTGAAGAAGCACTACCGCATATTTCTGCTGCGGTGCAAGAAGATTTAGTAAAATCACTGAAAATAGATTTAGAAAAAGAACTATATAAGAAATACCCTATAAAGTATAACGAATCTCTAATAAACAAAACATTTAAAAAGTAGATGAGAATTACTATCCAACTCGTTTCAGAATTATTATCAACAACACGGGGATTAATTCCCGTGTTAATTTGGATTGCAAAGTATGTTAAATTACATATATTATAACTTTCTAACAAAAGATATTTTTGTGCTACCAAATTGACGTTCTGTAATGATTTCTAAATGCTGATTGTCAATTATTAGCACAGAATTAATTGATGTTTCAGCGACTATAATCCCATTTTTGTCAATAATGTTTGTTTCATTTATTTTATGTAAAACATCATTTACTATGTTTGTATTATACGGAGGGTCAAGGAAAAAAAGGTCAATAAAAATAGGACTATCTATATTTTTGTTATTATAATCAATATGATTTATAAATTGTATAGCATCAAGATTATTGGTTTTATATTTTTCTGCTGTAATGTTCAATGACTTTAACGAATGAGTTACAAATTCAATAGATTTTCTGCTTTTATCAACAAAATAAACAAAATTAGCACCTCTGCTTATTGCTTCTATACCGAGCATTCCTGCTCCTGCACAAACATCGGCAACAACTAAATTACTAAAATCTATATAGTTATTCAAAATATTAAAAATAGTTTCTCTAATAGCATCCTGCGTAGGTCTAATTCCTGTAGGGATTTTAGAATTAATTTTATGTCCTTTATATTTTCCTGATATAATTCTCATAAATAAGTTTTATTTAATGTTTCGGCATATCTTTACTTTGGTGTATTTATTGTGTTAGATGATTTGCCGTTTTGGTCTATCACATATACGCTATATTTAAATGGTTTAGAGTTATCTTTCGGTGTAATTGAGTATTGTTCTACAAATTCAAGTTTTGTTCTATTAGTTCGTGTTTTGCCGTGTTGCTGGCTATATTCAGCGTTTCCTGTCAGCCGAACTTCTTTAATTGTGTTATCTAAACTATTATGCAATCCATAAGAAATTGTTTCAAGTATATGTTCGTTTTTATTTTTTTCTGACAGACGAGTTATCTTTGGTGGAGCAAAATCAAGGACTTTAATTTGATGTTTCTGTCCTATTAATTTATTGTTATAATAACGCTCAAACAATAATGTCTTGCCTATATCATCTTTATTTGGAGTGAATTTAATAATAGAATTATTAAACGAACTTAAACGAACTTTATCATTATCTATTTCTTTAATATACAGAGTAATATCTGTTAAATCGCTTGGAATATTCGGATTAATACTATATTCAACATTTGGATACATTGCAGAAGGAACTTCAGGTAATTGAATATGTATTGGCGAAACATCAAAAGATATTTTTTGTTCTTTCAAATCGCCTTTTCTTTGAACGCTAATTAACACTTTCGTTCGCCCAAAATCAGGAACCTTTCCTTTTAGAAATATTGAATTATCTTTTAAAATATTAGAAATAATTTTAGAACCATTATCGTCTATAGGTGTATTATTTAGTTCAATAATAGGTGCTTTTAGCAAGTCCGTTTTAGGATTAAAACCATAGCAATATACTTCGTTTTCCCATATATCGCCTGCAATTCCTCTTATAATATTTTGCTGTGGATTGATGCTAAAATCAGAATAAATTACTTGGTTTTGGTAGTATTGTAAATTAGTTTGTGACGATTCAAAAGTATTATTAGAAACAATTTCATAACCATCTTTTAGCAAATAATCATTATAAATTGATAGAACAAATTGCGTTTTTGATTGTAACTCTTGTTCTACTCCTGTATTGCTTTTGTATTTCGCAGTAGCAGTAACATAAACATTAAAGTTTTTATTAGTAGCCGTTTCTATATTAGGATACCATATAAATCGGACTACTTTATTATCGTCATCACAGTCAAAAGAAAATATCTGATTTTCATTATTAGAATTATTAAGTAATAGAATTTTGTTTTTAAACTCATCATCTTCTATAATGAATTCGTATTTAACATCACTAACATTGCCATAATACGGTATATAATTTATAGAATCAAGTTGATATTTTTTTACTCCATTTGTGTCGGTAATAATTTTACAGGTAAGAAGTGGCTTTTCTGGTTTTATTCTAAACGGGAACTCTATTTCATTAATTTTCATATTATCTTCGTTTGTATTTTTCTCTCTTCCCGTAGAAATAAGCATAACTATAGCAACAAGATAAAGTATAAAATATATTTCTACATATCTTTTTTTATTTGTGTTATAGTTTTTTTTCTTTTTTTCAAACATACATAAAAATACGATTTTATTTTGTGGAAATAGAATTAGTGACTTCTAAAAATGTCGTCTGCAAGTTTTGTAGAACGTTTTTATAGGTTACCAATATGAAGAAATTTATTATATTTGTATTAGTGATTTTGTAAAAACATTATGCAAAAAATAAATTTAACTATTTTATTCTTTATAATTTTATCTAATTATATTTTAATTCAGGCGTGGGATGGAAGTGGAACGCAAGCCAACCCATATCAAATAAAAACAAAAGCCGATTTGGAAGCACTTGCTGACTCTGTTAATAACGGCAACAACTGGAGCAGAAATAAACACTTTAAACTGATGAACGATATTACTGATAGCGTTAGAAATGGCATCGGTAGTAACATCAGTAGTAGTGGTGTTAGAACATTTAAGGGAACTTTTGATGGACAAGGATATACAATTATTTTAGCAATAAATGGAAGCACAGGCAATACAGGAGCAGGTTTATTTAATAGTGTCGGTGCAGGTGTTACAATAAAAAATGTTGTAACGCTTGGATACGTAAATGGCGGACATACAGGTGGAATTGTAGGTAGAACATTCGGCAATACTACTATAAACGATAAAATAATTAATTGCATAAATGGTGCTAAAATAACTGGTTCATATTCTTCTGGGGCTGTAGGAGGAATTGTTGGACATGGACAACGATTAACTATAGAAAATTGCATTAATATTGGAGTTGTAATCTCTACAGGAAGTAATGGCGGATTTGCAGGAGGAGTTGTTGGCTGTTTAGAATATACATATATTATTAATTGCATAAATAGTGCTTTTATTAAAGGAGCGGATGTCGCAGCAGGCATAGGTGGTGGACATGGTCCAACTTCACATACAACAAGTATAATATCTAATAGTGTAAATACGGGAGTAGTTATTGGACCAAATGCAAGTGGTATTGTTTGTAATAGATATTCAAATAATATACAAGTTACCAACTGCTTTTATGGCAAGCAGATGTGTATTTATGGTGGATTTGGCGGAAAAGATATAGTAGAACAGGCAGAAGGACGACTAACAAAAGAACTAATTGGAATGAATTTGCAAGCAATTTTAGGAAATGAAGATTGGACTTATAGCACTAATCTTTATCCTATGTTGAAAGAATTAAAAGATGAAATTGCGAGTAAAGTTGCTGCTTCGCCGGCTTATCTTGATGATGTAAATTCCGATTATGATGTACATAATAATGTTAGAAAATGCTTTTATGTGAATACTGAAAATGACGTGCAATGGACGAAAGCATTTGATAAAATTGAATTTTCGGATGGCGGAAAAATTTATTTAGAAAATTTGGGCGAGGATACTATGTATGCAAGCATCGGCGATTATAAAAAAACAATTCCAATAAATGTAAATAATTTATGCCAAAAGAGTTTAACAGACGACATAAATTTTACTATTCGTGCTTCGGAACACGAATTAGTTGCACCAAATAGAAGGAATTATAGAGTGCCGATTTACATAACAGCAAGCAAAGATATTTCAGGATATATTATAGAAAAATTAGTTTTAGAAATTGATAGAAATATATTTTATCCGCGAAGTATTATTAACAATAACGGCATAATGAAGCGTAATTTTATAGATACAATGATTGAAATAATTATTGAAAATATAAAAGTTCCTGACTTAAAATCAGGCATAGAATCAACATTATTAACTATTCGCGGAGATGTAATTTTAGGTAACAAAGATTCTAATTCTATTGACTTAAAAGAAGTGGTTTTTGCTGAAGAGTTGACCGAATATCCTGAATTAATTGACGGCTATATAACGCTAAATATTTGTAGAGAAGTCTATGATAGATTTTTAGGACATATTGGACATTCTACATCGCTTGCTATCAATAATAATCCTGCAACAGAGTTTTTAGAAGCAAAATGCAAAGTAATAGAAAGTGGCACCTACACGCTTGAAATTGTTGATATATTGGGCAAGTCAGCAATAGTCAAAGAGTGGAAAGTGAACATAAACGATGAACAAGAATTCAACTTTACAATTCCTATTTTAATGTATGGCAACGGCAGTTACTTTTTAGTATTAAGCACCCCATCAGCAAAATACTCTGAAAAATTTATAGTGGAAAAGTAAAAAGTATTCTGTCATACTGAACTTGTTTCGGAATCTCCTAATTAAAAAAATAACATATTTTATTCTAAAAAAAAACTTATTTTTGTGAAACATACATTTATGTAAGTAAATTCTTAACAAAAAATAATAAAATATTATGCAACAAAATATAAATATTTTTTAATTAAAAAAATATTATAATGAAAAAAAGAGCAATTATCATCTTAATTTTAGTAATTATTACTGTAGTAATAACTTATACCTTACGCAGTAACAAAAAAATTATAGATAGCCGCAAAGAAGTCCAAACTATAGACCATTTAGTTGCCGTAAATGTAGCAAATGTAGAATGGCGCGATATAGATGGCGAACTCCAATTCGTAGGAACTACAGAAGCAGCAAAAGAAGTTGTGGTTGCTGCAGAAGCATCAGGTAAGATTGTAAAAATCAATTTCAAACTTGGCGATTATGTAAATGCAGGAACGGTTTTAGCCGAAGTAGATGCAACATATCGCCAGTTGGCTTACGAAAATGCTAAATTGAATTACGATAAATTCAAAGAAGATTTAGAACGATTCCAAAATCTTCGCAAAGGCGAGGCAGTTACCGAAACGCAATTACGTGATATGCGTGTAGGTTTTGAAAATGCTTCAATACAATTAGAACAAGCACAAAAACAATTAGAAGATACGCGAGTAGTTGCACCTTTTAGTGGCTATATTATTTCGCGTAATACTGAGTTGGGGGCTTGGGTAAATGTAGGAACGCCAATTGCAGGTATTGCAGATATATCACAACTTAAAGTAGTTTTTGTGGTATCCGAAAGTAATGTTTATGAACTTTCTAAAGGACAACAAGTTAGCGTAACAACGGATATTTACTCGGGAGTTGTTTATAACGGAGTTATTTCAAATATAAGTCCAAAAGGAACACAAGCACATACTTATCCCGTAGAAATAACTATACCTAATAATAACAAAAATGCTCCACTTAAAGCAGGAACTTATGTTAATGTTAGCGTAAATAATACTAAAACAGGTAAAGTCCTAATGATACCTCGTGATGCGATTATTAGTAGCATTAAAGAACCTTCTGTGTATGTTGTAGAGGATGAAAATGTTAAACTGGTTCGTATATTTTTAGGACGCAGTTATGACGCATATTTAGAAGTTGTTTCGGGTATATCGGAAGGCGAAAAAGTAGTAGTTAATGGTCAAATAAATCTTACCGATGGCTCGCGAATAAGTGTGGTAGAAAACTAATCTAATAAATGTTATGCCGAATTTATTTCAGAATCACCTTGCATAAAATTAGGGGATTCTGAAATAAATTCGGCACAGCACTTCTAATAATTACAATATAGTTTCTTTTATTAGATAGGTTTGTTTATTTTTTGTTGTATTTTGTTTTACTATCATTTCGCCTATTATTCCGATAGAAAATAATTGTATTCCGATAATTACAAGTCCTAATGAAGCCCAAGCCAGTGGTCGTCCTGACAATGCTACCTCGCCTAGTAGCCATTCTATTGATAAAATACCAAATACAGTTAATCCTATCAATGTAAATATTGTTCCCCATATACCAAAAAAGTGCATCGGTCTTTTCATATATCTTGTTGTAAATGTAACGGTAAGCAAATCTAAAAACCCGCGAATAAATCTTGATAAACCAAACTTTGATTTGCCGAATTGTCGTTTGTGATGTTCTACTACGCACTCAGTAACTTTAAAGCCGTTCCAGTGTGCTAAAGCAGGTAAATATCGGTGCATTTCGCCATATACATCAAGCGATTCTACGACTACATCACGATACATTTTTATTCCACAATTAAAATCGTGTAGCCGAATTCCACTTGTTTTTGAAGTCATATAATTAAAAAACTTTGATGGAATTGTCTTACTTATTGGGTCATATCTTTTCTTTTTCCAACCTGAAACAAGGTCGTAGCCCGCATTTAATATCTCATACATTTGCTTAAATTCTTTTGGGTCGTCTTGTAAATCAGCATCCATTGTGGCAATAAAATTCCCATTGCAGCTACTAAATCCTGTATTAAGTGCAGCCGATTTACCAAAATTACGTCTGAATCTAATACATTTAAATCTATTATCTTTTTTAATTATTTCTCGTATTACATCGAAGGATTTATCGGTAGAGCCATCATCGACAAATATTACTTCCCAATATTCAAAAACGGGTTCAACTTCTTTAATGATATTAGCAGACAACTGAACAAGCGACTCTTCCTCATTATATAGCGGAACAACAATAGATAAAGAATCTTTATCACTTGGGAAACAACTATTTTTTATATGTTTATTATTCATATTTAATTACGTTATACAAAAATAAGGTTTTTTTTCAAAAAAAAGAATGTTTTTAATAACTACAATCCCTCGTGTATTAAGCCCGCATACGAACGAAAATATATCGGATTTGCATTGTATATCCTATTTATAAATTCAAAATCTTTTTTTAACCTTATATTTAGCGACTTTGACGCTTTTGTCGGCAATTTTTCTTTTGATATGTTCATTTTATTATTAAAATTGTTATACTTTCCTCTGTTATAGATTGTTATTTTTGAATGTCTGTAATTTTAGATTTAGTAATGTTTTTAATGCATCCTTGTTCTCTTTTCGGACTGTCTTTAATAATGAATTTTCTATCGCCGACTTAAATTTTGTAAAATTATCATAATACTTGTAATTCAAACAATCCTTTTTTTAACAAAGCATCCATTTTGCGCATCACTATAGGATGAAATAGGTTAAATATTTCTGTTTGAAATATTTTTTTTATCTGTGCCATTTATATCTACTTTTACCATAATTTAAGGTGATTATATACAATGCTATACCAAATTATTATAACCGCTTTGTTTTGTTAAGGTTATACAACAATTCAGTGTAATTAGCAACATTAAATCTATATCAGAATTTAATAACTTGATTGTTAATACTTTAGATAACTTGTTTTTAATAACTTCTGCTGATACTTTAAAATGTTCTGTTAATGAGAATGATTATTTTGTGATAGTTTTCTATATATGTATACTAACGAGGAAAATTATCAGGATTTAAATTACTTTGATAATAAAGATTTGCATAATTCTTAAAAAATGAATTACTTGGTATTATCCTCTGCCATAGATTGTTATTTTTTCATTATATTTGTATTTTTTCTTATATAATAGTAATATTGAATTATGGTAAAAATAAAGTATAAATGACACAGATAAAAAAATATTTCAAACAGAAATATTTAATCAAATTCATCCCATAGTGGTTCGTAAAATGGGTGCTTTGTTTAAAAAAGGATTGTTTGAATTGTAAGTATTATGATAATTTTACAAAATTTAAGTCGGCGATAGAAAATTCATTATTAAAGACAGTCAGAAAAGAGAACAAGGATTCATTAAAAACATTACTAAATAAAAATTCCATACATTCAAAAATCACAATCCATACAAAGGAAAATATAATTATTAGAATTTTCTAATTAAAAAAAATTATATTTGCATAAATAAAATATATATCATTATGAAAAAAATTATAATACTATTTTTGATTTCTGCATCTTTGTATTCGCAAATAACAAATATAACTAAAACAGCAGGAATACACGAAAGAAATGCAACTTGGTCGCCAGATGGAGAATGGATAGCATACATTTCAGATAAAAGTGGAACAGAAGAAGTATGGCTGATGCGTCCCGATGGAAGTTCTAAAACACAATTAACAAAAGCAAAGCATATTGATAGCGGAGCATACAGATATGAACTATTGTGGTCACCAGATAGTAAATATTTATTGAACTCTGATAATGCAAGAAATCTTAATTTAATTGATGTGTTTGCTAAAACAGAACGCACAATATCTCAATCAAAAACATTTGCTATTAGAGATTTTAATTGGGCTAATGATAATAATTGGGTTGCTTTTTCTGTTCAAAATCCGCAAAATATAAAGATAATTTATTTGCACTCATTAAAAAATAATAAAACATATCAAATAACAACCGAATTTTATAATAGTTATAATCCTGTGTTTTCTAAATGTGGAAAGTATTTATTTTTTGTTAGCGATAGAGATTTTAATGCAAAAATAAACTCTTTAGAATGGAATCACGCATATTTAGAGATGTCAAAGATTTATGCTATATGCTTGCAAAATGATATTCCTTCTCCATTTATGGATTTTATTGATTATAATGAACCACCAATAGAAGAAAAAAAATTATCTAAAAAAGAAAAAGAAATTCTGAAAAATGCAGATATCATTATAGATTTAGAGGATATTGAAAGTAGAATATTTGCTTTGCCGATACCTGTTGCTAATTATTCTAATCTGCAAACAACAGATAAAAAATTATATTATGTGCGAGATAACATTCTTTTTAGTTTTGATTTAGAAGATTTAAAAGAAAAAGAAGTCGGTCCATATACTTCTTATAAAATTACTCCCGATGGCAAAAATGTTATATTCCGTTCTGAAAAAGATTATTATATAAGTAAAACTACCGAGAAATTTAATGCAAAAGATAACAAACTTGATTTATCTAATTTGAAAATGAATCTTAATAAAAAAGAAGAATGGGAACAAGTATTTAATGAAAGTTGGCGACATTATAATCAATTCTTTTATGCCCCAAATATGCATGGAGTAGATTGGATTAATGAACGAAATAAATACTCCGAACTGCTTCCTTATGTCACTCATAGAACAGATTTAACATATTTGATTGGCGAGATGATAGGTGAATTAAATGCGGGACATTGTTATGTTTCAGGTGGTGAAATGCCCGAAGTAAAAAAGACAGGTATTGGTCTGCTCGGTATTGATTTGATATATGATAGTGCTGCGAAAATGTATAAAATTAATAAGATATTGCAAGGACAAAACTGGGATCCTACACTTCGTTCTCCGCTTACTGAACCCGGCTTAAATGTAAAAACAGGAACTTATATCGTTGCTATTGATGATAATAAATTAAATTATGAAATTAATCCTTATTCTCATTTAGTTGGCAAGGTTAATACGATTGTTAAACTAACTTTGCAATATGCTAATAAAACAGAAAATATATTTGTAAAAACAATAGCAAATGAAACGCAACTTCGTTATTTTAATTGGGTAGAAGAGCGGCGCCGTATAGTTGATTCAGTTTCAGATGGTCGCATTGGATATGTTCATATTCCTGATATGAGTGCAAGTAATGGATTAAATTGGTGGGCTAAATATTTTTATCCACAAGTGCGAAAAGAAGGTATGATAATTGATGATAGATATAACGGCGGCGGCAATGTTTCGCCGATGATTATAGAACGATTACGCCGAGTTATGAGTATGGCAAAGATTGGTAGAAATTCTGAAACCGTTATGACTCTTCCTAATGCAGTAATGACTGGTCCGATAGTATGTTTGATAAATGAGCAATCTATGTCTGATGGTGATATGTTCCCGTTTCAATTTAAAGATTATAATTTAGGTCCCGTAATAGGAAAACGCTCTTGGGGAGGAGTTGTTGGTATTTATGGTTCTTTGCCTTTGCTTGATGGAAGTTCTATTCATAAGCCCGAAGTAGCAAATTTTGGTGCAAAAAGTGCAAATTGGGAGTTAGAAGGAGTAGGAATGATTCCCGATATAGAAGTAGATAATCATCCTGCAAAAGAATACGAAGGAATAGACGAGCAATTGATTTTTGCAATAGAAAAAGTGTTTGAACTAATGAAAACAAATACTAAACCACAAGTGCCATCAATTCCCGAATATCCAATAAAAAGATAAAATACACCTCGTTATTCCGAACAAAAACATTGTCCTGCTGAATTTATTTCAGCATCTATTTCAACACGAGGGCAAGCCCCCGTGTTAAATATAAATTCAACACGGGGGCTAGCCCCTTGCTAATATTTTAACAACTTTTTACTCGTATTTAACATCTTTTTGCATATTTTTTAACACGGGGCTAGCCCCCGTGCTAAAAGAGAGGAGATAGGTTCAGTATGACATTTTAGCGACATACATTATTTGTCTATTATATAATCTATCGCTTCTTCAGTAGTTTTGTAATACTGGTACAAATCTCGGATTCTTGTCAATTCTAATATGTTCAATACGAATTCTTGAACACCTACTAATATTACAGGTATATTGTAAGCGTTTAATTGTCTATAAGCAAGCAACAAAGCCCCCAAGCAACTGCTGTCTATAATAGCAATGTTAGTTAAATCTAATACCAATGCTTTAATATTGGGCTGTGCAACAATTAATATATGTGATTTGAAATCAGCAGATTGCTTGCCTTCTAAAGTAGTTTCCAATATTTTAAAAACAACTACATTGTTTATATTTTCTGTTATGAAATTCATATTTATTTGCTACATTTTATAATTAAAACAATCAAATATAACTTTTTTTTGAAAAATTATGTTTTTAATAAAAAATAAAGGTGCCAAAATATCTGCTATGCTTGGCACAGCACCCCTCACAATAAATTAGCACCCTTAAACTTTCTTTTCTAATTTTTCTAAAAACACGCCAATTTTATCTATAATTTCTGATTTTTGTGCATTAATTTTGTTTTTGTTTTCGGCTTGTTTTTCTTTTAATAATTTATTTATTTCGTTTTGTAAAGAATCGTTTTTTTCTTGCAACAAAATGTTATTTTCTTGCAATAAATTATTATCTTCTTTCAGTTTATTTATTTCATTTTCATCTATTTTATTGATGTCAATAAAAAGAGAATCTTCATCATAAATTCGTTTTTTATAAGAAATTAACTCGTCTTTTAATGCTTTATTTTCTTTTTCTAATTGTTTTTTGCTGCTTTTTAATTCGTCTATAACTTTAGATATTTTTGGCAACTTGCTATCATCTTTTTTATAATTATCTATTTCTATTTGCATTTTTTTATTTTCTTTTATTAAATGCTCAAGCCCTGTTTTATTTATGTCTAATTCATCTTTTAATTTTGCAATTATATCAATTAGTTGATTGTTTTGAGCCACTAATTCTGCATTATCATTATCTTCTTTGGGAATAATTTTTGTTTCTGTTAATAATTGTTGTGTTAATTCTTGTATTTTATTAGAATAGTTCTCATTTGCATTTGTTAAAGTAATTATTTGCTCTTTTAAGGCATTTATTTCGCTTGCATTATTTTTATTTTTAGTTAGCAATTGCTCCTCTAAATCGCTAATAATGTTCTCATTATTCAATTTAATTTTATCAAAATAACTTATCTCGCCCCTTAAATTTTCTAAAATAGCAACATAATCTAACAGCATAATATTTTTACTTTCCTCAATTTGCTCAATTTTTTGTTTTAATAAATTATTTTCATTTTGCAACAAACCTATTTCATTTTTGCTCTGATTATTAGAACTTTGGAGTTGTTTTATTTGATTTTGCTGATTTATATGTGTGCTTTGTGCCTCTGCTAAAGAAATTTTCAGTGCATCTATTTTTTCATTTCTACTAATAATTTCATATTTAGAATTAACTAATTCTTTTTTCGCAATATCTAAATCTTTTTGAGTAGCAAGCGTAGTTTTTAATTTATTAGATATATTATCGTAATCTAATTGCAATAAATCATATTTTGTTAGCAATTCAGAATATTCTATTTTTAAAACATCCAACTCTAAATTACTTTTCCCTATATTTTCTATTTCCAACTTCAAACTTGTATTTTCATTTATTGATTTCAGATAATTTTCTTCTAATTCTAATGTTTTTTTATTTTTTCTTTCTAATAATTCTATTGCGGCATATTGTTCTGTTATTTTGTTATTTTTTTCGTTAATTGCATCGTTATTAGTTTTAATCTGATTTTGCAAAGATTTTATTTCTTCATTTTTTCTTATTATAGCATTATCAAGAAAATTGAAACGTGTTTGCAACTCGCTATATTTTTTATTAGACGCATCAATTTGGTTTGCAACTTTACCTGCTACACTCCAAATATCGCTTATAGATTTTTCTAATGATTTCTCGGACAATGACATAAAAAATTATTTTTGCTTTAAAATACATTTTTGCGTAGAAAAAAGTGTATTTTTGTATAAAGAATCAAATGAAAATTGAATTCTAACAGCAGGGCTTCGGCTTTGCTGTTTTTTTTATATAGAAAAAAGTTATTTTTGTATACAATTTATTTAAATAAAAATGCAAGTTTTAACAGCAGGGCTTCGGCTTTGCTGTTTTTTTTTTATAATACATAAATTTAGGTTCAAGATACTTTTAGACATAAAAATTATATAATAAGTATTATATTATCAATATGTTTAAGTCGTATAAAAAAGGTTCACACATTTTATGTCCTAAATTTAGAGAGATATTGAGGTTGTTTTCA
>Ga0099364_10005380_pt1 | contig 19021 bp, 17 predicted proteins | sample TergutTh196P3_FD_73070 | JGI IMG/M metagenome (GOLD analysis project Ga0099364, IMG submission 73070) | Microcerotermes parvus P3 segment gut microbial communities from Pointe-Noire, Republic of the Congo - Th196 P3 | ecosystem: Host-associated > Arthropoda: Insects > Digestive system > Gut ...
TCGATCCCTTCGGGATGGTATGGTGGGGGGGCATCGTTTTCTACATAGCGATCGATCCCTTCGGGATGGTAAGGTGGGGGTGTCGTTTTCTACGTAGCGATCGATCCCTTCGGGATGGTATGGATATATATAAATACCACCTCACACCGAAGGTAATAACGGATAAATGCGTCCCCTACATATCTTTAGGTGGTCTTCCTCTTTTCTTTTTTGTATTATCATCATCTTCTACTTTATTTTTTGATTTAATAAGGTCTAAACAGCCGTAATGTAAAATATGTTCAATAGCGTTATCATCTTTAGTAATAAACTTTGTAAGTTTATCAAGTAGGTTTAAAGCAACCATAGGTTGCAGTTCGTTAAACTCATTTTCGTTCTTATTTGGTCTAAGCACGAATAAAAAATCTTCAAAATCGATGAATTGATCCAGATATTTTTTATCAATAGTTTCAGTAACAGCCCAAACGACAGCGTTTTGATTTAGTTTAGCAGCATCTTCTTTAAGTTGAATAATAAGTTCAGCGCTTCTTTTCGTGAAAACCTTTTCAATATAAAAGCAAATAAGCGGTATATATAATTTAGTTTTGAAATGATTTTTTTTTGAGATTAGTTTAATGCTATGCTCAAACTCTAAAGCAACGTGTAAGCATTTCTGCGAATTTAGAATTTCATATCTAGGTTTATCAACATTTTTAGTAAAAGAATTTCTTTGTAGTTTAAACCCAGTTTGAAAAGAATTGTTTCTAATCAGCAATCCTTGTTCTTCATCGTTGTTAATTCCAGCATGGTTAATAATGACATCAACTATGTCGTATAAATAAGACGCCTGAAAAATGCAATGGTCATCATTAAACCCACCTTTCTTTTCTTGATTATACTTAAATTTCGGAGCCTCTAGAATTTTCGTAAAGGCAGAAATTGCCGTAATCATAGTTGAAATAGGAGAATCATTATTTTCAGCAATAGCGTTTTCAACTTTGTTCCAATTAATCAAAAGTTCGTTCAGGTACATTTTGTTAATAACATTTGTTTCGTTTTTTAAAGCGTTTAATATTTTTTCTTTATATAGCATTTATTCTCCATCGACTTTAATCAGATTTAAAATATGAAAAATAATTAACAGACAGATTTTGTTGAATTATTTGATATTTTTAGGGGCAGGCAAGGCTGCCCCTATGTAATTTTTGAGTTTATTTGATTAGTGTTTTTTTTCGCAAAATTCGAATAGAACTCCTAATGCAGATTTAGGGTGTAGAAAAGCAATATTAGCTCCACCAGCCCCTGGTCTTGGGTTATTATCAATAAGCTGTATATCGTTATTTTTGCAATTGTTTAAAGCCTCTTCAATGTTATCAACAGAAAAGGCAATATGTTGTATTCCTTCGCCTTTTTTCTCAATGAATTTTGCAATTGGGCTATCTTCAGAAGTAGGTTCAAGCAGTTCAATTTTCGTTTCTCCTATATGAATAAACCCGACTCTTAATTTTTGTGACGGAACTTCTTCAATAGATTCAATGTTTAGTCCAATTTTATTGTAAAATAAAGCGGCTTGTTCAATCGATTTTACAGCAATGCCAATGTGGTTAATGTTTTTTACCATCGGAATCTCCTTGCGGTTTACACACCTGAAAGCTCGAAACCTAACTTCATCGCTTTTAAATTAATTTCGTGTAAAGAAGGTTTCAAAGTATCTTTAATCGCTTTTTCTAGAGATGCATCCGAAATTAATCCTGAAACTCTTGTAATACACGATAGTGTAACAATATTCATAGGTAAAATCGACCCTAATTTTTCTAGTGTTATATCCGAGAAGTCAATTTCAATTAAATTGTTAACAGTCATGCTTAGGTTTTTAACGTAATTTGCATCAACTAACATGACCCCTTCTTCTCTTAAATCGTAAATATATTTATCGCAGGATTCTTGTGTTAATGCGATAAGGTAATCGAAATTTTGTGCTTCAGGAAAATAGATTTCATTATTTGAAATAATGACATCAGCTCTTGAAGAGCCGCCTCTAGCTTCAGGTCCGTAGCTTTGAGTTTGTGTTACTTTATATCCTTCAATGACCGCAGCTCTAGCAAGAATAATTCCAGCAGAAATTAACCCTTGCCCACCACTGCCGCTAAGTCTAAATTCTTTTCTGAAAAGGTTCATTTTTTAACCTCCTCATTTTTATTTTTCATTTCGTTTTCCTCATGTTTAATAAGCTGATCGCAAAGCTGTTGATATCTCTCGTTGTATTCAGGTTGAATTTCCTTATGCAGGACGCCCCTAATAATTTTCTGAGCTCTCTTTTCAGGATCAAGTTTTTCTGCTTCGGCAATAGTGACACTGTTATCTTTCAGAAATCTCAACATGTCAGCAGGACCACCTTTTCTGTTCAATTTACCATAACTGACGTGGCATGTGCTCATAATTTCTACTATAGAAGTACCTTTATGTGAAATCGCATCTCTGATAATTTTAGTGGTTTCTAGCGTATGAAAAGCAGTAGCTCTAGCGACAAAAGTAGCTCCCGCTCCAACAGCTAGTTTGCAAATGTCAAAAACAGGGTCAATATTTGCATGAGGTGTAGTTGTTGTTACAGCGTCAAGTGGAGTAGTCGGCGAAGCCTGCCCGCCAGTCATTCCGTATATATGATTATTAAGAATCAAAATGGTAATGTCAATATTTCTTCTGCAAGCGTGAATGAAATGATTTCCACCAATAGCAGTAGCATCACCATCTCCCGTAACGACAATAACATTTTGTTCAGGTTTAAAAAATTTAACACCAGTAGCAAAGGGAATCGGTCTTCCGTGTAGTGAATGACAAGTGTTAAAATCGACATAAACAGGCATTCTGCTTGAGCATCCAATACCTGAAACCAGTGTAACATTATCTTTACCTAGTTGTAGTTCAGCAATTGCTCTAATTAAAGACCCTAGAACGATTCCGTTACTGCAACCCAGACACCAGACATGTGGAAATTTTTTATTTCTTCTCAGATACCTATGTATCACTTTTTGGGGAATATTACTCATCTTAATTTGCCTCCCTAATAGTTCTTAAAATTTCAGCAGGTGTAATAATTTCACCGTCAACTTTTGAAAGAGAAATAAGTTTGCTTTTTGGATCAACTTTTAACCTTTCAATCTCTCTACATAGTTGTCCTTCATTCAGTTCCGGGACAATAACAATATCAACATCTCTTAGCATTTTCTTAACTGCATCATCAGGGAATGGCCATATTGTTAGAGGTCTTAGTAAACCAACTTGAATACCCTCAAATCTTGCTTGGTTTACAGCCGCTTTTGCTGATCTAGCACATATACCCGCCGCAAACACAGCCATTTTTGCGTTGTCCATTTTAAAAGTTTCAATTTGCACTAGGTCACGAATATTGTGTAGGATTTTCTTTTTTAACCTATTCATCATTACAGCTACCTCGCTGCTTCTGTTCGTAGGGTATCCTAAACTATCATGTGCTAGCCCAGTAACATGGAATCTATATCCATCTCCAAAGCTTGCAACAGCAGTAGGGTATTTTTGATTTTCTTCGTAATGTTTGTACCATTCTGGGGGTACAGAAGGTTTCAATCTGTTAATAATTCTTAGTGTTGACGTGTCTGGCAGAATAACAGCTTCTCGCATGTGTCCAAGAACTTCATCTAGTAAAATAGTCACGCAAGTTCTATATTTTTCAGACAGGTTAAAGGCTCTTACAGTTAGATCAAATGCTTCTCTGACTGTGTGTGGATATAAAACAATCGCAGGAGCGTCTCCGTGACTCCCCCATCTAGCTTGCTGAATATCACCTTGTGAAGGTTTAGTTGGTAATCCTGTAGAAGGTCCACTTCTTTGAACGTTAACAACAACGCATGGAACTTCAGCTTGTTTCGCGTATCCAATAGCTTCTTGCATTATGGTGAACCCTGGACCAGAAGTAGCCGTCATCGCTTTTGCTCCTGCTAGAGAAGCACCAATGACCGCACACATACTAGCAATTTCATCTTCCAGCTGCATATATTTACCACCAATTAGTGGTAATTTGACAGCTAAATACTCCGCCACTTCAGTAGAAGGAGTAATCGGGTATCCTGCGTAAAAATTCACTCCAGCCGCAATAGCACCCAGTGCTACAGCTTCGTTGCCTTGCAATAAAGTTCCTCTTGTATCTACAGTATCAGGTGTCGGAACTGTTTTTTCATCTTTTTTTGACATATTTCAAACTCCTTAACGTTTTGCACCTGTAATGGCAAAGTCTGGGCATAGCCTATCACAAGTTTCGCAGTGAATACATTTTTCAGGAAACTCGACAAATGGAGTTCCATCTGGCTTGCTATTTAAACATTTTGTCGGACAAAAAGACGCACAAACGCGGCATTTTTTGCACCATTCATGATAAATAAAAACAGGGGCTTTTTTGTAGTCTCCCGATTCTTTTTCGACCGCAATTTCTACATCAGATAGGTTTGTAGTATCGTCAGCGTCTAATATAATAATCCCTTCACGGGATTTAACGGGGTGTTTTGACATATCTCCTCCGAGTACAATTTCTGTCATTTAGCGACAATATAAAAAAAACTAAAAAAAAGTCAACTCTTTTTTTTATAAAAAAAGGGCAGCCATTTGGCTGCCCTATAAATTATGCAAAATACATCATAGTAAACTTATCTTTAACTAGATTATATTTAATATTCTTAGCTAGATTTGGGTCGATGTCATTAACCTCAATTAAAAATCTTCTAACGCTCATTTTCACGGATTTTTTTGGTCTAATAATACCGTCATCAAATTTTTTTATGGTTCCGTTGTCGTTTAGAACCTCTGATAAGTAGGTAATAAGAGCTTGTTTTTCTTTTTGCAGTTCTTTTGATAACAGCTGGTTATCAATATTTGCAGCGTTTTCTAGTAGTTCAATTTGCTTAATTCTCTTTTCTACTTCATTCTTAGTTTGTGCATCGCACATGTAGTAAGGCGTGTTCACGATGCACCTCATAGAGTTTTCCAGAATGTCAAAATCATGCACTTCTTTGAAGTCATTGATTTGGTCTTTTTTTAAACAATTTTCAAGATAAATATATGGAAATTGTTTTCTAGGGTTTTCTAAAAGACATAAAATGTATTTCCCTCCTTTTGCACTTGTAATTTTGGGTAAAATGTTTTTCACTCTTTCTAGTACTTGATAATGTTCCAACTCTTTAAAATCTGTTGTTTTCATAAATCTACTCCTTTTTATCTGGTCGTTTTGTGCCATCATAATTATTTTCAAAAATCTGTCAAGAAAAAATATGCAAATATGCAACGTTTTAATAACTAAAAATGTTGGGGGCTACATATAGAAAGATAAGGTTACATGAAATGAATATTTTTAAAAGAATATCGTTTAGGTTCCATACCTACGGCATGGAAATCAAGGTGGGGGTGTCGTTTTCTACGTAGCGATCGATCCCTTCGGGATGGTGTGGATTTATATATAAATACCACCTCACGCCGAAGGTGTCGATTTATACATAAATACCGCCTCACACCGAAGGTGTCGATTTATACATAAATACCGCCTCACACCGAAGGTGTCGATTTATACATAAATACCGCCTCACACCGAAGGTGTCGATCGCTACGTAGAAAACGATGCCCCACCACAAACCTGCATCCCGAAGGGATGCAACCAAGAATCTACACATTTTTTGCATCCCTACAGGATGCAAAATTGGTGGGTGTATTGATTTATTAGGAACGAATAAATGCGTTCCGTACAGAAAACTCCCCCCTACCCCCCTCAAAGAGGGGGGGGGAATGTAAATTAAAATTATATAAAATATTTGTTGACAAAAATAGCTACATAAAAAAGACTGTAAAAAAAATAAATATACAGGAGAGCTTATGAAAAGGATAACAAAATTATCAATATTTGCATTTAGTTTTGTGCTGTTATTTTTTGTTTCATGTTGTGACAAAAAATCGAAAGACTCAATTGGCGAAATCATAACCTTTGGTTCATATCAATGGCGAATACTAGATATTCAAGATGACAGAGCTTTGGTTATAAGTGAGAGGGTTATTTCACCAATGTACTATCATATATCTGAGGAAGATATAACATGGGAAAATAGCTCCCTTCGCTCATATTTAAATGATGAATTTTACAATTCATTTAATGCTACAGACAGAGCACGTATTATCGAGGTTAATAACATTAATCTACATAACCCGTGGTATGGCACAAATGGTGGTTCTAATACAGATGACAAGATTTTCCTTCTAAGCCTTGCTGAAGTTGTGAAATATTTTGGAAATAGCGGGCAGTTATATAACCGACCCTCTAGTGATGCCAGTTTGATAAGTGATAGATATAATTCTAGACGTAAAGCGATGATGTCCGAGTATTTGGAATGTATTTGGTGGTTACGCTCACCTGGTAGTCATAATAGCACCGCCGCGTATGTGAACTTTGAAGGTTACATCAGCGTTGAAGGTCGAAAAGTAGACACCTTGTACCGAAGATATGCAGTTCGCCCTGTTATGTGGCTATATCTGTAGGGAACGAATAAATGCGTTCCCTACAGAACGAAGGGGTGGAACAATAGAATATGATAAGAAATATGTCGTTTAGGATCCATACCTTCGGCATGGAAATCAAGGTGGGGGCGTCGTTTTCTACATAGCGATCGATCCCTTCGGGATGGTGTGGAATTATATATAGATACCAGCTCACACCGAAGGTGTCGAACAATTGAATATTATAAGTTTAGGATCCATACCTTCGGCATGGAAATCAAGGTGGGGTGCCGTTTTCTACATAGCGATCGATCCCTTCGGGATGGTGTGGAATTATATATAGATACCACCTCACACCGAAGGTGTCGATCGCTATGTAGAAAACGATGCCCCACCACAAACCTGCATCCCGAAGGGATGCAACTAAGAATCTACACATTTTTTGCATCCCTACAGGATGGGTAAATCGTCACTCATATCATCTAGCGGAAGAATTGAATTAGTGAGCAAGGCTGGTGTTGTTGTAGTCTGCGTGGTGAGGGCTGCTACATGATTTTTATGAGATTTTGGTACATTAAAATTTTTACTTTGTCTTGAAACAGTAAATGAATCTGTCATATTTTTAAGATCGCTAGCTTGACTATTCATTTCTTCTGCAGCGGCGGCAGATTGTTCAGCATTTGCCGCATTTTGTTGAGTAAATCTGTTCATTTCATTAACGCCGATAGAAATTTGATTAACGCCATGTGCTTGTTCTTCAGAGGAAGAAGCTATTTCGTTTACAATGTTTTTCACTTTATTGAATTGTTCTTTCATTTCAAAGAACGATTTTGTTACTTGTTCAACAATTTTTGAACCCATTTCTGAATTTTTGGTAGCTTCATCGATTAAAACGTTGGTATTTTTTGCAGCTTCAGCACTTCTTAAGGCAAGGTTTTTAACTTCTTCTGCTACAACAGCAAAGCCTTTACCAGCATCACCAGCATGAGCGGCTTCAACAGCTGCATTTAAAGCAAGAAGGTTTGTTTGAAAGGCTATCTCATCAATAGTTTTAAGAATTTTGCCAGTTTCTTGAGAGGATTTTAAGATTGCATCCATCGCTTTATTCATTTTCTCCATAGCTTCATTACCATGATCTACTGATAAAACGGCTTGATCAGCTAATTTCAATCCCTGTCTTGCACTATCTGCATTGTTGCCTGTTAGTGAATTTATTTCTTCAAGCGAACTTGATATTTCTTCTAATGAGGAAGCTTGCTGTGACGTTGCATCGGCAAGACTTTGTGAACCCGAACTGATTTCATTTGAGGCTGAAGTCATCTGTTCTACTGACAAATCAACTAGCATTATAGAGTCTTCAAGTGTCGAACCAGCAAGATTGATCTGTTCCATTAATATATTGAAGTCACCCGGATATTTATTTTTAATACGAGCAGTTAGGTCTTTGTGAGCAAGTTTATCCATTACCTCTAAACATTCTTTCATGGGATAGGCTACAGATTCAAGTATATTATTCATTCCTTCTACCAGATGTTTAAAATCGTTGTCATATTTACTTACGTTTATTCGTGTTTTTAACTTTCCGTCAAAGGCTTCTTTGGTTAACCAATCGCAATCTTTGAGCATTCTCTGAATGGAATCAACCATATGTTGCAATGCCAATGCAAGCTCACCGGCTTCGTCTTTTGAGTTTACATTGATTTTTACGTCTGTCTGTCCACGCTCTATACTATGAGCTACTTTGATACACTCGGAAAGAGGGCGCGTAATCATTCTTGAGACTATAATTGCAAGAGTTAATGACAAAAGCAAACCAATAATTACACACCCAAATAGCAGTGTGATGTTACGATCTATTAACTCACCTAACCTTCCAGCAACAGACGTGGTTACGCTTTTAACATAATCTACATACGCATCTACACTCATTACATAGTCTGCAGCCGCTGACTCGAACAGTCTTAAGTAATTTGAATGGAAACCTTCCATATCATCAGCATCAAGGTATGCGTCAAGTGCGGTTCTTGCTGCGTTAAACGGACCTCGCTTATTTCCAAAATCAGCCCAGACGGCTGATTCGTTTCGATTACTTGAATCGATAAGTTCTGTTAATGCCATCACATTTGATCTGGCACCAACGTCGGTGGCAAGAATGTTTGCCCTGACAGTACGTACATCACTACCTGCGTGAATTAAGCCATAGTTAATTACTTGTTGATTGATTGCCCTAGAAACATCATTGGCAAGATAGATTTTTTGGAGATGATAATCCATGAGTTCATGTTCAATTTCTCGAATCGTGTAGAAGGCTACTAAGGTGAGAGTTGAAATAATTGCAACACATAGAATTAGAATCCCAAACACTACTCCTAACTTTACGTTGATCTTTGCATTTTTTAGCATGCGGTTTTTCCTCCATTTTATTTATGGTTTCTTATTTTTTTCTGTTCTTAATTTAAAACACAGCTAATTCTGTACGGAATGCCACAAAATATGTGAGGGACACCCTAGGTTCCATACCTACGGCATGGAAATCAAGGCGGGGACGTCGTTTTCTACATAGCGATCGATCCCTTCGGGATGGTTATGTGGGGGACACCTAGGTTCCATACCTACGGCATGGAAATCAAGGCGGGGGCGTCGTTTTCTACATAGCATCGATCCCTTCGGGATGGTTATGTGGGGGACACCCTAGGTTCCATACCTACGGCATGGAAATCAAGGTGGGGGCGTCGTTTTCTACATAGCGATCGATCCCTTCGGGATGGTGTGGAACAAATATATAGGAACGAATAAATTCGTTCCCTACAGAATTTATTCAAAAAACTTTAAAGCTTCACGTAAACTATCTTTATCTTCTGCTAGCAAAGTAATTCTGTCAGATTTTTGAAGTACTGCACTTCCGTCTGGAATAATAAATCTCCCATCTCTTGAAATAAGTGCAACTATCACACTTTTCGGTAAATTTAATTCATGCAATGCTTTATTTACAACAAAGCTATTACCGTGAATTTTAACTTCTTTCATTTCTGTTTTCTCATCATCCACAAATTTATCTAATATTCCTTCAACATCATCTATTGGTTGGTCTACTTTCAAGAATTTCGCAACGATAGGTATAGTGGTGCCTTGTACAATTAAAGATATGCCGCTTATAAAAATCACCAAATTAAAAATCATTTGAGACACATCACTATCAAAGTTTTCGGCAACTAACGGATAGGTGGCAAACACTATAGGTACTGCTCCTTTAAGCCCTACCCATGAAACAAATAAGCGGTCATTAATTGCCATCTTCTTAATCTTAAAGAATAGTAGACTAAAAAAAACAGCAATGGGACGTGCAAAAAATATCATAAATAGCGAAATAATAACGCCAGCACCGATAAGCGGCACTAATTGACTTGGAAGCACTAATAATCCTAAAATTAAGAATAAAACAATTTGCATTAACCATGACAATCCGTCAAAAACTTTTAAAATATTTGTTCTGTGAAGAAAGTTTAGATTTCCTAATGTAAGTCCTGTAATATAGACTGATAAAAATCCGTTTCCGTCAATCAAATTAGCAATCCCAAAAGAGGATAGCATAATTGATATTACTAAAACAAAATATAAACCTTCGTAATCTAGTTTTATTATATTTAGCAAATGCTTAGCGAACCTTCCCCAGACAAAACCTATGCCTAAACCTAAGATTAATTGTTTAAAAAATGATGCTAAAATTTGTGTATAGCCGGTAGATGAACCTACAAAAAGAGATAGACAAGATATTGTTAAAATGTAAGCCATAGGGTCGTTACTGCCACTTTCAAATTCTAACATAGGTCGTAAATTATTGGATAGCCCTAATTTCTTTGAACGTAAAACTGAAAAAACAGCAGCAGCATCGGTTGAGGATACAATAGAACCTAACAATAATGATTGTAAAATGGTGAATTGCGGCATTGCAGGGAAAACAACTCCTAAATAATAAAAAAATATCCCTGATATCGCCGCGGTTAGTATAACTCCAATCGTAGCTAGCGAAAGTCCCTGCCAAAAAACAGGACGCGTTTCTTGCCAATTTGTAGATAATCCACCAGTGAATAAGATAAAGTTTAACGCAACCGTACCAATAAATTGCGCTGTTCTTGGATTGTCAAAGGATATTCTAAGAAACCAGCTTGGTCCCTCTGAACCAGCTAATATACCTACAAACATGAAAAACAAAAGTGTAGGGATACCAAATTTGTAACCTGTTTTTCCTGCGACTATTGACAAAAATAATAGTATCGCACTAACTAATATAAGATTTTCTGTTGACCATATCATATTTTTTTTCCTTTAAATGCGATCTGTATGGAATGCCACATTATCTGTAGGGAACGCATTTATTCGTTCCTAGTTCGGTTGGGATCCATATCGAACTAGGAACGAATAAATGCGTTCCGTACAGGCAAAATGGGGATCCATATCGAACTAGGAACGAATAAATGCGTTCCCTACAGAATTGGGTGCGTTCCCTACTAAAACAACCCCGTAATTTCACCTGATTCGTTAATATCGATAGTTTCAGCGGAAGGTGTTTTTGGTAGTCCGGGCATAATCATAATATCCCCAGTAATTGCAACAACAAATCCGGCACCTGCACACAATCTAACTTCTCTCACAGTAATTTCAAAATTTTCTGGTCTGCCTAGTTTATTCGGGTTATCAGATAGAGAGTACTGTGTTTTCGCCATGCAAATCGGCAGATTTCCGTATCCCATCTTGGTGATTTTATTAAGTTCAGTTTTAGCAGATGGAATAATTACCACATTTGAAGCTCCGTAAATTTCTTTTGCGATAGTTTCAATTTTTTCAACAAGTGGTAGTTCGCATTTGTATAGTGGTTGAAAAACATTTGTAGAATTTTCAATTGTAGAAATAACCTGTTTCGCTAGTTCCAATCCGCCATCACCGCCATCACTCCAAACAGAAGAGACTGCAAATGCAGCACCTAATCTTTTACATTCTTCTCGAACAATATTAATTTCTGATTCAGTATCTGTTTTAAAAGAATTTAAAGTAACAACAACAGGCACTTTAAATTTCTGCATATTTTCAACATGTTTCGCAAGATTTGCAATTCCATTTTTTATGGCTTCTGTATTTTCTATAGTAAGTTCCGATTTATCAACTCCTCCATTGTATTTTAAAGCCTTTATGGTTGCAACAATCACTACAGCATTCGGTGCAAGCCCGGATTTTCGGCACTTAATATCCATGAACTTTTCTGCTCCAAGATCAGCACCAAAACCTGCTTCTGTTATACAATAATCCCCTAATTTAAGAGCCAATCTAGTCGCCCGTACTGAATTACATCCGTGAGCGATATTAGCGAATGGTCCTCCGTGTATTAATGCCGGTGTATGCTCTAATGTTTGAACTAAATTAGGTTTTATCGCATCTTTTAAAAGCACTGCCATGCTGCCGTGTGCTTTAATATCTCTAGCAGTAACCTTTCCTCCAGTAAAGTTATAACCTACAATAATATCGCCCAGTCTCTCTTTTAAATCAGAAAGGTCTGAGGCAAGACATAAAATAGCCATAACTTCAGAAGCAACAGTAATAATAAAATTATCTTGTCTTGGAGTGCCGTCAGATTTTCCGCCTAGCCCTATAACTATATTTCTAAGAGCTCTATCGTTAATGTCTAAGCATCTTTTCCAAACCACTCTACGTGAGTCTATTCCAAGAGAATTGCCTTGCTGTATGTGATTGTCAACTAAAGCAGCAAGAAGATTATTAGCCGAAGTTATAGCGTGAAAATCGCCGGTAAAATGAAGATTAATATCTTCCATAGGAACAACTTGCGAATAACCTCCACCAGCAGCCCCTCCTTTCATACCAAAACACGGACCCAAAGATGGTTCTCTAAGTGCAGCAATCGCTTTTTTTCCTAGTTTGTTTAAAGCTTGAGCAAGTCCAATAAGTACAGTAGTTTTACCTTCTCCTGCTGGGGTAGGGTTTATCGCAGTAATCAAAACCAATTTTCCATTCGGTTTTTCTTTTAAGCTTTCGTATAAAGAGTCTGAAAGTTTTGCTTTATACTTCCCATAAAACTCAAGATTATCGGTTTCTATCCCGAAATTATTGGCGATTTCACCTATCGGCAATAAATTAGCTTTACGTGCTATTTCTATGTCTGTCATTGCAATCTCCTAATTTTTTATTTATTTAAAAGTTGGGTTCCCATTTATGCCTGTACGGAACGCATTTATTCGTTCCTAGTTCGATATTGATCCCAACCGAATTAGGAACGAATAAATGCGTTCCGTACAGGTATGGATAGCTCAACCACCACCTACAAACTGAACAATTTCTATCTTATCTCCATCGTTTATAATTGTACTAATATATTGGTTTTTAGGAATTATTATTTTGTTAATTTCAACAGCAACTCTTTTAACATCGTAACCTTGACTTTGTAATAAATCACTAAGAATTATTATCTTTTCAAGATTACATATTTCGCCGTTAATAATAACTTTAATAATAAAATCCTCCAATTATTTTTGACAAGAATCACAATATCTAGTGGTTCTGCCGGCTTGTTTAATAATAGTTAATTTCTTTTCACAAATCGGACAAGATACTTTACCATAAACTTTTAAAAAGTTTTGAAAATTTCCGGATTTATTGTCAATTCTTCTATAGTCGGAAATAGTAGTCCCGTTTTCTTTAATTGCTTCATGTAAAATATCTTTTATTTTAGTAATCAATAATTCTTTTTCAGTATTTGTTAATGTTTGTGTCAGTCTTAAAGGAGAAATTTTAGCAGAAAATAAAATTTCTTGTGCATAAATGTTTCCAATACCTGCAATTTCAGATTGGTTAAGAAGGTGTAATTTAATAGGTTTTTTTGATGAAATAATGTTTTTTATATCTAGTGCATCAATACCAAGTTTTTCTAAATGAATTGATCCAGAACCGCATTCTATTCTTCCAAAGGTTCTTATATCATTGAAAATAAGCACACTTGAATCTGCAAATTTGAAAATTATTCTTGTATGTTTATGAATAATATCTTGTGAATTGTTAAAATATATTAGTTTTCCTGTCATTCTAAGGTGAATTAATAAATAAAAATTTTCAAAATATATTATTATGTATTTGCCGATACGTTGGATTTTTATAATCTTGCCCTCTATTTTAATATTCATAGGGTTTAAAAGAGATTTTTCTAATAAAACAAGTGTTTCTACTATTGTTTTGTTTAGTACTAATAATTCAAGATCACGCTTTATCGTTTCTACTTCCGGTAATTCTGGCATTAATATATATTCTCCGGGTGGAATGCATTTATTCTGTAGGGAAGGCATTTATTCTGTAGGGAACGCACCCAAATTCTGTAGGGAACGCATTTATTCTGTAGGGAACGCACCCAAATTCTGTAGGGAACGCATTTATTCGTTCCTAGTTCGGTTGGGTTCAATATCGAACTAGGAACGAATAAATGCGTTCCGTACAGGCAAAATGGGGACACAACCGAACTAGGAACGAATAAATGCGTTCCCTACAGAATTGAGTGCGTTCCGTACAGAATTTGGGTGCGTTCCGTACAGGATTAGGCTGGTGGTTCTAACTTTCCACCACCGCCGCGTCCTCGTCTTCTTCTTCTTTTAACAGGTTTATTTTCCTGAGTAGTTCCTTTTTCTTTTTTAATCTCAGCTCTTTCGAGGTGTGCTGTTTGATAGTCCTTTAATTCTTGTTTATCTCGTGAGAAGAACCATGCTTTAACGCTAAGAACAAGTCTTCTGCTTTCTGTATCAACTTCAATAATTTTCATATCAATCTTTTCATCGATATCAAAAGCTTCTTCGGTTTTGTCAATTTGTGGAATTGCAAGATGCGAAATCGGGACAAACCCTTCAATGAAATATTCTTTGAAAGGAATATCAACTAAAATACCTTTAGGGATACATTTAGAAACAATACCGACAACCTCAGTATTAACACGAAGGTTATCTATAATATCTTCCCATGGGTCTTCGGTTAATTGTTTTAAACCTAATGAAATACGGCTTTCCATTTTGTCTATATAAAGAACAACCGCTGTAATTTCATCACCTTTCTTGTAAAAATCTCCGGGATGGACAACTCTTTTGGTCCAAGAAATATCAGATTTATGTACCAATCCTTCAATTCCGTCTTCTATCTCAATGAAAACTCCAAAATGAGCAATACTTGTAATCTTTCTAGTAATAATTGTTCCCACAGGATAGTGTTCTTCAATAGCAATCCATGGATTTGCTTGCATTTGTTTTAACCCTAAGGAAATACGTTGTTGATCTTTTAAAACCTCAAGAACAATAACATTAACAATTTCGCCTTTCTTTACAAATTTCTTAGGATTGAGAACAGTTTTTGTCCAAGACATCTCTGAAATATGAATCAAACCTTCAACACCGGGTTCCAGTTCAACAAAAGCTCCGTATTTTGTTAAACTTACAACTTTACCAGAAACTTTTGAACCTTCTAAAAATTTAGCTTCAATGTTTTCCCAAGGATGTGGAACAAGTTGTTTTATACCAAGAGCTACACGATTGTTCTTTTCATCAAATCCGAGACATTTAACTTTTATTTTGTCTCCGATATTAAGCATTTCTGATGGATGACTTAGTTTTCCCCAAGACATGTCGGTAATGTGTAGAAGCCCATCCATTCCACCTAAATCAACGAAAGCACCATAATCTGTAATGTTTTTCACTTCGCCGTCAAGCTCAGTATTAATTTTTATGGTCTCTTTCAATTGCTCTTTCTTTTTCTCAAATTCTTCTTCAAGCACAATCTTACGAGACACGACTACAGTTTTTTTACTTTCATCAAGTTTGACTACTTTAATGGAAACTTCTTTGTTTATAAACTGGTCTAGATTGGGAATATGTTTGATTGACATATGTGTACTAGGTAAAAATGCTTCTACCCCTTGTATATCAACCACCATACCTCCACGATTTCGTCGTGTTACAATCCCGGTTATTACTAGGTTTTTTTTGTATGCTTCACGTATTTTCTTGAAATTTGTTACAGCATCAGCACGTTTTTTAGATAGAATAACACGACCTTCTGCTGAATCTCTTGAAACCACAAAAACTTCTATAGTATCGCCTTTAGAAGGGATGTCATCTGAAGAAAATTCTGAAATAGCAATTGAAGCTTCCGATTTTGAACCAATGTCAACCATGATTTCTTTTTCTGCAACGTTAATAACACGCGCAGAAACGATACGACCCGGTACGATGCTTATCATTGATTTGTCAATCATTTCAAGGTCAAAAACTGGTTCTTGAACATTGGTTTCTGTTTCGGACAATGTTTCTGTTGTGATATCAGATTCTAACTCCGATTCCGGTGTGTCAGCTGACTCGGTTTCGTTATCTTGAAGTGTGCTATCCGGCTGCTCGGTGTCTGCTTCTACTACTTGTTCAGAATCTAAATCTGTTTCTTGTGGAGTTTCAGAAGAAGAATCAGGCTCAATTGAAGGTTCAAGCTCCGTATCAGACTGTAATTCTGGTTCTGGATCAGGTTCTGGATCTGGTTCTGGCTCGATTTCAATTTCTGTTTGAATCACCGGCTCTACCACCGGTTCTAATTCAGGTTCAGTTTCAGGTTCAGGTTCAGGCTCATTTTCCGTTTCTATTACTGTTTCAGGTTCAGGCTCATTTTCAGTCTCAATTGCCTTCACCTCATCTTCCATTGAAACTTGTGTAGTATCCGCTTCAAGTGCAGATTCTTTCTCCACATTTTCATCAGTAACATTTCCGACATCTTCAACATCAATATGTTTAGATTCGGTAATCTCAGTAGCATTTTCTTCTTGAAATGCGACATCATGCGTTTCTTCAGATACAGGATTTTCTATACCGGACGAATCTTCTGAACGTTTAGTTTTTTTCTCAGAATTTTTCTCACGCATTTGGTTCCTCCTTATAGCCGGGAATAGATTCAACTGAATTTACCAGGTTATCGGTATCCCCAACCATGGCTTTTATTTTATTATATACATCTATAATAATCCAGTCGGGTGTTGAAGCACCCGCAGTTAAGCCTACTATGGCATCTGGATTAACTAAATTTTTAAACCATTCATCTGAAATTTCTTCAGCGATTTCGATGTGACGAGTAGTAGCCACCTGGCTACATAAATTTGCTAACATTTTAGTATTAGAGCTATTTTTCCCTCCTATAACAATCATTAAACTACATTTTTTAGCAAGGTCAAGACTTGACTGTTGCCTCACATTTGTAGCGTTACATATCGTGTTGAAGATTCTTAGTTCGTTCGAAATTGGTAGCAATTGTTCAACTAATTTTTTTAAATTTTCGATATTTTGTGTTGTCTGGCAAATAATCGCCACTCTTGAAAGTGGCAAAATCAATCCTTCTGTAGAAATATTCTCACCATCTGACGAAAGCGAAGCCTCACTAACGTAAGATTTTAAGGCAATAATCTCTGGATGATAGGCATTACCTAAAATAAATATTTTATAGTTACCCGCCTCTGCCAGTTTTGCAAACTCATGGGCTTTAGAAACATATGGACATGTAGCGTCAACAATTTCAACACATTTGCTTTGTAAAGAAGCCAGCATTTCTTTAGAAATACCATGTGAGCGTATAATAACAGGCCCTCTTTCTATTAAACCGATGTCTTCTACTACTGTTACACCTACATTGTTCAAATGTTCTACCATTTGGGGATTGTGAATAATAGGTCCAATTGTTGTAGCGTGTCCATGCTTTTTTGCGGTTTGTTCCGCTAAATTTATAGCACGCTTTACACCAAAACAAAAACCTGAATTCTTCGCCAATTTAATCTGTATCAATGCCCCAGCTCCTGTATTCTTTTGTATACCATATTTGCCAGAGATTGATAGTTTTCTTTACTAGGTGATAAATCTGAAAAACTTTCATACTTTATTGGTTCACCTACAATTATTATTAGTTTTTTTCTGCGAAATATGCAAGATATAGGTTTGTCTATGTTCTTTATATGAATGGGAACTATATCTTTCTTCATACGAATCGCAAATAAACCAACGCCTGCCTTTATTGTTTTTGTATTAGTTCCACCTTCAGGAAAAACTAACAAAGACTTACCACTATCCAATATATTTAACACTTTTGATATGGCACTTAAATCCGCCTGACCACGCCTTACAGGAATAGCATTGCCCATTCGTAAAAATTTAGCAAAAAACTTATACTTAAAAAGCTCGGACTTTGCTAAGTATGTTATTTCAAAGGGCGTTATTGCACCTATGAAAGGAGGGTCAAAATAAGAGGAGTGATTAGATGCTATTATGCATGACTTAGCGTTTTTAAGTCCCGAATGGTTTACTACTTCATAATTCCAAATTACTGTCATTAAAAAACGAAAAAAACTAGAAGCAAATGAATAAACTTTTCTCATCTATCTACTCCCTAATTTGTTTGTTTATTAATTCAATAATAACATTTACTTGCTGCTGAATACTAAGCGTTGAAGTGTCTATTTCAATAGCATCATCCGCTTTTCGTAAAGGGGCTTCAAGACGCTCGCAATCGTTCTTATCACGCCAAGAAAGCTCTTCCTTTATGTCTTCAAATGATACTTTCATGCCACGTTCTATTAATTCTTCGTAACGTCTTGTTGCACGTACATCTAACGACGCTGTAAGAAAAAATTTGTAGTCTGCATCAGGAAATACAACTGTCCCGATATCTCTGCCATCAAGAATAACAGACCTGTTTTCTGATAACCTACGCTGTTCAGCAACCAGTTTCTGCCGAACTTCTTTTATGGTTGCCACTATAGAAGATAATTTTGTTATTTTCGGATTTCTGATACCTTCTGTAATATCATTGCCGTTTAAATAAATTCGATTCTCTTCATTAATTGAGAAGAACTCTATTTCAATGTTATCTAAAAATGAGAAATCTGATATTTCTAAGAGAGCTTTCTCTGTTATCCCCCCACTCTCCGAGGGGGGTAGGGGGGAGTTCTCATTTATGTAAAAAGCAACAGCACGATACATTGCGCCAGTATCTAAATAAATTAAATTAAACGCTTTAGAGAGATATTTTGCTGTAGTGCTTTTCCCTGAAGCTCCGGGTCCGTCAATTGCTATTATCATCAAATTCCACCATAAAAATACAATTTCTTGCCATAATAAAAAAACATCAAGTTTTTGTCAAGATTATTTTTGAAAAATAAAAAATATTTTTGAATTTTTTGATAATTTATGTGGGGAATGCTTTTATTCGTTCCATACATATTTTATCAATTTGAAAAAAATACTTGACAATTAAACCTATTTAAAAAAAATATGGACTTTTTCTGTTGGGAACCCAACAGAAATTAGGAACGAATAAATGAGGGCACTCTAAAAAGTCCTACCTTACACATGCCGTAGGTATATGAGGCTCGGTAGAAACGGATACACCCACACAAACCGCATCCCGAAGGGATGCAACGAAATGCGTAGATTGTTGGTTGCATCCCTACGGGATGCAGATTTGGTGGGTG
>Ga0099364_10005381_pt1 | contig 19020 bp, 15 predicted proteins | sample TergutTh196P3_FD_73070 | JGI IMG/M metagenome (GOLD analysis project Ga0099364, IMG submission 73070) | Microcerotermes parvus P3 segment gut microbial communities from Pointe-Noire, Republic of the Congo - Th196 P3 | ecosystem: Host-associated > Arthropoda: Insects > Digestive system > Gut ...
TTCGCCGATAAGGTAACTTTCCCACAACGCGCCCACATCTTCTCTGACTGTCAACGGTCGAAAATTAGAAATTACCGCGTTGCGCACTCCGTTATCGAAGAAGTACCATTTTCCTGCTTTTACCACTTCCTTTCGTAAATTGCGCGCATATCCGCCTAAACGGTAAACAACGAACACTTTTGAGAGCAGGTCAAGATATTTTTCGACCGTGTTTTTGCTCATGCCAAGTTGTTTTCCCAATTCATCGTAGGATACCTCGCTGCCCGTTTGGAAGGCAATCAACCGAAGTAAATCTTTCATTTTTCCGGCATGTTTGACCCCCTCTATTGACAATATGTCTTTGAGCAGGTAGGCATTAACTATATCGCGCAAATATTCCGTTTTTTCTTCAACGCTCTCTATATTAACAACTTCGGGATATGAGCCGTATATTAATCTTGTTTCGAGGTTTTGTCGCGTTTGTAGAGCCGTTTCGGTGGGAGCTATCTCGCGTTGCGAAAAAGGCGACAAGAGAAACCGGTAACTTCTACCTACTAAAGGTTCTCCGGCTTTATTCAGAAGGTCGAAAGAAGACGAGCCGCTTGCAATCGTCCTGATACCCTCTATTTCGTCTACAATTAATTTGAGTTTTGCGCCTATGTCGGGAATATTTTGCGCTTCGTCAATAGCAAGCAAATCTACGCCGTCCAACAAATGACGATAGTTGGCTACGGAACGTTCCTGCAACAGGGCAAGCGTATCATAGTCTTCACCGTTCAATATCAACGCTTTGCCGGCAAAATTCTTTACCAATTGACGCATTAGTACGGTTTTTCCAACACGTCGTGCGCCAAAAATGAGCGCTACTTTGCCCGGCGTAATCTTTTCCTCTATCTTTTTCTGCAAAAGTCTGGTTATCATCGTTTTTATTTTTATTAAATTTTTTGCAAAGATAAATAAAGTTTTTGAACTGACAAAATTTACGTAAAAATTGTCAATTGATTGACGAAATTTTGTTTTTATCCCGCCTCCAACGAAACCAACTCTCCTCTATCAAGCGTTATCATCTTCGGCTCGGCTCGAAAGCAGGTGATAAAATAATTTTTGGCAATAGTTTAGTCAAAATGTAATGACGATTTTAGTACCTGTTTTATGCCTGTTATGTGTTCTTTACTCATTTATTTTCAATAATTGTAACCTTTTTATTTTCACTCAAGTTCACCGTAAATATTTCAACGCCTTCCCAAATAAAGAACGTAGAATAGAAGTGATAATCAGGATATTCAACTATTAACGAACTAATTCCATCATTCCACTCCACTACCAAATATTCATTTGGCTCTTCTTTTTCTATGTCATTGATACTCATACCGAGATAGATGTTTTTTCGGTCTAACGGAGTTTTCATGGCTTCCTGATATTCATCAAGCCTTTTTTGAGCCATTTCACGATATTCTTTATCACTCATATCATTCATTGCTAATTTTTTAAATTGTATAACATTTCTTTTAAAAGTTTTGTTCCAACGGTTGCCTTTTCCCGAATTTTGATGATTTTCTTGTCGGAATAACATACTACATCGGCAGGGTCAATCAGATAAACAGGCGCATCATCTTTTACGTAGCCTATCAAGCTGGCGGCAGGATTTACATTTAGCGATGTTCCGATAATCACAAATACGTCAGCCGTTTTTACAGTATCAATGGCTGTTTGAAGCAGAGGAACCGCCTCGCCAAACATTACTACATGAGGTCTTAACTGGCTGCCATCAGAGGCTTTTTCGCCTAATTTGATTTCGTTGTAGCCTATATCAACGATAAGGTCGGGATTAACGGAACTTCGCGCTTTTGTCATTTCGCCGTGCAAATGGATTATCCTGGAACTTCCTCCTCGTTCATGCAGGTCGTCTACGTTTTGCGTGATGACGGTTACTTCAAAATCTTTTTCCAATTCTGCCAAAACACAGTGAGCATCATTGGGCTGTGTATGTTTTATTTCGGTACGGAGCATGTTAAAGAAATTCAACACTTTTGCCGGGTTTTTATTCCATGCGAAGATATGAGATACTTCCATAAAATCAAACTGTTCCCATAATCCACCTCTGTCTCTAAAGGTATCAATTCCGCTTTCCTTGCTGATACCGGCGCCGGTAAAGATAACTATCTTTTTGTCGTCCATTTTATTTGCTTTTATATTGTTTGATAAAAAAAATACAAAAATAATGTTTCCGAAATACAATTCCAAACATTGAATGTAAAATTTTGACAATTTTTCATAATTCAAAACTAATCGGATATAAATACTTAATACTCACCGGCTTTCCATCAAAATATGCCGGCACAAACGTTTTTAGACTTTTTAATGCACGAATTGCTTCTTCATCCATCTCTGGGTAGACGCTTTGTTCAACACATATATCTTTAATTTCTCCATTTATTCCGACTACAAATCCTAAAATTACTCTTCCTTTTACACCGAGCGACAGTGCGTTTGAAGGATATTGTATAGTTTTCGACATGTCTTCGTGAAGACCTTCAATACCGCCGGGATACTTTGGAAATATTGTATCTGAAGGAAATGTCCTGCCTATGATTATTTCCTGGTAACTTCTCTTATCTTTTTTCCTTTCATAACGTTCTTTCCATGTACTGTTAATGTTATTAATCATCTTTCTAATTATTCCAACACGACTTTGTGAAAAATCACGATATACTGTCCAGTTCTTATTTTCAGCAATGTTTATATCACAAGTGTCTGTGTCGGGGTTTCCGTATATGTATAAAAATTTTCTCATATCATGTTCGTGCAATGTATGAAACATGGAATTTAGCGCAATAGTGGTTAGTTGATTATATGAACAATTTAGCGTTAGTAACTCACGATTATTACTCATATCCAAATTCGTTAATTTATTAAAAGAGCAAATAAGAGTTCGAAGTTTTATATTTTTGCTTACATCTAAACTTTCTAATTTATTAATTGAACATTCCAATCTTTCCAAGGCTGTATTGCTACTCACATCCAATGATGTTAGTCTATTGTTTGAACAATACAGATAGTTGTCTAAAAGAGTTTTGCTTAGATCCAAATTTTCTAATTCATTGTTATTACAATTTAACCATTTCAACGAATAAGTGTTACTCACATTCAAGTTCGTTAATTTGTTATTTGCACAACTCAAACTTCTTAATGTATTGTTATTACTCACATCCAGGCTTGTTAATCTATTATTATGGCAATACAACCATTCTAATGTTTTGTTCAAATTCAGACTTGTCATATGGTTAACGGTACAATCTAACGATAACAGCGCTGTATTATGGCTGACATCTAAACCTGTCAAATGATTATTATTGCAATTTAATGATATCAACGCCTTATTCCTGCTGACATCCAATTTCGTTAATCTATTATAAGTGCAATTCAAATACGTTATATTGTTGCCGGTTATTGTAATAATGTGTGGTGTCAATGTTTCAATATAATTGTGTTTGAAAAATTGACTTTTATTAGATGAAAGCCAGTAGGACGCACTCGGTGAACCATCTCCCCAATCTATTGTAATCTTGCCAGTACCTGACAAAGAAAAAGATACGTTCTCTGCCGATGTAGTCATAGTCATATACATGTTACTAAAATCCGATGAAATATTTGGCTCGTCTTCCTCGTTGCGTAGTATAGTAAATATATCTATTAGGGTTGCTTCAGCGTCAAGTTCAAAGGTATATCTGTACAATTTGTCGGCTTCAAATGTTGCAGTTATTTCGTAACGAGCAACTACGCCACCTGCATTGAATATTAATGTCATTTTTTCGTTGATAGGTAATACAAGCATTTCAAACGTTGCAGACGTTGCATCGCTATTCTTCCGGTGCATAATTACCGACTGTTTTTCTTGAAAATTAGCATGTTTGCCATCAGCAAGCAGTAGCATCGCCTGCGTATACAATCCTTCAACTGTAACTGTCATAGCAGCAAACTCGGTTTCGGTAAGTTTACTCCCGGCTACCGATAATTCTATTTTTGCAAGCGTATGCCTAAAATTGAGGGCGCTTACCGAATCAGTAAACGACCGGTAATTTAGATTGTTTGAGTAAAGTACTTCTGTCGGAAGTCCCTCTTTTTGATTGGATAAATCTACAGGAATAGTGATGTCTTTACCCAAATTTGTACTATAAGGATGGTACGCAATGAAATCTACATAGTCTCTTTTAGGATAAATCATTTCCGGGTCGGAAATAAGTTTTCTATCTTTAATACTCATTTGTACATTATTGACTTTACGGTATACGGCATTACATTCTGTAAGCACCCGTCTATTGCGTTTCATAAATAATCCAACATCATCAGTTCCCAATTGATTATTTGACGCTTTCACAGTAGAATCATTTTTTATAATCAGGTTTACCGGTATGTTATCGGCAGGTTTGCTCCGTCGTTCAACTTTACATTTATATTCATGACACTTCCCATCATAGTATGTAATTTTGTATTCAGGATACCATGCCTTTAATATAAACCTTTTGGGAAATTCGCAACTGCATTGATAAGACATCACGCCCCAAAGAGAAAAAACGAATAATGAAATTAAGCTGCCTAATTTCCTGCCTTTTTTAGCATATATATTACGAAAAAAAGCAATAAAATTGAAAAAGTATTTTTTTATCACATGTTCTTTATTATCTATGTTATTGAATTGCGTAGGCTGTATATATTTTGCTTTTATTACGCTAAAAAAGTATCTGAATATAAAATATAGTATGTAAAATGTAAAGTGAAATAATGCAAAAAAAACAGTGTATTCTTTTAAATCATTATAAGCAAAAATTATTGGAATGATTAGAAATAGTATTAAAAGAACTTTTCTAATAATTAGTTTCTTAATTAAATAAAAAATAATACAAAAAGGGTAATAAATTATTGTCAATAAAAAAAATACGCCCCATAAAACTATTTCTTGGCTAAGGGTTATTCCTCCAAAAAATATCATTATTCCTAAATATGCGAAAAACATAACAATAGGGGGTAATATTGTCATGTATGAGATTATCTTTGTTATTAAAAACAAAAACATTTTAACCTTTGTTCTTCTATTTTTGGGCATGGTTTCGTAATTTTTTATTAATTCATTCTTATCAAAAATTCTTTAAATTCTATCGCTTCCGTATAATCTGGAAACAACTCAATCGCTTTGTTTACACTATCCATAGCATTGCTATATTCTTCTCTTTGATAGAAAAGTTCTGCAAGTTTCAAATATGAATATCTGTATTGAGGCGATATTTCAATGGCTTTTATATGTTCTTCAATGGCTTCTTTGTATAAGCCTAATTTTTCTGTGGCAATTCCACGCAAATAATAAGATTCATAATCATTTGGATTTATTTCAATTGCTTGGGAGCAATCCGAGAGTACTCCTGAAATATCATTAAGTTGATTTTTAATAAATGCTCGCTTGTAATACAAATTGCCGTCATTTACATTTATCTCAATAGCATGAGAATATGCTTCTATCGCGCCTTGCAGGTCATTATATACTTCGTGTTTTAAATCGCCAATACAGGCATAGGCTTCCCATTGATTTGGATTTATTTTAAGAACCTCTAAAAAATCACATAAAGCCTTGTCTGTAAATCCTAACCATCTATTCGCGTATCCTCTGAATAAAAGTGCATTTCCCGTTTGGTCATGCGTATTTTCAATAATTCTTGTACAAAGTGTAATGGCTTTGTTTAGATGCTTTTGACCTTCATAACCACCAATTAAACAACCAAGAAAATAGTGAGCGGCATAACTAAATGGACGTATTTCAATTGCTTTTCTAAAACTTTCAATTGCATCTTCTATGTTTCCATTGTTTTTTTGGTCTAATCCTGTTTTAATATAAATGTCTTCGTTCTCATTATCTGCCTCATTATTATATATTGACCAACCTTTTCTTTCTAAAATTTCGTAATTACATAATTGTGTGCCTGGATTATGTTCGAAAAATATAATTCCATCACAATCTCTTCTTGATATTAAACTTTCAAATAAATTATTTAATGCAGAACTAAAAAGTTGATTTTGACCACAGTCTACAACTTTAATTGATTTATTATTACTTAAATCTAACTGTTTTAATTTATTGTCGGTGCAATTCAAATTGGTTAATTTGTTACAATCATTCAAATTCAATTGTTCGATATTATTTGACAGACATTGCAGGCTTTCTAAAGACACACAGTTTTCCAAATTTATTTCGGTTAATTTGTTTAATACACATCGTAAAAATACTAACGAAGTGCAATTACTTAAATCTAATTGAGTTATTTGATTTTCGTCGCAGACTAAATGTGTTAATGCCGTACAGTCACTTAAATCTAAATGCGTTAGCTTATTTCCAACGCAAATCAAATTAGTTAACGAGAAGCAGCCTTTAAGATTTAATGAAGTTAATTGATTTTCATGGCAATACAATTCAACAAGAGATGTACAACCGCTTAAATCTAACGAAGTTATTTCATTTTGCGAACATTCTATAGTAGTCAACGTTGTACAGCCTTGAGCATTTAGCCCTTTTAAGCCATTATAACAACAGCTCAGGTCCTTTAACTCTAAATATCCGCTTACATCCAATCTATCAACCTGATTGTCATACCAACTTAAACCGGGAAATAATGTAGAATTTGGCGCTAACTTATAGAATTGACCGGAACAGTCTAAATCAGTAATTTTTTCGTGATTTTGCATAACTTCTATTAAACCCGAATTGATTAAATTTTCTTTAAGATTTTTACTATCCGAACAATCTGGATATATCTCAAGAACTTTGTTTAGATATTTCATCGTAAACTCATAATCCGCTATATTGTAATAAATTCCCGCTAAATTGTAAAAAGCCTGATAAGCATACTGTTCTGTTGGCTCATTTTCGATTACCTTCATAAAATCTTCAATAGCGGAGGCAATATCATTGATTTGTATTTTTGCACGAGCGCTGTAGAAATAATAAAGATACAGATAACTGTTGCCAAAATAAGAACCTTTTTCAATAGCCTTTGAATAATCTTTAATAGCTTCTGAAACATCATTGAGAGCCATTCTAACATGTCCTCGCCAGAAATATTCAAAATCGTTAAAGTCATCTGTTTCTATAGCATATGTATAATCTTGTAATGCGCCGTGAAGGTCATTAAATTTTTGAAATTTCAAATAGCCTCGGTTTCGTAAGGTGTCTCTATTTCGCTTTATAGCAATGGATTTTGAATAATCGCTGAGTGCATCCTCAAAATATCCTAATTCTTGATTAGCTCTGCCCCTAAGCATAAGTGCTTTAGCTTCATTTGGATTATTATTGATGATTTTTGTTGTTACTTCAACCACTTTAAGAAATTGTTCCTTCCAATCATTGCTATTGGTTTCGGTTATTTGTTGTAATTTTTCACCCCATAAACTATAGGCTAAATAATTGTTTGGCGCTATTCTAACTGCCTCTTTAAATTCGGCTATTGCTCCGTCTATTTCGTCATTATCCCATTTTAGTGCTGCCATTAAAAGATGCGTCTTAGAATATTTCATCCTGTCTTCTTCAATATCAACAAAAAAGTCATTCATTGCTAAGGCTATTTCTGAAAGAGAAATCAATATTCCAAACGAATGTAGTGGATAGTTGTGATTACCTGTATGATAGTCAAACTCAACTATCTGAACTCTTTTATGTTCGTCTAATTTGCTCTTTTTTATATCATCGGGTTTGACATATTTATCAAATATCTCATACCTATTGAGCAAACGATAGCCGGGAGGAATAAACAGAGCTTTGTCACCCGTTCTGTACAACCCTTTTTTTACTACAATTTTTCCTTTGAATTCATCTAATGATGCCAACTCTACTGTATCCGAGACATAATCATCCTTAAATAAAGGCGTAAGATGCCTTATTGTTACAATTTGACACTCTGAATCAAGGTTTTTACTTTCTCTTTGACCTTTATCTGTATATTTGCCTGCAAAATAGATAAATATACCTATCACTAATATTAATCCAAATCCAATTCCAATATTTTCAATCAAAATACTAATCATATTTACTTATTATTAAATTCTACATATTAAAATCCATCCTAATTTATAACTTTCTTCGTAAGTGTAAGGTGAAAGACGTCGTAACATCGGATAAAATGACGATTCATAAATTTCTTCCCCCGGACATACTGCTACATACCACCAAACTCGACCCAATGAATCTATCTTTTCCGATAAAGCATAGCCTACAGATCCTGATTTTACTTTACCTAAACTATTACCAATTCGATCTTCACAAATGAAGAACCAAGCCATTGTATCGTTTACAGCGGTTGTGAGCCGAATATCATACATATCATTCAAAAATTCAAATTTCCGCGGTTTTTCAAAATAATAGTTTGGAAACTCCCGGTATTCTTCCATCCGAGGATAAATAAATAGTGATTGACTTACTAAATTTATCTTTGGAAGTTCCGAAGTATAATCGACTGTATAAATTTTTTGTTTTTCAACTTCTTCACAACAACAACCATATTCATAAACATACAGTTTATGCACTCTTCCATCTTCAAATTCTAATTTGTGGAAAAAGGAATGACCCCAAAATATCTCTTCAAAATCTTTGCCTGTATTAATGTAAATTACAATTGGAGATGGTTCATATAAATATCCTTGAAAAATGACATCGTCTAAACCATCATTATTAAAATCCATAATGTGTATATGCTCCTCTATCATTGGTAACGACCAATTGTAATTTTCTATAAAATAGATTAGACGTTCCGGCAGATTTCTCAAAAAACTTGACGTTACATTTCTGTTTTGTTTTTCGATACTTGCCCAGTTAAACTCTCGTTCTAACGGAAAAAACAAATCAATTTGTGAGGTTTCAGTTTCCGAAAATGCAATTTCGATAATATCATGGCATTGGTCTTCAAAACCAAACTTTTGGATTTTAGGAAGAATTATGCTCTTGAAAATCAATGCGATTATTACAATCGCTACACTGCTGACTAAAATTATTTTATACGTTTTTGCTTTCATATATCGTTCTAATTATTATTATGTTATTTACTCAAAGAAACCTGAAATTAAGTTTAATACTGCCCATATGCCCCATCCTTTCGCAACTTTCATACCCTTTGCCTCCGCCTCTGCCTGTTCTCTCGCTAATTGTTCGGCATATTTTTTTTGTTTACTTTTGATATCCAAATTTTCTAAAATATACCCTCTATCTATCAATAGTTTAGGCGCAAGTATCCTGTCTATTTCTCCCCATTCGTTAGTTTTTACCAATATTTCTATCAGTTCCTCGTCCGAAAAACCAAACAAATAGTAATTCGGGTCTAAATCTTCGACTTTTATTTCGGTTGCCTGCAATAAGAGTTCGTCTGCCCTATCAAAATCGTCCTGACAAATTTTTACCAAAAATTCTTTTTCGGTTAAAAGTGAACCTAATACGACAGGATTTTTGTCATATTCTTCCAACTTGTATTCAATACCTATCTTTTCCAACATTTCCATACAGCGTAGAACGTTTTGCCAACTGTCGTACCTACGAAATGGGATTAATGATTCTTCTATTTTTGTCATATTATTCAAAATTATTCATTTCCAGAAATTGATTGTGCTATTATTTTATGTATTTCAGTCAAGTCCATTTCAGGATATTTTGCAGTCATTTCTGCTGCCCTCGCAATTATTGCATATCGTGTACACTCGTGAATAATTGGGTGATAATGATGCACGTATGGCAAAAACAATTCTTTTTCAGCCCTTTCGTATTTTATTGGGTCAGAAAATATTTCGTTTATTGAATTGTTTGGGAAGTTTTTGACAATATCAAACATAGTCATTTCCCGCAAACTGCCGCAATTGTTAAGTCCTACTGCATACAAACATGTACGGACTTTACCGTCAGGTGATACATACAATTTTGTGGGGCGATAGAATCCTTTTTTGTTACAATATGACTTGTTCGATTGTTTAGAAAACGTTTCTTTGTCAATTTTTGCGCCACCGCCAATATCTACCATTTCCATAACCGCTGGTATCATATAATTAAGTTTGCCGCAGCAATCATTACTCAACGAAGATATTAATGTCTTTATCTCGTTTGTGTCCATACCTGTAAATATCAATTGGTACGCCATGGCTGCCTCCTCGCATAACTTTATTGATGAAATAAGATTTTCCATATTTTTGGAAGATATAAGTCGCAAATCGCAACTAAATGCAAAAAGTCCTAATCCCAACGATTTTATATGATATACAAAGTCGCGGGCAGTAGAAAAACACTGTTTTCCAATACTGAAATTTGTTTCGTTTGCCCACCATGAATTTGTATTCAAGCGGGATGTGAAGCCAATTGATTGTGTATATTCCAGAATTTCAAAAATGTCGTCTCTATTGCCTAATATTTCGCCGCCTACAAAATTAATACAGAGAGAGATAAATCCACTTTTATGTAAATCAAAAATCGCAGTTTTTACCTCTTCTGTAGATAATTCAATAATTGGCTGCTTTTTGAGATTCTTTTGAAAACAATGTATGCAATTGTATGAACACTTGTAAGTCAACTGAAAACTTACATAATTCAAATATTGCAATGTCGATTTTGTTGGGGTTTTTATACTCTTTTGGGATGTTATTACTTCGCTCCGATTAGCATTATTAGGAGCATTTAACTTATCATCAATAAACTTAAAAAGATTCATTGTCTCTTTAAGCGTATCTCTAACTTCTAATTTGTGAGCATTAAACCCCTCTTTTTTAACATAAAGAACAGTTTCACTTTTGTCGTCATTTACTACGCAATGGTAACTGATACCATGCCTTGCGAGTAAATTAACAAATTCTATCATGAACCTATTTTCCTGCCAATTGCCTTTAATTACGAGTACTTTATCCATATTATTGAAATGATTGATTCGTTAAATTATTACTTACACCATACCTGTAATGACCTATTATTCTCCAGTTAAACAGGCAATTATTAAGATTTTGACCACAACAAATATTATGTAGGACATAATGTGTATTTTCATTACTGCCTTGTACGGATCTGTTTGATACTATTCCTATATGCAAAATGCCGCCTCCTAAATCCCAACAAACGATATTACCCGGTTTATAATCTTCAGGTTTGTCGGTAATCGGCAAAACTTCTCCATGTCTTGAAAAGTATTTCATCAGGTTAGGCACTCTTCTATGGTCTATGTTTGTATCGGGAGCCTTAAGACCCCATCTATTGGGGTATAGGTTAAAATTTGCCTTCATATCCTCGTGGACTTCCTTTTGCAAATCAATCCCTAACCTTCTGTAGACCCTGACTATAACGTCTGTGCAAACGCCTCTATCTGGATCAACATCGCCGCCGGGGTACCTGATTCTGACATAAGCAGGGTCATATCTGACATTTTGGTCTACCTCGTCAAGAATAGCAAGTTCAAGATATGTTTGGCTCGCTTCGGGGTATATTACATCGCGAGGCGTCGGAGTTCTCTCCTGATATTCTTCAAGATATTCACTGTCTTTAAAATTTGTCTTTTCAACTTGAAAATAAATTTCATTTTTGACTATTGTGGTATCGCTGAAATACCTGATAATCAACCAACCTATTGCTACTAATACTGCTCCGATTAAAACTATCTTATACGCTTTTGCTTTCATATATTATTCTAATTAATTAACTTTGATTTGAATACGGCTTTATTATTATTGAAATAATTTCTGAATACTAAAAAAAGTATGTAATATGCTGAAAGGGATAATCCGAACAACAAGGTTATATCTAATTCATACCCAGAATTATGAAAAATTAATGTTGTCGGGGCTACTAAATATGCAAATAAAAGCCATTTTCTAATGATTGTTTTTCTTATCAAAAAGAAAAGGATACAAAATAAGTAATAAAATATGGTAAGCCAAACAGATAAACCCACAAAACCCAGTAAAGAGACTTCATCTTCAATAAATAAAAAGTATACAAGCGTTACTAAATAAATCAATAAAATTACAATTACTGGCACAAACAGAACATATGCGATAATTTGCATTGTATAAAATAATAACTTTTTCAAAGACATTTTTATCTTTTTTTCTGTACATTTTGACGAAATTTCAATATGTGTTTCGTTGTTCCTTCCGATTTTTATTTCTTCAAAACTATTCATTTTATTACTTATTTGCTGCATAATTTTTAATTATTTTTTATTATATAACGAGACGATGAATAACCTTGAGATTTGAGTTCTTTAATCCTGTTTTCCGCAAAATTATCAAAATTTTCAGGTAAACTATCTATGTCATCTGCGTTATTCATCAATTTTTCAAACCAAAACAGAGCCGCATTCCCATCTATTTCAACTCCATAGCCTTTTTCATAACAAATCGCCAAATTATATTGCGCTAATGCTATGCCTTGCTCTGCTGCTTTTTTGTACCAATGCGCTGCTTCAGTTAAATTTGGTGTTACGCCATCTACACCGTAATTAATGTTTCCCAGAGCAAGTTGTGCTACGGCTAATCCGTATTCGGCTGCCTTTCGATACCAGAATATTGCTTGCATTGGGTCTTTTTCAATTCCTAATCCATAATAATAACAATCCCCAAGATAATATTGTGCCCATGGATGTTCCTGTTCTGCTGCTTTTTCATACCATAATACTGCCTGTTTATAATCTTTTTCATTATACCAATACGCTCCATAATCAAGTTCCGCCTCTGCAAAACCATGTTCTGCAGCCAGTCTTAACCAGTATAATGCTTGTGTAAAATCTTTTGGAACACCCAAGCCTTGTGCATAATAATTTGCCATTTCATATTGCGCGTTAGGGTCTCCTTGCTTTGCAGCCTCGCGATACCAATATGCTGCTTGTTCAAAATCTTGCGGAACTCCGTAACCAATAGCATACAACCTGCCTAATCTGTTTTGTGCCATCATCTCTCCCTGTTCTGCCGCCTTACGATACCAAAATATGGCTTGCGTTATATCTTGAGGAACTACAAAACCATTGTGGTAAGCATTACCCATATCAAACTGCGCATTCGGTTGTCCCTGTTCTGCTGCCTTGCGAAACCAGAAAACGGCTTGCTCAACGTCTTCTGCAATGCCTTCTCCATAGAGATAGTTTTGTCCCAACTTAAACTGCGCCAATGGAAGTCCCTGTTCTGCTGCCTTGCGATACCAAAAAATAGCTTGCTCTAAATCAATATCAACGCCCAAGCCAAATTCATAACAACATCCTAACTCATGTTGAGCAGCCATATCGCCTTGTGCAGCCGCTTCACGATATTTGTCTGCTGTTTTTGATTTTTGAGCACAAGTTGATAATGAAAAACATAGGACGACCAATACAACTATAATACTATTTTTTTGCGCTCTAACAAAGGACCTCAAACCGTCTTTACCTTGATTTGTTTGCATATTATTTTTATTTTTTTTTATTATTAACTATATTTTATTGTATATTTTATATTTTACATTTTATATTAATATTTACCATAGCGTATTTTTGCTTTTCTTGATCCCTTGGTTATTGTAAAATAAAAGTACGAGTCTCTACTGTGCAGAAAATATTCTCCAAAGTCAGTATTTCGTACATACCTATATTCATCCACATCTTTATCGGTATTTTTAAACCAACAACGATCAATGCTCTCTAAACTATAATAAAAGAAACTTGAAGTTTCGCAAGGTTCTTGAGGAATAGGCAACACACAAATACTATCAAGCATATTGAATAATTTGTCGCTTGGCAGTTTGCGAAATCTAATTTTAGTGTGAATTTCATACTCAAAATCGAAGTATCTCAAATGAACAAGTTGAGAGGAAATAACTCTAAATTTAGGTATTTCTACGCCTATTATCTTTTGTATTCCTTCTCTGTCTTCAAATTCTTTTACTCGATACAAAATTGAATGTGAAGATACTATAAGAGATATGCCTAAAGCAATAAATATGCAGAATGACAAAATTATTGTTAAACACCCAAATTTCCATCTCTTTTTTACCAATTGATAAATTACAGAAACAATCAAAAATATTATAGATAAATACAATAACAATTTGTTTGTTAAAAAAAAGGAAGAAACGAAGAAAACAATTAATGCTATTGTTGAAAAAACTATTGGTTTCCACCACTTGTCAAAACAGTATGATAATATTCTATTCATCATTTTTTTATTAATCTTCATATTTCCATAATATTTCAAAAAACAAACGACCATCTAAATAGTCCATAACTTCAATGACAAAATCATGATGTTCACATTCCCACCCAGTATCGCTTATTTTTACAAATTTATTATCAAATAATTTTACCCATTCTGAATAACAATTACTATCAAAAGGGAATATACCCAATATTACACATTCATTATCAGGATTAAAAGCGTATGTAAATGTTGTTCTTATTGTTTCATCTATACATACTAACGCGGGAAATTTGTCTTCATCATTCATTAATTCCATTGGCAGAGCGCTATTTGCCGCTTTGATTTCTTCTTGCGTACTTCCCAGATGATACCGAGAAATATAAGCCGCCTTTGTGTAATATGAAATATCGGCTTTTTTATCAGATAGTGTTATATCAATCAAAATTGTAGGATCAAATTCTTGCAAAATTTTATCTTCCAAATTCAACAAATATGTTGTATCTGCATGTGTGGTTGTTATTCTGATTTTGTAAAACCAGTTGCCTGCTTCAAATAGCGAAAGGTAGCCCATGCCTCCATATTCAGTTGAAAAAACGGCTCTATATCCGTTGCAAAAATATTTTTCGCCATCATGTTGAGCGTAATACTCTGAAGGTGAAGCCCGCCCGCTTCTAACATCGGATATTTCGTTCAACGATTTTTGGTATTCATACATAATACGAGCATCAAAATCAAATCCGGCAGGATACACAAATAAAGAAAAACGTGTAAAACCCTCATAATTATCTTTTTCATAGTGACCGCCTATGTTTTGATTTTTTTTGTCATAAGACAAAATGCTTTCACGATGATATTCGCCAAAAAGGACATTTGGAAAAGTCATTTGCGTTGGCGAATGTGTGTAACTTCGTCTCGCTTTTATCAGTTTGGGCTTCTTCCTTTGCTGCCCATTTACAACACTATCGCCACATGATGTGAGTAAGCAACAAAGCACAAATGTCAATATTGCTATTTTTTTCATCTTATCTATTACTGCGCTTTGAGTGGCAGCGACTACAACTGTTTTGTACATAACTATTTGATTTATAAAATTATTTGAATTATTTATTATCTTATATGCTTTCATTTGTCGTTCAACTATGATTGATTAACCCTCTGAAAAACTGAATGACGCCAAAAACTATAGCGCCCCAAAAGATATATCCTAAATCTGCCACAGTAGCAATAGTACCTCCTATGAACCACAAGGCGCCGAACAACATATCTTTAGCCGCGCGTTCTTTACGAGAGGTTATAAAACTATCAACAACATCTTCTGCATTTTCTTTGTCTATACCTTTGTTAACCAACGCATTTATTACTTCTTCCCTGTTCCGCTTTTCTTTAAAGAGAAGATTATGGGCAAAATCATAAATATATTTGATAAATTCCTCATCCGGCGGCTCTAAATCAGACGCCGCCTCAACTGGTATTGTTGGAACAGGCTGCCCTAAACAATCGGTTTGCTGACCAAAAATACCTTCTATTGAGTGTTTATAGCCAACGGTATCAACGTAAAAGTTTCTTTTCTTCAATTCATTTATCACTAATTCATTGAACTTGGCGTTATACATTTTTGAATGTTCATTGTAGCCAACTAATTCCTCTGTGGTTTTTCGACTAAAAAAAACATCGTACGAATTAATATTTCGCACTTCTTTTAACTCTTTTCTTACAGCCTCAACAAATTCAGGATTAAACTCCTGCATATTTGTAAGAATTACTACGAGTTCTTCATAGCTCTTTCCTTTTATTATTTCTTCAAATTTATTCATTATTTCCTCTTTTTTTAATTTCCTGAATATATGCAAGTTCTCTTATTGCAAAATCTTCATCCATATCATTTTCCAATATTTTTTTTAATATTGTTTCTGCTTCCTCTAATTTACCCTTGTCAATGTAAATATAAGCGATTCGACGTAATAAAAAATTGTAATAAAAATGAAAACTATCATACCAATCTAACCATTCAGGATGTTCAATTTTTGAAAGACGCTCTATTTCGCCTTCGACGATATAAATTGCTCTAAAATCCTTTTTGTTAGCAAGGCAATTAATATATTCCATTTTGAATTTTATAACATCAAATCGCCAAACTATTTCAAGATAATAGAGCGCTTTTTCATAAAGTTCCAGTTCACTGTAACAAAATCCTAATTGATAGCAAGATTCGAAAAATGCTCTTTCTTCTTCTTCAGAAATTTTTTCTTTATTCCATTTTTCCTGCAATATATCATATACTTTTGAAAAATAGAGAATTGCGTCCCAAAAACGTTTTTCCTCTAATGCCTTTCCGCCCCAATAGTAATCTTTTCCTATGTCGGGAATAAGCGCTTCACACAAAAAACTCTCTCTTACAGTCAATTGTTCCCATTTATTTCTTTTGATTTTTTCTATTGTTTCAAAATGTAAATATTCATATTCTGCCTTTTTTTGATTAGAAGTTGTTGTATCAAAAGCAAATGTCACGCTCAAGGCTTTTGGCTGTAATTTTTCCCAATTGCCAGCCGAATATTTATGTTTTTCTAAAGCCATAGGCGACATACAAATAGTTGCACAAATATAGAAGGACGATATAATTTCGCTATTTAAACTTCCGCCTTGCTGTTTGCTCAAATGAATTGTGATTGTACCAAATCTTCTATTTATCGACCGGTCTTTGTCTTCATCTTCATTATCTCTAAACGGGTCTTTATAAGCAACTATCAAAACAACCTTTCCGTCTTTATATTCATAGCCCGCCTCTGTATGTTCTATCAAATGAGAACATAAATCATAAGCCCATATATCTTTTCGATTTTTTATCAATTCGCCAACGCCGTTTTGATAATCAGAAACTACATATAAATCAGATAGTTCTTCCTCCCTAACATCTAATGCTTTGTGTAGCAACATTCCCAACGTTACTTTATTTTCCGGACTTGCTCTCATTTGATATTCTTCGGGTTGGTGATTAAATTCAGCCTCGCCCCTAATACCGTGCCATTTACACAAATTTTCAACAAGTTCTTGAGTAGGATTAAGTTTGGAAGATGTATCTTCTTCATTCTCCAATCGCTTTTGTTTGTTCTTTTTCTTATTGGAAAAAAAACTTATTCCTCCTACTATTACTAACGCTATAAAAGCCACTGTTCCAATTATTTCCATTTGTTTTTATTTTATTTCTGCCTCCAACAACCCTCCATCAATCTTTATCGCCTCAAACTTGGGCAACTCTGCAATATCTAAATATTGCTTCGTAATCCTCTCTAACAGCGTTTCGGTGATGATGTCCTGTTCAAGATACTGCTCAAAATCGGGATGTTTTTCCAAAATCTTTTCATCGCTGATTTTCAGACGATGACGAATGGTTTTGAAAAATTTTACTTCGGAATACATTACTACGTCGTCAGCCTTAATCGTCTGAATGGCAATGTCGATAAGTTGCGCTTCCTCGTCTTCGGTTAGCGACGATGTTTTCAATAAATGTAGGTAAGCGGTCATAAATTCCTTTCCCCCTTTGTTGAGTTTGTCGATGAGCAGGTTTGCTTCCGTTTGAAAGTCAAATCCTTCAAACATAGGCAGTTTTGCGCACATCGAATTTAACAGGGCGACTTCGCGCTTGTCGATGTCGCCATCGCAGGTCATACAGCAGAAAGCAGTATGAAACAATAGATTACTGAACGATTTTTGATTTTCGATTTTTGATTTTTGATTACCCATTTTTTGATTTTCGATTTTTGATTTTTGATTACTCATTATATTTGTTATTATATTTTATTATTTTATTTATGAAAACTGAAAACTATTTAAATCCTATTTTACGGCGTTCTTTTTTATGTTCGCTATTTTCGCTGTTCATTTTGGCTTTTATAGCGTCATACTTTTGCAATTCCGGCATCGAAACAGACGGTTTTGTCGATTTTATGACTTCTTCAAGAAGTTTCATCGTTATTCTTGATTTCGACCTCAACGCCACGCGGGCGGCTTCATTCACTAAAAATTCAATATCAGACGAAACGTAATTTGTCGTTATATTGGCAAGATGAGCGTAGTCAATGCCGAAGTCTAACGGTCTGTTTTTGAGATACATTTCAAACATCGCCTTTCGCGCATCGAAATCTGGCGGCGACAAATAGAATTTTTTGTCTAAACGCCCCGCCCGCAACATCGCAGGGTCTATCATGTCGGGATAGTTGGTGGCGCCGATTATAAATATGCCCTTTTCGCCCGTTCTGTCCATCTGCGCAAGCATTTCATTAACTGCGCTTTTCGACATTTCGTGAGCGTTGCCATCGCGGTTGGGCAACAGTTCATTTATTTCATCAATGAAAATAATGGTAGGCGCGTTCTTTTCAGCGTCTTTAAACATTTTGGCAATATTTTCCTGTGTGGCGTTCACATATCTGCTTTTCAACGACGAGGGCGTCATTATCATAAAGTTGAAACCTACCTCTTCGGCAAAATGCTTGGCAAAAAATGTTTTTCCGCAACCCGGAGGACCATACAATAACATGCCATTAGGTATCGTAACTCCGTATTTTTCATACTCTTCGGGATTATGCAAGGCGTCTATCACATCCAATTTCAACTGTGCCTTCAACTCACACATTCCGGCAATAGCGGCAAATCCTTTGCGTTTTGATTTTTGTGGCGACGTTTTTTTGTCGGTAGGATTATCGATAGGGCTAACACGCGAATTATCAGTAGGGCAAACACGCAGGTTTGCCCGTACGTCGTTGATATCGATTTCGCCGTTCATGGCTTGTATAAATTCGTTGGCTGATTGAAAACGGTTTTCGGGGGCGTGTTGTAATGATTTTTTAACGATTAGTGGTATACTGGCGTCAAAATCCA
>Ga0099364_10005382_pt1 | contig 19019 bp, 24 predicted proteins | sample TergutTh196P3_FD_73070 | JGI IMG/M metagenome (GOLD analysis project Ga0099364, IMG submission 73070) | Microcerotermes parvus P3 segment gut microbial communities from Pointe-Noire, Republic of the Congo - Th196 P3 | ecosystem: Host-associated > Arthropoda: Insects > Digestive system > Gut ...
AAAAGGCAACAACCCCATAGGCAGGCAGCGCCAGCCCGGAGGGCAGCGCGCCTGGGGCAGAGGAAACTTGCGGGGAATTTGCTTCCGGAGCCTTGCTACCTTTGTTAGGCTAAAGCCTAAAACCTTTATCCGCGGTCTCCTCCAGCAGGAATCCGCAAAATGTTTCCTCTGCCCCAGGCGCGCTGCCCTCCGGGCTGGCGCTGCCCGCCTATGAGATCGTTTAAGGATGGGTTAATTTTGGGTGGGGGCTGAGAAAACTTGCGGGGAATTTGCTTCCGGAGTCTTGCTGCATTGCTCTCGATATATTCCGGTGATTGTTCCATCTTGCACGGTTGACACATTTTAGCCATTTCAATACAGTGAAAACACATGGGGCTGTAGCTCAGTTGGCTAGAGCGCTTGAATGGCATTCAAGAGGTCAGGGGTTCAATTCCCCTTAGCTCCAAAAGAAGTAATACAGCGTCAAAATTTTTAAACTACGGAAAAATTCTAAAATACCATAGTCCTAGGAGCTAAGGGGAATTGAAACTTTTTTGCGGCCCTATTTTGGGGCGAGACTCGCAGCCCCAAAATAGGGTAAACGCGCATGGACGCGCGTTTAGCAAAAAAGACGGCCCGGAACCCTGAGGCAGGAGGCCGAAGGGTGGAGGGCAATTCCCCTTAGCTCCAAAAGAAATCCTACAACAGCTAAAATTTATAGCTACGACTATATTCCAGCAAAAATTAAAACCTTCAGGAGCTAAGGGGAATTGAAACGGAGTGCCGTGCCCCGAAAAGGCATCGCCTTTGAGGGGTTGAGGCGCAGGACGCGCCGAAAGGCACGTAGGCGGCCCGGAAGGAGCAAACAGGAAGTTTGCGACTGGAGGGCAATTCCCCTTAGCTCCAAAGACGTAATACAGCGTCAAAATTCTTCAACTACGGAAAAATTCTAAAAAACCATAGCTCCAGGAACATAATTCTTTACTACAGAAGGGATTTTCCGGTCTTTACGATCAAAAGAATAGACAATACGATCTCTTGCAAGTACCACCTAACTATCCTAAAATGACAACAGGAACAAATATGGAAGCAGTAACCCAGATACTTGAAGCTGAAGACCTTATACCAATAATGCACATTCCTTCAGAAATGCGGCACAGCCGTCTTGAAGTAACCCTGCGTCCCATTGGAAAAACATCGGCAAGCGAAAATGAAGCTCAGAATATCAATCCGGAAATCATGCAGAAATTCCTGAAAGCTGCTGAAACAGGCGAGGCAAAAGAACGCCTTAAAAAGAAACTTGCAGAAGGAACACAATTTGACTTTGATGCGGTAAAACTTATTGATGGAACCATGACAGAAACTGACTGGCAAAACCTGTATTCGCTTCAAAAACAAGCATGGTTAAATATGGCAGTAAAAAAGGCCGAAAATTAGATGGCTAAAACAAAGCCTGTTATCCTTGATACCAACGCTGTCATTCATTTTGTACTGGCTTACGATATGTCAAGATTCAAGATTGTAGCCAAAACTTTGAATAACAACCAATGTTATGTTCCTACAGAGGTAATTGCAGAAGTTGTTTATATTCTTGACGGTAAGTTCAAAATCGACCATCAAACCATAGTCGCAAAATTAGAAGATTTTATTGCCATTCAGGATAACCTTGTATCTGAAGTTAACGCTATCACTTTTGGCTTAAACCTATACGCTTCATCGTTCACAGGTATTGGCTTGTGTGCATAGGGTGTAGTAGAATATTGTATGCCCTTGTCCTGGAACGAGATCGACGATGACAACCAGCGACTGGCGTTTTTGTTTGAGCTTTACCAAAAGTTGTCAGGGGAGCTGTCTGTGGAGGGGAAGAGGGGGAGGAATGCCTGATATTTTAACTTCTGAAAATATAATACTATTAACTATTGCTATTATAAGTTTCCTTGGTAATATTATTCAATTCATTATTAATCGTGAAAATCACAAGAAAGATATATTAATTGATAGAAAGTATGAAGCGTACTCCGATTTCATGAAAAAGATGGACGATATTATGAATCATATATGGCAATCAAGAGTCCGTTAGTCATTTAGAAATTTATCTTTGTGGAGGCTAAAACATGAGTAAACAAGAATTTATGGAAATATTAAAGTGTGAATGCGGATGCTCAATGCTGGTTGTTGAGAAAACAATATGGGAAGATGGTGATATGGACTTCGATATTTCAATTCAAGATTCCCGCTACGATCATAATTATACAACATTATGGGGTAGGATCAAAAGTTCAATGAAAGTTCTTTTTGGAAAACCAGTCTATTACAGTGATGTATATATCAATAAACCGGAAGACTTTAAAAATTTTATTGAAAAATTAAACAGATTATGTGAAGGGGGAAAAAATGAAGAGTAAACTGTTAGGGAGCTTACCATGACACCAAAGAATATAAAAACCACTCAATACATAACCGATATAAAACAAATCATCACAACCGCTAGAACCAAAGCCTATAACGCAGTCAATACCGCTATGGTTGAAGAATACTGGCTAATATGCCAAAGAATCGTAGATGAAGAACAGCAGAACAAGCATCAGGTGGAACATGGACGACTAGGACAGAAATATCTAAGGAACAATAAATGAGCAAAAAGAAAAAAAATGAAATCACCATCCGCAGCTCGGCAGCCGAATATTTAACATTTGTGGCAGCTACAGGCGATGATGAAAAAAGCGTTGAAATGCGCTACGAAGATGAAAATATCTGGCTGACGCAAAAAATGATGGCGGAACTTTACAATGTTGACGTAAGAACTATAAACGAACATATTCAAAGAATTTTTACTGATCTCGAATTGTCCGAAGAGTTAACTATCCGGAATTTCCGGATAGTTCAGCTTGAAGGCTCACGGCAGGTTGAACGGGATATAAAACATTATAGCCTTCAAATGATTATAGCTATTGGCTTCAAAGTCAACAACGATCGCGCGGTACAATTTCGCAAATGGGCTAACCAAATTGTCAAAGATTATACTATTCAGGGCTGGACAATGGATGTAGACAGGCTCAAAAAAGGGCATATGTTTACAGACGATTACTTTGATCGCCAATTGGCATATATTCGAGAAATACGCCTGTCGGAACGAAGGTTCTACCAAAAAATTACCGACATTTATGCAACCTCATTTGATTATGACAAGGATTCAAAAACCACCAGGGCGTTTTTCAAGCTGGTTCAGAATAAAATGCATTGGGCAGCTCACAGGCATACAGCCGCTGAATTGATTGTAGCGCGGGCTAATGCAGAAAAAGAATGCATGGGACTAACTACATGGGAATCTGCTCCTTATGGAAAAATAATTAAAACAGATGTATCCATTGCAAAAAATTATCTGAATGAAGAAGAAATGAATTATCTTGAACGCATCGTATCTATGTATCTTGATTTTGCAGAGCTTCAAGCCACGCGAAAAATACCAATGTCTATGGAAGATTGGGCAAAACGACTGGACGGCTTTTTAGAATTTAACGGCAATGAAATACTAACCGATGCAGGGAAAATATCACATGAACAGGCGAAACTACACGCCGAAACAGAGTTCGAAAAATACCGCATTGTACAGGATAGGCTTTTTGAAAGCGATTTTGACAGGTTTGTAAAGCTTGAGAACATAGCAGAGAAGAAAAAAAGGGGGGCTAAAACATGAGCAAACATACAGTGATATATATCGAATACATTGAAATTAACAAAAATTTCGTTGAAAGAATGAAAAGTCTTTATGAAGATATATAATATGAGGAGTAACTCGTTAATGAAAGACGCTGTTTTTTTAATGAAGCTTAGAAAGGCAATTCCCCTTAGCTCCAGACCTTTGACAGTGACCTGAAAAAAGAACTGGCGGAGCAGGTTTTTGTTTCTTAAAACTATAAACTATGAGAAAAACTGTGAGAAAAAACCTGATCATCTGTTAAAGTTATTTACCATGTTCAATATTTCTTACACTTGGCGTTAATATCATCATAATTCCAAGCAAAGAAATTATCCCGCCTGAAATAATAAACCAGACATTAAATCCTGTCATATCCGCGAAAGTACCAGTGAATACAAGGCCAAGAAGCATGGCGAAAGACATAAGGCTTCCGTAAAGGCCAAATACCCTGCCCAGGTATTCCGGCGGTATTCTTTCCTGCATTAAGGCAGTCTGCGGCCCTGAATAGAACGGCGAAGAAAAGCCTATAAGAAAAGAAAACAACGCAAAAAACACAAAGCCATTTTTGGGGAGAAAACCCGATGTTAAAATGCTGATGCCAATCAAGCACATTGACAGGCTCATTGAAAGGCCACGGTTCTTAAAGCCTCCCCATACGCCAAGCAAAGCTCCGCCAAGCAGCATACCTACAGCAAAAACTACTTCAATAATTGAAGCTTGAGTTGTTGTGCCTCCGAAATAATCTATGCTCATTAAAGGGAAAAGTGCATTGACAGGTGAGTATAAAATTGACAGCCCAACACCGTACCATAACAGAATGAACAGCCCTTTATTTCCGCTGATGATTGTATAGCCTTCCCAAATTTCAGCTAAAAGGCTGGTCGGTTTATCGTGTGCAGAATTTTCTTTAAACTTCTGCGGCTCATTGATTTTAACCAGAGCAACCGTTATTGATGCAACCACAGCTCCCGCAACATCAAGAGCTACCATACCGCCCACTCCCCACAATGGGTACAGCATTGCCGCAATAGAAGCGCCCGCTATATAGCCGAGGGTTTGCACCGTTTGCGTGTAACCTGCACATTTCGTCAAATGCTCTTCCGGCACGATAAGCGGGGTAACAGCACTGATTGCCGGTGTGTGAAATGCCGTCCCTATGCTCCGCAAAAAAAGTACCAGTAAGACAAGCCATATGGGAAGTTGCGCATTCTGTGGTGCAGAATGCGTAGCAAAAACGGTAAAGATTACCAATGAAAGGCTAATCAGTGCGATATACAAGTCAGCGCCAATCATTGACAGCTTTCTATTCCATCGGTCAACAAGCGCACCTGCAAAAATACCTATTATTGCCATTGGCAGAAACCCCGCCAAAGATGCAAGGGATAAAATCATCGCCGAATTGGTAACTATAGCCAGATGCCAAATAAGCGCCATCTGCAAAATTGCGCTGGTAAAGAATGATACAGCCTGACCAGACCATATAGTAAAAAATTTGAGTTTCCAGTTCATATTTGTCTCCAGTATTACAAAATTCGTTTTTTTGCGGGTAAGCGAGTTAGTGTAATACGGACTACTACCCCAAAGGGTTATTACCGCAGGAACTGGCTGGAATATGTCAGAAGTAGAGGAAAAATTTGGATCTTCCTGGCTTAGTAAATAATATCTTAATGCGACAATTAGTTTTGATGCCGGACGAAAAGGCTTTGCCACCAGAGGCAAAGCAGAAGAAGGGCGTCTTTCTTACGAAGAAGGTATTTCCGATGCATTAGCAGTTTTTAAGGAAACCCAAACCGCCGCCGACCCCAAGCCCTTATCCTTGCAGAGTATACATTTTTAACACAGGAACTGGAATTTTGCCATGAGACCGATAAAAACAGCCGGAATAGTCTTACCCAGGCAATACAAAGTTTTGATGACGCTTTTATTGTGCTGGAAGTTGTAGAGGATAAAGCCCTTTATCACGCTGTTGATAAATCTCATCCCCGGCATAAAGATTACCGTGTTAGCGGCTTCCCAAAAGACTCATTTCATGTTGCGCTTGGATCCCATAAGACCCGCATTAAAAATATGCTCCGCACTCCCGGAGTTGACCCAATAGAAAAAGCCTTACTCGAACAGCGGCTTGCAAATCTCTCCACAGCACAGGGCGGGTATGTGGAGAAGCAGAAAAAAGCACTCGGTAGTAATTAAGGGAGTATTCCGGATATATCCGGTTTTTTAAGAAAAATGAAAAAAGACGGCCTATATAACAATTGGAATAGTAATAGTAAAACTTGTCCCCTTATCTTTCTCCGAAGATACAGAAATCGACCAACCGTGATAATCAACCACCCACTTGACCACCGCCAGCCCTAGACCCATACCCTGTTCCCGGCGAGAAGGGCTACCCCGATAGAACATATCAAACACATGAGGGAGAGCTTCTTTTTCTATCCCCGGGCCATTATCACTAATCGTTAGTTCTACATTATTATTAACCATAATTGCCGTAAATCTGATAATTGAGCCATCTGACGTATGTCGAACAGCGTTATTTATCAAATTTTCCAAGAGATATTATATGAAATAAGAAAAAGTAAATTCATTATAGCGGAATTGACCGGGCATAATAACCGTGCTTATTATGAAGCTAGCTATGCTGCAGGTCTAGGACGAGTAATATTTTTAATGATTATCGGTAAAGGCATAACTGAGATTAACATTTTAGATACTAACATTATGTAACAAGCAATAAAAACAACTCCGTTTATTTTTTGGAAAAAAAATATATATATTGATACAGCCTTTTTCCAACATAAATATTTATGCCGCCATAAACAGAAAATGTTAATATAACGCCCAAAATCATGCCCATTATTCTTATTGCTCATCCTCTTTTTTTATATCATTAAATATTTTTTCGCCGATTTTATTACCCATTTTCACTATAGTTTCTTTATTTTGCTGAGTATTTTCGTATATTATATCATCTGCTTTAATCACATCTTTTTGAAATAGCAAGATAATGGTAGAGCCGCCGAACTCAAACATTCCTTTTTCGTCCCCTCGCTTAAATGCACCTTCTTTAATGTGATTTACAATACGCCCAATAAAAAGCGCACCCACTTCAATTTGAATGACTTTGCCAAAATTTATTGTTTGCAATACAGCGTACTCCCTCGAATTTTGTGTGTATATGTTGTATCGTTGCATTGCAATCGGCCGCACGGTATGAAAGACACCTTTTATCTTTTTTTGCGAAACAATTTCACCATCGTCTATATAGCAGTATCTATGGTAGTCATCGGGCATAAGCCTAAAAATTAAACATATACCGCCGGTGAAATCATCGGCAAGCTGTCGGTTTTGAAGCAAACCGTTTACGCTATACACCGAATTTTTAATCCTAAACACGCTATCGGATGTAATGGGGTAAACTGTCATCTTGCCGTCACAAGGAGCGATAACTTCATGTGTATTTGTAGATATTACCCTTCCTCCTTTTTTAATTTCTCTTGTAAAAAAATCATTGAAAGATTTATATTTAGTAGTTTTATATTCATCCATACATATATTATTATTTTTTATAAAAGCATGGATTAGAAATCTCGAAATCCCGCTATCCATTATAATCCCTAAAAACTTTGATATTGTTCGTTTTAATAATAAACGTAGAATTATTCTACCCGGCAAAGTTTTGTATAAAAACAATATGTACAGGTTTTCATTACAGGACATATCGTAAGTTTCAAATTTCTTTTTATACATTCAATATGCCTCCGATAAACTGCATAATAATTAGTATAGCCAGCCCTGTCAAACAAAGGATAATCTGCGTCCGCATTCTTGGCTTGCGAATTTTCACTTTTAATACAAACAATACTGAAATAATAGCAAGCATTACGCTAAAAACGATAAAAAGCGATGCCTGTATAACATTACATACAGAAAATACAATAGGAATCAATAGAGCAACACTTGTTGTTGGCAATCCCTCGAAATACGCACGCTTTCCGTTATCGTCCTGTGACTCTGCTTCTGTAGCGGTAAAATATGCAAGCCTTATAAATGCCGCCAAAACATACATTGACGGAATTATGGCATTTGCTATTCCAAAAGAACCGCTGCTTTGACCTAGCGAATATAAGATTGCAGCGGGCAGTGTGCCAAAACTGATTAAATCAGCCATTGCGTCAATTTGTACCCCAAAGTTTAACTGAATATTGTTCCTTTTTTTCAGGCTTGCCACACGCCCGTCAAATGTATCACATAGCCCTGAAAACATCATGCATATAATGGCGGATTTAATATTTCCATTAAACGCAAAATATATTCCAATCACAGCCGACAAAATGCTTAGATAAGTCAGAATAACCCAATAGCCAAAGAAACCTATAAACAATAATTTTTTCATGAGATTACTCCTCTCCTATAACTTTTAATTTGTCCATCTTTCTTGATAAAACAAATCCTGTTACAAAGAATAATACTGAAAAAAAGGCTGTGTGGGTGTTTGTAAATGTAAACGGAATAATCAACAGAGTAGACGCAATTATTATTCCTAAGATTATCCTGGTGGTAAGTGCGTATTGTTTTTCAAATAGATTATTTACCAGCCTCGCACACAATAACACTGTAATAATCATACCGCATAACATTGGGAGGATTACAGCAATATCAAATCCAGCAATACCAGCAGTCATTGGCTGATACAAACCTAAAAATATTACAATAGATGACGAACTTAGACCGGGAACTACAAGACTAAGCCCCCAGGAAACACCACAAAACACATACCAACCCATGTTCGGGGTTACTGAATTGATAGCTGAGGTTTGCAAATAACCAAGTAATGCAAAAACAATAACCATTGAGATAACAAAAGGCGACCAGTTTTGATTTTGATTTGCATATTGGGATTTTTTTATTAGCTTGGGGATTGTACCAAAAATTAAACCTGCAAACAACGCCATAGCAATATTGGGATACATTTCAAAAACCCATGCAGCCACACGCGCAAGAAACAGAAAACTGGCAACCCAACCAATTAAAAACGGTATAAATATTTTATAATAAAATCGGAATGAACGTACAGGGTGGGCGAGTAATGCCATCATTGGTTCATAAATTCCAAAGGCTACACATAAAACACCTCCGCTTGCTCCCGGTAAAATTGCCGCCATCCCAACAACAACGCCTTGGCAGCACAAAATCAGCTCATGTATCAACGGCTTATACGATTTTTTTACTTTCAAGGTAAATCACCCCATTTCTCAATAACTATAAATTGGTAACACATGATGAACCTGTTTTTAGTTTACTCCTCTCCACCATAGTGAAAATTCCTGTGAGAAATCATTTAAGTAAACCAATTCACCTTTCATCGGTGTTATAATAATGATTCCATCCTGCTCATTGAGCGTGGTAACAATTTCAAGCGGTTCAAACCAGGAGTGCCGCGCCAATGTATATTTAGAATTATGGTAAGCAAAGCTTCTTACAGGATTTAGATCATTTATAGCTTTGATAAATTCATCAGGCATAATATGCATAATTCGCCACCCTTCCCCCCATTGCCCAAACTCTATTATTGCAAGATCAATATTGGAGAATTGTTTTCCAATATCAAAAAAATGAGGGCCATATCCAGTATCACCGCTTATGTAAATAGTAGATGATGGGGCTTCCAGCATAAACGAAACCCATAAAGTTCTATTCCTTCTAAAAAAATTTCTTGCTGAATTGTGCTGTGCAGGAAGTACGTGCAGAATCATTTCATTTACTAACGTAACATTTTCATTCCAATCCAATTCAATAATATCATCTGGATTAAACCTCCATCGTCTAAAATGTTCCCCAACGCCCAGGCCGCAGATTACTTTTCCAATTCTGCCCCGCAGTCTTAATACTGCCGGATAATCCAAATGATCCCAATGATCATGCGTGATAAGGAGATAATCAATTTCCGGTATATCATCGGGTGTATAAACTTCAGTTCCCTTGAAAGGTCTGGCAAAAAAAGGGTAAGGCGAGGCTGTAACCAACACAGGATCAATTAAAAACCTGATACCATCAACCTGAATAAACAATGAAGCATGTCCCAGCCAAACCATGATATTTTCGTTTCTATCTATCTGATGCAAATCAGTTTTCATGGTGGGTATAGGCATCGAAGGTCTTACAATGCCTGCCGGAGTTTCACGCATTGTGCGCCGCAGTTCAAAAAAAGCTCTAAATGAAAATTCCTGTTCGGCTGATTGATTGTGAAATCTGCCGTCACGATAATTCGGAGAGGCTTCTATCCGTTCCATTATCTCACCTCGTGGAGTTCTTCCCCATTTTGGTGTCATACAGCTTATTAAACCTGATACAATTATTACAATAATTATTAAGAGAAATATCATTTTCTTTCTATTTTTTTTCACATAAAACCCGTAAAATAAATTTTGTATATGTTTTAATTCTTTTGCTTTTTTCTTGAGGAGAGTCCTTGCGTTCCTGTTCTTTTGCCATCACACCCGCCATTCCCTGTAGAATAAATACAGCAGTCTCCGTTGGGTATTCCAAGTCCCATGAACCGTCCGCATTGCCTTTTTCTATTAGGGAAGAAAAGATAGGCAAATATGAACTCGCCATTTTTGCTAAATAGTATTGAATGGTTGCGGGGTCACTCAAAAAACTACTATTAGATTCTCCGTGCAATTCACCATTCTCGAAGGCTGTTAAAATATATCTCAAATGGTCTAAAGCAGAACCCTCAGATTCGTTCAAAAGCCGCTGTTTTTTTTTCTTATTTTCATCCGTCAGTTCATCAATAACCGCATAGAGCAAATCTGTTTTTGACTTGAAATAATGGTAAACCGTCCCTGCGGCGACATTCATTTTTTTTGATATGTCTGCCATTTGTGTTTTATCAAATCCGTTTTCCGTAAACATCAAACGGGCGGTGTTAATTATTTCCTGCCTTCGTTCTTCAACAGGTTTTGTAACTCTTGTTTTTGACATAAGCAGAACCTCTTTTCACAGGTTTTCCCCGGTATAGTTAATTTTGTCCGCTTTCCAAAGCAATCTGTACAGCTTTAAGGATAACATTGCTGCTATTTGTCGCGCCGGAAACTGCGTCTACTTCCAAGGACTGGCTATCAACCACATCAATTATAACAGCTTCCGCAGCCACAGCACTATTGCGACCCATGTGGTGATTATTTATCACGATTTTGGTAATCCTGTGGTTTTCAACAGTAACATCCACATCAGCAGAAACTTGAATTGCATCAAAAAAACCATTGTATGTTCCATCTTGAATTTGAAGCAGGTTTGGAGTCCTAATTTCAATTTCAGAGATAATTCGCTGATATTGGATAAAACCGGATACTAACCTGCTTCCAAAAAATAAGGCTACAACAACAACCAAGCCTATTACCGAAACAATCACTCTTTTTTTTGTTAATTTGGCCATAATTTAATACCTTCTTTCTTTGTATTCAACTCCGCTTACAGCGGGTTTGCCAAAAAATATTTGGTCTTTATTCGTGCTGATTCCCTTTACTCCACAGTACCGATATAAACAAAATTTTTCGGCGGTGTTGGTGTATTTTGCTTATCAATACTAAACTTAAACGGCTTTCCTTCGTGTTCACTGGCTACTGCCATGTGGCATAAAGCAATTCCCAAGTCTATATTTGTAAGTTTATACATCATACCTATCAGACCGCCTAAACTTTGTTGATAATAGACATGAACCGCATCACCATCTACAATAAAATACCACGGCTGTTTATTCAATCCTGATGGCGCTAATCGAACCGCTTCCAAACGAGAATCTGTTCCTTTTGCAATTTCGGCTAAAGATTTCCGTTGAAATTCGGCAAGCGTTCTGGTTGCTGGCTCCGCTGGTTTCCCAAAAGCGAAACCAATAATGTGATTCGGGTTATTCTGTTTATCCTTGACGGTACCTAGCCACCGCGTGGCAAACCCCGTTGAGTATAAATACAGTTCAACGTGTTGAAAGAGAAATCCGGCGCAGATATTACGCAAAGTTTGTTCCTTGCCTGAAATGAACATAAAATGTGGTGCTTTTGGAAGAGCCAAGCCTTTAGCATCTTCCGGCCCCGCAATTTTATGCGTGAACTCCGCTTTTGGTAATAGCGGGGTTACTCCGCTAATAAAAGTTTCAATCTGCTTAATCGTTTCCGACTCTAACGGCGTCATGTCGAATTTGCGGATAGACTTGCGGGTAAAAATTGGTTCATAGAGATTCATATCTTTTCCTCCAAAAAAAATGAAAATATGTTCTTGACATATGTAAGTGCTTTTACTGTAAACCATTCCTTTTTGTTAACATTAGCATGTCCTCCACTGTAATATCAGGATGTTGATAACGTTTCCTGTTCTTCGGGACATTAGGGTGAGATATTGCCCTTTTAGGACACCATTGTATGCAAGCCATACATTGTTGACAGTTATCTCCAAAGGAAGCAGTAGTAGAAGATTCTTTTATGTTCCCAACCGGGCAGAGCTTCTCGCATATACCGCAATGGACGCAGGCTTCTGTTGTGAAAAATTCTGCTTTTGTGGAATGTATGTCTTTTATGCCAAGAAACCCATTAAATGTTTCAGACATAAACGTTATAATCTTTATATTTGGGTCTTTCTTAATTTTAGTCGGTATGTCGTTAATTATTTTGTACACTACCTTATCTACTGATTTTTTTGCGTTGTCAAAAAGTCGTTGTTGTGTCGATTCTTTCCATGCGGAGAATCCGACAATATGATTGCCCGGCATCCTAATTGAAAATCCTTGAATAAGATTTTGTGTTTTTGATTGTATGAGTCGCCTAAAATCTGATAATGTAAATCCGTTACCTCCGCCACAAGTAACGATAATAAATATTTTTTGATGGGGATGTATTAGTAAATCCTTACCTAATTCAGCAACAATTCGGGGTGGATGTGCGTAGCAAGTCGGGAAAACAAATCCCACTCTTTCATATTCTGCCGGGACTTCTTTGCTGTCACGCAAAGTCATCATGGGCAATACTTCCGTTTCGGTTAAATTTACCGCTACCAATCGGGCAATAGCCAAACAATTACCAGTACCGGAAAAGCAATAAATAATATTCCTCACACAAACCTCCTATTCAGAGCGAGTTACTTCTACCGAAAGCGTCATGCTATCGCAAGTTCTTAATAATCACTTTTTCCTCTTTTTACCCCTAAATAGTTTTAATCCAAAACGCATGATTTTGAACCTGTTATTTTCCATTGTTTTTTGAACTTCCGATAAAGACGTTCCAATTTGAATATGCTGGGGACAGTTTGGTTCGCATTTTCCACATTTTTTACAAAGGCTTGCGTATCCCGGTTTTTCAGACAGCATTGTGCTCATACTATATTGCAATGTTCCTGTTTGTTTATTGATGGAATGATATGTGTTATAGGCAGTAAAACAAACCGGAATATTAACGCCAAACGGACATGGCATACAGTAGTGGCAACCTGTGCAATGTATCTTAAAAGATTCATTGAAAATCTTCTTAACGTCTTGAAAAATTTCAATTTCTTCCTGCGAAAGCATATTAGGTACGGCAGTTTCCGCAATTCTTATATTTTCATCTAATTGCGTTATTTCGTTCATTCCGCTTAAAAGCAAAGTGACTTCCGGTTTGTTCCATACCCACCTGAGCCCCCACGCAGCAGGAGACACATCAGGGTTTGCTTTATTAAAACGTGAAACTGCCGCCTGCGGTAATCCAGTTACCAGTTGCCCCCCCAAGAGCGGCTCCATAATCATAACCAGAATCCCTTTGGAAGCCGCTTTATTAATACCAGTAATCCCGGCTTGATAATTTTCGTCTGAATAATTGTATTGTACCAGGACACAATCCCAATCATAAACATCTAAAAGCTCCAAAAATTCATCCCGTGACCCATGATAAGAAAAACCGATTTGCCTGATTTGCCCGGAAGCTTTCTTCTCCCTAATCCAGGATTCTATCTCCCATCCAAGCATTTTATCCCATGTTTCGGTATCTGATAGCATGTGAAACAAATAGTAGTCGATATAATCAGTCTGTAGCCGCTCCAACTGGCGATTAAAAAATTTATCCAAATCTGATTTGCTCTTGCAAAGCAGCAACGGCAGCTTGGTGGCTATATAGACCTTCTTACGCACATCATACTTCGTCAAAGTCTTTCCCAGTATTTGCTCGTTTCCGGCGTAAACATATGCGGTATCAAAAAAATTCACGCCCTTGTCAATGGCTGTTTTAATTAAATTTTCAGCCTTCTGTGCGTCAAACCGCCCGCCAAATGAAGCGGCTAGACTTGTTCCACCAACCCGCATACAGCCAAATCCGAGTATTGAGAGTTTATCTCCGTTTTTTGGGTTCGTTCTATAATTCATTAAACATATCCTTTGGGTTTTATATCCAGTTGTACGCCTTACCTAACCGTCAAGTGCGCATTATTAATCATTCCCAATGCCGTTGTCAGGTTTTCCAGATTAAAATTTATATCTCCGCTGGAGCCGTCACTGGAACCCTGGCCTATAGGAACAAGGTCGGCATAAACAGAATCTCCCATTGTAAATTGCGCATGATAAATCACTGAAGGCTGTCCATTGTTGCCCGCATTATTCCTCGTCCAAAATTCGTTGAAATCAAAGCTGCGGTTGACTTCAAGGTATACATTGTATGTGTTGCCGCCAGTAAGCAAATTATTTTCAACCGGTATTGCAGCAGAGCCGCTTGGCGTTGCCGAGCTGACCGCATCAAGGGCATCACCCACAGACAGATTATGCCGTATGTGGCTCCAAACCGGTAAAGCGTGGGAACGATTACCCCCAGGGGAGGTTCTCCGACTGCTTCTGACAGTCCAATTGGTAACGGCTATAGTTGAAATATAATTCCCGTTATTATCTTCAATCCATGCCGCAAATTGTGGAATACTGTTTATATTGAAAAAGAGTACCCTCACTCTGTCCTGCCAGTAATTTCCGGCTTCGATGGTTAATTCAATATTGCTTTGAATGTCATGCGATAAGCCTCCGGTATTTCTTGTGTTGCAAGCACAAATGCTGAAAGAAACCAGAATAACCAAAATCCAACAAGTCATTTTTTTCATAATTCCTCCATTTAATAATAGATATTCGTGTGATATAAAGTAAGTATAGCATATTGAACGAATTCAGTCAATAAGTTACACTGAGTTATCAAGCATTATTTTTTGTTGTTTTGAGAGCAAGGAGCAAGAAGCAAAGATATTGTCGTGAAGTGGCCTTATCCGCAGCCTATTGCCCTTGCTCTCTTTTTTAATATAGTAAAATTACCGTGATAAAGAAACATCCTCTATAGTTCAAAATATAAGCAAAAATACAGAAAATACTCTCTCCCCGGACAATATTATCCTAATACAAACCACTCCTTTTATCAATAGTTGTTATACTCCTTATGTCGGATAGCCATAACGTTTGAATATGCCCAAACTTAAAACCACCTTGAAAGAACAATTAGAAGCGGAAGAACAGGTAATAAAAGACATATTGAAAGGAAATATTAAGAAATACCGGCAGCGGCGAAATCTGTCTCAATTTGCCTTAGCCTCAAAAATAAACATATCCACCAATTTTTTAGCCGATATAGAGGCAGGTAACACATGGATCTCTGCCCAAACACTCATAAAATTGGCAAAGGCCTTCGATATTGAGCCTTATGAGCTACTAAAACCGGAAAATATAGCTATTAGCCCCGAAGAACAAACCGAAATAGACCGAGCAAAAAAAATGTTAGACAGTTTTTCAAAAGATTTAGCGGAAGTTGTAAAAAATTCTGTTGATAAATCAGTAGATCATCTCAAAAAACAGTATTCAATCACTTAAAAAAACCTAAGAAACCCAACTATAGCACCTAACGTACCCCGCTAAATAATAAAAAAGGGGGAAGCCTCCCCCACGCTCCAAAGCCTCCGGCTTTTCCGCTACCCCCTCTACGGGGGGTTTGCAAACCCCCCGTAACGCCCCCCAGTTGGTAAAAAATTGCTACGCAATTTTCTTTTATTTAAAGCCTAGTAGACAGAGCCGCTAAAGCGGCTCGTTTTTCCCCTACGGTGGCGGGGACCCCCCCGGGGGCCGTACTTTGTGAACCCCCGGTTCCTCCCCACCCCCTCCGGGGAAAAACAATGGTAGGGACTCAGGGTTCAAGGTCAGGCGTAGCTCCTGTCCTATCCCGCCCGGTTCGCAATCGGGTTTTAGCGGAGGTTTGCAAGTGCAACCTTTAACAAGCAAGCGGCTCTATAGTCCGCAATTATCCAATGTGGCGGTTATCTCTATCCGCCGCCTCGCCTGGGCTATGGGCTTAAAAATGCCCGCAGCAGTAGACCACATAGTCCAGCTATTGCCCCACATCGTAGACCCCTCAAAGGTCTGTAATTTGTGTCAGGACAAATCAAGGTGCGCCCTTTGTGTATTCAGCAAAACACATACACAGCCAGCCACAAGCCCCCTATCTGCCCTCATGTAGCAGCCCGCCCCGGCCTTGCGCCGGGGTATTTACAGGAGTTTTTTTCATGGCTTTACATTTTAAGGTAATAGCAGACTTTAGCCTGTCCAATGGCCGCCCCTCTTTAGTCGGCTTGTCCCTTCATTCCACAAAAGCGGCCTGTACTCAATGGCCTGTCCCCTGTTCACTTACCAGGTTCGCCAGCAATATGCGCATTTTCCCCACGCTAAAAGAAGCTCATTCCTACATCAGCTACATTATGGGGCGTTACCCGCAATGCCCCATACCCTTTCCAGTATTGGACAAAGGGCAACAAGATTTATTTTAAGGAGTTATCACATGGCTATTTCAACAATAAAAGGTTTATACCGTATTGTAAAACAAAGAACTGGTTTTTCAGGGCGTACCGTCAATAGCGTTATTTCATCTTTGGGTCATTGCCTATGGGGTACAGCAGAAGATTTTAAGGAACTGTCAGACATTCTAATTAACTGTTCCAACCACGGCGCGAATGTCGGCTTTTCTGGTTTTATTTATTATTCAGATACCGTTCCATTTTACAAGAAACACCGTCAAGACATTGTTTCCCACATGGAACAAACCGCCGCAGAGTTAGGAACAGACATAATTTCTATGGTTCAGGGTTTCGGCGTTTTCCAACATTCACAAAAACCAACCACCAGTGAAATTGGAAAAGCATTATGGGGCAATTATCACAAACCAGAACTAACCACCCTGTATAATGTTTTCGCCTGGTATGTGTTGGAAGAAATCTCCCACGCATGGCAAAGGTATTTAGAAGATCATCCGGTTTTAGCGGAAAAATTATCCGCATAGTTTCACAGCCCCCGCTTGTGCGGGGGTAATTTTAATTTTTGGAGTATTCTATGAGTATCATTCAGCACTATATCAGAGTACACAGCGTTTATAAGTATCAAGGCCGTTTTGCCCCTATAGCAAATCTTAATGAAGCCCTAAGCCTTGTTACCCTTAACCGCATGAAAACCGAGTTAATAGGCCAGTGGTTATATTGCTTTACTACCGACTTGATGGGGGTTCAATTATTGGCGTTAGGTTTCTGGTACAGCTTCAAGCATAATGCCTTTGTCTATTCAGGCAGACCAAAAGACGGCATAGCCGATGATGAGACCCTGGACGAGATAAGGGCAAGATTAGGAAACCAGTTAATATAAATAAAATCGCCGTCCCGTCCCCCATCGGGGCGGCTAACATAATGAAGAAATCCGACACTGACACCGCCAAACCATTGACGATGTATTTTTCAAAGATCATAATCCTGCTGATTATTGTTTTGATATTGCTTCCATGATAAAATCAACACAGGGTATAGCAACGCTATTTCCTAAAGCCATATACCGTTGACTGTCTGAAATCCGCCTATCGTCAAATCCGTATGCTGTCCAGTTGTCAGGAAAACCCTGCAAGCGTTCACATTCCAGCGGCGTTAATCTTCGGACAGCGTACCCGTTATAAATCAAATCGCTTGTTGTAACATCATCCCTTGATAAAATTGTTTTGCCGATATTGCCATGATCATAATCTCCGTAGCCACTGAACACAAAAGGAACAGCGACAGCATGACGGTCCATAGTATTCAGCGTACTTAATTCCTCGATTACCCCTGTACCGTTACCGCCTGTTTTTTCAGTTCGGTCAATCGTGTTGCCGATCATGCAATAAATAATCGGAAGGCAATACAACCCTGTTTTAGCTCCGCCGCCTCCGCCTTGCGCCCTAAGCGTTACAGAGGTTTGGGGGTTCATTTGAATTCTATCTGTTGAATGGCCTATATCTACTACAAATTGTTTAACGCTCTTATCAGCATTTCCGGCAATACCTTCCCCCTCTGTTTTGCCCGCCTGATTATCCCTTGTCCGGCTTTCCTGCTTAAAAAGTATTTCTCCGGCACCTCTGGTTCCAAAATCTGCGACAATGAAGATACGACGGCGGCGCTGGGGGACTCCCCAGTATTGAGCGTCAAGGACGCGCCAGGCCAGCGACCAGCAATCTCCCATGACGGCTCCAGCAGCCATCCACCTGGTTCTTGCCGAAGGTCTAGGAATTGATATACCCGGCTCTGCAATCTGCGCGATCTCCTCAATGACTTTTTGGAAATCCCTGCCCTTGTTTGTGCTAAAAGCTCCGGGGACATTTTCCCAAATAATTCTTGCTGGATAGGTTCTGTTAGTTGCAATTCTCATTTCCTTAATAACCCGCAAAGCCTCAAGAAACAGCCCCGACCTTTCGCCGTCAAGCCCCTCCCTGCGGCCTGATATGCTCAAATCCTGACAAGGCGAACCGAAGGAGATAACATCAACAGGCTCAATTTCACTGCCGTTAATTTTGGCAATATCTCCCAAGTGCCGCATATTTTGAAAGTGCCGTTTCGTTATGCTGATAGGGGCTGCTACAATTTCACTTGCCCAAACAGGCGTAATCCCCGCCTTAGAAGCGGACAAAGGGAAGCCGCCTATACCGTCAAACAAGCTCCCCAATGTCATTTTTTCCCTTACTTTGTTTTGAGTATCAGAATATTGTTTTTCGGTCTTGTTACCAAAAACCCGTCCCGCTTCCTGAACCTCAAAAACAATTCGCCGTATTCAAGGCTTTCCGTTGTGCCGTCAAATTTTTTAAGCTCAATGCCCTTGCGGTTTCCGTGCTGTATCCTTTTGGGGTTCATGAAAATGGCAAAAGGCGTATCCGCCCCAATGTCCCCAATCTGCGGAAGGATAGAAACTTCATGATAGGGGTACAAGTCCAGCCGCCCCGGCATAGCCTCCGTAGGCCGCCGCCAAATAGGGCGGCCTGTAGTATCTTCGATGTTGGCTATGTGGTTTAGCACT